>ERZ1643249.4403-NODE-4403-length-11826-cov-4.772492_pt1 | contig 11826 bp, 8 predicted proteins | sample MGYA00579263_ERZ1643249 | MGnify/ENA primary metagenome ERZ1643249 (study PRJEB29033, sample SAMEA4952264) | chicken gut metagenome | biome: Broiler Chicken; feature: Gastrointestinal Tract; material: Caecum | place: Ireland | collected 2018 | study: Broiler...
TTTATAACTAGGATCATATGGAAAGGTACACTTTATTGGAAACTTTTTTAACTTTGTAAAAAATGCATAAAAAAAGCAATTATATTTATGCAGTATTACCTGGTTTTCCCGCAGCCCAATACAATATCATTTCTTCTCCTTCTTGCAAGAAACATTCCAGTGACTTATAATAAGGAAGAACAAAGTTTCTTGTCATGACGATAAGAAAAAGCTAATATTGATTTATTTTATTAAGAAAGGACATAGATCTTATGTATCAAATAGATTTTCATCAGCCAATTCATATTCATTTTATGGGGATCGGAGGTATCAGCATGAGCGGTCTCGCCGAGATTTTGCTCAAAGAGAATTTCACTGTTTCCGGATCTGATATCCACCATTCTCCAATAACAGATCGTCTGGAACAAAAAGGAGCGAAGATCTTCTATCAGCAAACAGCGGACAATATTACATCTGATATTGATCTGGTTGTTTACACCGCTGCGATCAATTTTGATACCAACGAAGAATATCAGGAAGCCATCAAAAAAGAAGTTCCTGTAATGAGCAGGGCAGCACTCCTTGGACAGCTGATGCATAACTATAAGAATGCGATTGCTGTTTCCGGAACTCATGGAAAGACAACAACGACTTCTATGCTGTCTCATATTCTTTTAGAGGCAGATACCGATCCTACGATCAGTGTCGGCGGTATCCTAGAAGCAATCGGCGGTAATATCCGAGTAGGACACTCCGACATGTTTATTACAGAAGCCTGTGAATACACCAATAGTTTTTTGGAGTTTTTCCCGAAGATCAGCATTATATTAAATATCGAAGAAGACCACTTGGATTTCTTTAAGGATATTGATGATATCCGCAAATCTTTCCGTGCTTTTGCTCACAAACTTCCGGATTATGGTTATTTAGTATTAAATGGGGAAATTGACAATATTCCTTATATTGTAGACGGACTGAAAGCAGACTACGTAACTTTCGGATACGGAAAAGACCGCTTTGATTTTACCGCTGAGAATATTGAACACGATGCCCTGGGACATAGTTCTTTTGATTACTATAAAAACGGCATCTATCAATACCACGTTCAGCTGAATGTGAATGGAGATCACAATGTTAAAAACGCTTTGGCAGCCATTGCCGTAGCGGACCGCCTGGAACTCCCGGCAGAAGCAGTTCAAAAAGGACTTTTAAGTTTTACCGGCGCGAAACGTCGTTTTGAACTGAAGGGCACCTTAAACGGTTTTACCATTATCGATGACTACGCCCATCATCCAACAGAAATTGAGGCTACCTTAAATTCCTGCAAAGACTTTCCGCATCGTGAAGTTTGGTGTATTTTCCAACCGCACACTTATACGAGAACTAAGGCTTTCTTAGACGATTTCGCCAAAGCCTTAAGTCTCAGTGATCATGTCATCGTTACAGATATCTACGCAGCACGCGAAAAGGACAACGGCCTGGTGCACGCCAAAGATATTGTGGACAAGATGGCATCTTATGATGTAGATGCCCGCTATATTCGTGATTTTAAAGAGATTGAAAAATTTATTTTAAAAAATTGTAAAGAAAATGATTTGTTGATAACTATGGGGGCTGGAAACGTCGATTCTATCGGAGATTCGCTCTTGAAAAAATAGTTATCCACATTATCCACAGGTTTATACACAATTATGTGAAAGAAAACCTGTGGATTTCTTTTTCTCTTTTCCACAATTATGAAATCTATGTAAATGGCTTATTATCGTTATTTTAGATTTATTATCCACATTATCCACACTATCCACAGTCTTTTCCACAATTTTTGTGTGGATTCCAGGGCTATTTACATTTTTCCATATCTAGGTTATAGTCAGAATTAGATTAGAGGAAAGGGGAACTTACTATGGATTATATCAAAGTCGTAACTGCATATCCGACCGGCGGCACGCTGCTTCCAAATACATTTGTGGATCATTATATGATACGTGCCAATGGAGAATACATCAAAGTTTATATCTATCTGCTGCGCATGGTATCTGAGGGAACGAATTTTAGTATTCCATGCCTTGCGGATGTACTGGAACTTACAGAAGGAGATGTAGCCCGGGCGTTAAAATACTGGGAAAAAGAATCTCTTTTGAAGATTGTTCGAGATCACGGCGTGATACAGTCCATGGAACTGCTTCCGGTGCCGGGACAGACACGTCCTGTTAAGAATCAGGAGCCTTCTTCCGAGGAATCAGCTGCTGCCTTGCATCCAGTTCCTGCTTCCAGCTATGAAGCGATCCCAGCCATGAAGACCCTTTCTCCATCTGAATTGCAGAAGAAAAGTGAGGATGACAGATTTTCTTATCTTCTTTATGTATGCGAGATGTTCATTGGAAAACCGCTTACCTGTACAGACATGAATATTCTGCTTTATTTATATGAGGATCTTTCCATGTCTTGTGAACTTATCGAATATCTTGTAGAACACTGCGTATCCAACGGCAAAAAAAGCTTTCGTTATATGCAGTCTGTTGCTGTTAACTGGTATGAGGAAAATATTACAACCGTTGAGGAAGCCAAGGCTCACAGTAAGAATTTTAAGAAAGAATACTATGCGATTATGCGGGCATTCGGTTTGAATCAGAATCCGGCTCCAATCCAGGAACAATACATGAAGCAATGGCTGGAAAAAGATCATTTCGACTTGTCTTTGGTCATCGAAGCATGCAATCGGACGATCAATGCTATTAATAAACCAAGCTTTCCATACACGGATACGATCCTCAAGCAGTGGAAAGATAACCAGATTATGACCGTGGAGCAAGCAAAGCATTTCTATCAGCGCCAGAAGTCTCCAAAGACTTTTGCAAATTCCAATACGGTTCAGCCGGTCCATAATTTTAAACAGCGGGACTATGATTTCGAGGCATTGGAAGAACAGCTTTTAAAGAAACAGTTTTCGGATGAGATCAGGGAGAATTAGAACATGGCTTTATCTAATTTAGAATACCAAAAGATCATGCGGCTCTATGAAGAGAGACGGCTTGCCAATTACCATCTGCATGAAGAAAGAAAAAAAGAAATTTATCAAAAGTTCCCGGAGATCCGCGAAATCGATCACCAGATCGCTTCCAACTCTGTTTCTCTGGGGAAAAAGCTGATCCTGGAAGACAACGCTTCTGTTACAGCGGAATATCGCAGGAGAAATCACGAATTAGCAGAACGAAAAAGGACACTCTTAGCAGAATCTGGTTATTCCAGAGATTATTTAGATCCTATTTATAACTGCTGCCGTTGTAAGGATACCGGATATATCGGCCAGGAACGCTGCCGCTGCTTCCAGCAGGCAATCATTGATCTTCTGTATTCCAATTCAAATATGGAAAAGATTTTAGCGCGTGAGAATTTTCAGATGTTCCGGGAGGAATACTATTCTGACAAGATAATGCCGGATGGTCTTCCAAGTCCCAGAGCTAACATTCGAAAGATTCTCCAGCATTGTCATGGATTTTTGAATCGTTTTCCCAATCATGAGAATATCCTGTTTCAGGGTTCCACCGGTGTTGGGAAAACTTTTTTGAGCCATTGCATTGCGAAAGAGATTATAGATAAAGGATATACCTGTGTTTACACAACTGCTTTTCAATTATTTGACTACCTGGCAAAACGTACCTTCCAAAAAGAAAAAGAAGAAGACGCAGAATGTTCCTTAGACATGATCTTTCAGTGCGATCTTTTAATCATTGATGATTTGGGAACCGAGATGACGAATAAGTTCGTTATTTCTCAATTATTTCAGTGTCTGAATGAACGGCTGATTCAAGAGAAATCAACGATTATCTCTACCAATTTGTCCATTAAGCAATTTCGAGATACTTATTCTGAGAGAATTTTTTCCAGACTGATTGAAAGCTACTCTTGGCATAAAATATACGGAGATGATATCCGTTTTAAAAAATCAAACTTGACTTAAGTATGTTTAAGATGATATAAACAACTTATAAACAATATACGAAGGAGATGTATCATGAGACGATCTGACCGCAATTTTACTAAGATTCCTGGCGGCAAATTAGGAATCATAGCTCTTGAAAGCTGTAAAACTCTTGGAAATGAAATCGATAATTATATTATTAAGTGGAGAACAGAAACCAACAGGCAATTTCAAAATTCAATTGCCTGCGACGGATATTTAAGAGACACCTATCTTTTGGATGCTTCCTGCCCAAGATTTGGTTCTGGTGAAGCAAAAGGAGTAATTCAGGAATCTGTAAGAGACATGGATCTCTATATCTTGGTCGATGTATTAAACTACAGCTTAACATATTCTTTATGCGGCAATGTAAATCATATGTCACCGGATGATCACTATTCTGATTTGAAGCGTATCATCAGTGCATCCGCAGCAAAGGCTAAGAGCATTAATGTTATTATGCCATTCTTATATGAAAGCCGTCAACACAAACGCAGTACAAGAGAATCTTTAGACTGTGCGGTTATGCTGCAGGAACTTCAGAATCTTGGAGTTGATAATATTATTACATTTGACGCCCATGACCCACGTGTACAGAATGCCGTTCCGGTTTGCGGATTTGACAACGTACAGCCAACTTATCAGTTTGTAAAAGCTCTGGTAGAACAATGTGATTCCATTGAATTCAACAAAGACAAGCTGATGGTAATCAGCCCGGATGAAGGTGCTATGCAGCGTGCTATTTACATGGCAAATGTTATCGGAGTTGATGTAGGAATGTTCTACAAACGACGTGATTATACTAAAGTAGTGAATGGCCGCAACCCGATTGTTGCCCATGAGTTCCTTGGGGATTCGCTCGATGGAAAAGATGTTCTGATCATCGATGATATGATTTCTTCCGGTGAAAGCATGATCGACGTAGCAAGACAGTTAAAGAGCCGAAATGCACGAAGAGTCTTCTGCCTTTCTACTTTTGGATTATTTACAAACGGTCTGGATGTTTTTGATCAGGCAATCGAAGAGGGCGTTATTGAGAAAGTTATTACAACGAATCTCACATATCAGACACCAGAACTTCTGAAAAGAGACTGGTATGTATCCGCAGACGTTGGAAAATATGTCGCACTTCTGATTGATACGCTGAACCATGACGCTTCTATCAGTGATCTCTTGAATCCAACGGATCGAATTAAAGAATATCTTGCAAAATTGGAAAATAATTAATTAGAAATTTCAAAACGTATTTAAGTCAATTGGTAAAACCTCTTTAAGTCTGCAATCAATCCCAGGTTTAAAGAGGTTTTTGGATTTCAAAAACACCTTTCCCTACGTCGATCATATACATTCACATTTCATCTCATTATCTCTGTGCCCGCCCAATTTATTATTTTATCTGTGTCATTGTAAGATAATAATATCCCTTTCCGATATATTTTCTAATCCTGTATATTCTATTATATCACATCAAAAAAAGAAGAGCAGTTTCCTACTCTTCAAATAAACATGATTCATTTCTTTAAATAGAATCCACTACTGTGACTGTCCAGATGCGTTATTTGTTTCAGAAGACGGAGCCGCTGTTGTTGACGGAGCCGACGTTGTAGTAGTAGGCGCTGCCGTCGTTGTCGTTGGAGCCGCTGTTGTTGTTCCTTGCGTACTGCTGCTTCCTGTCGTTGCAGATGAAGATGCAGATGAGGATGCTTCTGCTGTGGTCGTAGCCGTTGTTCCTCCATCAGCCTCTCCACTTCCGGACAATTTCTTATCTCCGGATATTCCTTCGTGAATTGCATTCATAAAGTTGGTCCAAATTGACTTTGGATAGGAAGCTCCGCTTAACGCTGCCATCTGCTTATTGTCATCTCTTCCAACCCAAATTGCTGTGGTATAATACGGAGTATATCCGCAGAACCATCCATCTCGGTTGCTGGTTGTGGTACCAGTCTTGCCTGCTGTATCAATATTAGAAACTTTTGCACCTTTTCCTGTTCCTCCTGAGATAACACTCTGAAGGATATCTGTCATATTCTGAGCCGCAGATTCTGAATAAACCGTTTTCTTATCCAGATCAGAAGACACAATTTCTTCTCCATCTGCCGTCGTGATCTTCGTGATACAAGTAGGCTCTCGATAGACACCATCATTTGCCAAAGTCGCATATCCTGCTGCCATTTCCTCTGAGGTAGCTCCTCGCGTGAATCCACCAAGACATGTCGTATAATATTGATAATCTTCTTTCTGAAGATATTTAAAATTCATCTTCTCTAAATAAGACAATGCCGTCTTTGGACCAATCTGTTCATAAATTCTCATAGAAACTACGTTGCTGGACTTCTCCACTGCTCTTCGAAGCGTGATCTGTCCAGAATATGAACCGCCGGAGTTATTTACATGATGCTCATCCTTTTCATCCATTGGACTATCATTAACGATAGAGTTGGCTGTCCATCCTCTTTCCAAAGCAGGGGCAAATACAAGAAGCGGTTTGATCGCACTACCTGGCTGCCTTGGACTCTGATATGCTCGATTCAGCGTATATCCAATATTTTCTTGTTCTCTTCCGCCTACAATCGCTGCAACCTGTCCAGTCTCATTGTCGATACAGGTTCCGGATGCCTGTGTCTTGTAGATTCCATTGTCATCCTGCTCTGTGTATCCACTCAGATAATTATCGATGCTCTCCTGCAGCTGATCCTGCACATCCGGATCTATGGATGTATAGATTCGATATCCGCCGCTGTATAAGGTTCTCTTGCATTCTGCGTACATCTTATCATATTCAGCATCATACTTCTCTTCTTCATCATCAGAGTCAAAAGAATCTTTGAATTCGAAACCATTTTGTTTCATCAGCTCTTTCGTCGCACAATGAATCACATAGGTTTCTACATAATTCTTCTTCTCCTGTTGACTATTTGACGTGTTATCCTGAACCTTGATCTCCTCTTTCAGCGCTTTTTCATACTCGCTCTTTGAGATCATTTCTTCGCCATACATATCTTTTAAGATCTTATCACGCCTGGTCAGCGTCTTTTCCTTATTCTTCAAAGGATCATACATAGTAGGCGCGTTCGGGATCGAACATAAGAAAGCCGTCTCTGACAATGTCAGATCGTCCGCATCTTTATCAAAATATCCCTTGCTGGCAGCTTGGATTCCATAATAACCATTAGAGAAATAAATATTATTCAAGTAGAATTCCATGATCTGATCTTTGCTGTATTTTTTCTCAAGTTCCACTGCCACAAACATCTCTTTTACTTTTCGCTGCCACGAAACTTCACGGTTTAAAAAGACGGTTCTGGCAAGCTGCTGAGTAATCGTACTGCCGCCCTGGGTAATCTCTCCTTTCTTCGTAACGAAAGATACCGCTGCACGAAGTACGCCTTTGTAATCCACACCGCTGTGCTTGTAGAAATTCTGATCCTCCACCGCAATCATAGCATTCACCGCATTTTTCGGAAGATCTTCAAACTTCAGATAATATGCATCCTTCTCACCTTTCAGTTTCATCATCTGCTTTTCGTTGGTGTCATACACAATACTTGTCTGAGAAGCTTTGAAAGTATCCACGGTCGATTCTTCTACGATTTTTTTTGCCTCACTTCGAAGCTGCATTGCCTTTCTTCCAAAAGCAAACCAGCAAACAACTACGAGGAGTAAGAAGATAACAGAGATAATCGCAAGAATTTTTCTTCTCTTCTTTTTATTCTTTTTCTTATCTTTTCTCTTCTTATCTTTCTTTTTCCAGGGAAGAATCTTTTTTGTTTCCTTAGTTTCTTCAGCCATATTCCTTTCACCTTTCATCTATTATTGCTGGAAATCCTTCCAGTATTTTCACATAGTTATATTGTAACATAAAATGCAAGACTACTACAGTTTTTGATTCGACATAGTATAAGTTTTTAAGACAATTCCAGATTATTTTGCGTAGCTGTAAAAAATATTCCCAGCTTCTTTGAACTCTTTTTCCATGCTGCCTCGATCTGCCTGGACAGATTCTCCTGTCTTTGGATCGAAATAGCGGATCTTCTGCTGATTATAACTCATAACTAAAATATAGGATCCATCTTTCCTTTTTGCCATGATTGATCTGCCTTTGCTGATAGAATACAGAATATCCTCCAAATCACAGCCAGAATAATTTATAGCTTGTTTGTCGAATACCTCAAATAATTTGTCGAACGAATCTCCCTTCATCTTTTTGATTTTATTATAAGAAACATCTTTTCCTTCACTGTCTGCCATCATCTTAATGCAGGCAATATCGGTCTCATCATCTGCTTTTGCCTTTACGGATGAAATATTCGCCACCTTTCCATAACTTTTTGCGACGCCTTTTTCCCACAGATACATCTGATCATAGTTAACGACGACGCCTCCTCCATTTTTTGCTTCTTTGATCGCATCTGCCATACTTGAATAAGTTCCTGACAATTTTCCTCCTGTATAAACATAAGCCTGCTGATATTTGTATTCATTGTCAACGAACTCCATCTCATAATTTTTCTCTTGTTCCTTTACATTGGTAGACAGACACGTCGGTCTCTCCTGAATATAGACGTTATCCGGGAAAGAGAGATACAGCTGATTCAATCTTGTACTGCTGTATCCGTATTCCAATGTCACCCGGTCTTCCGTCTTATTCTTGTATCTTATATAAGTATCTTCGATCTTTTTATAAGAATTGCCTTTCTTTTCTGACTTTGTCATAATAACCGTCGTTCCGTCAATCTCAGCTTCTGTAATATATGTTCCTTCTTCCCCATACTTTTTGATGACTTTATTTTCATCCCGAATACATACAGAATCTAATGGATACATATATGTTCCGTCTTTTTGGCGGACAATTTCATCTTTCTTTCCGATTCCATAAACAAAATCTTTCTCAATGAAACCGATTGGTTTTATGATCTCTCCGCTTTTTCCGGACACACTCCACTCTTTATTCGAAGAAAGATCTACGATCTTAACTTTATTCTCACTTTGATTGATGGCAAGCATTCCATCTTCCGTTACGATCGCCATATCATCTGTCACATTCTTTGCCAATGTCTCGCTCTTGTGCTGGTCAATATCGATATGATAAATCGATCCATCCAGATAGAAATAGAATTGTTCGTCATCACTTAAGAACGCACCTTTCTTAATATCATCTATCATGGCTTCATACTGTACCTCTGTTGGAATAAAAATCAATTCTTCAATTGACTGTTTTTCAGAAGAAAAACGATAAACAGCAATTCCATTCTGTCCCTCATGATTTCCCCGGTTCATATAACCATATACCAGGAAAGAAATATTTCCATCTTTATCCATATTCATAATCTGAATGCCGTGTTTTGGATAATTGTTTCGGCTATCTCTGTAATCTTCTCCAATATAAGAAAATACCTTATACATAGAAGAATTCTGATAATCATAATACCACAGTTCATCAGCAGCCACAAACGCTGTCTTTTTTCCGCTATCCTTGCTGACAAGCTGTCTGTCACTATCTCCGATTCCAATCATAATTCGATTGTTAGACCGGTCGATGGCATCATATCTCATGTAAGCATCCATGGTCCTTTCATAATTCAGCAAATACATCCGATCTTCTGAATACCGAATTCTGAAATATTCATTCACCTGATAGTATTGCTTAGCTCCTTCTGAATTTTCCGCAGATAAAATAAATCTTAATTCCACTGAAGTCACATTTTGAGAGATCTCTTTTACCGTTGCTGGATAGATTTCCTCTACCTGCGGCTTCAGACCGGCATAACTGACCGCTTCTTCTGTAGAAGATAAATCCACAAAAGCTAAGTTGCTGCTTGTCGTTCCTTCTTTTGTCTCCATGTACTGGCTGATAAATTCTGAATTTCCTTCATCCAAAGTTGCATCATGGAATTCCTGAGCAAAGTCCAGACATTCTTTTAAATGAAAGCTTGTACCATAAATAACCCTTGTATAATAATGAACCGTTTCGTCATCTGTATCTACAGACAATTCCATTAGATACGTCTTTCCGGAATCCATTCTCTCTTCGATCTCAATCTCAGCCGCATCTTCCTTCTTTATCTTTTTAAATGCTGCTTCCCCTTTATCAAGCACTGTCTGGTTATCTGTATCGTACAATTTATAGGAAACCGCCTCGCTCTCCCCATCTGTAATAACTACTTTGAAAGGATCTCCGCTAAGCGGGGTGATACTGTCACGAAGTGTAGAAGCATCGATATTACCGGTATATCCATGTAATTCTTTTATTTTTTCTTCATCTGTCTTAATTGTTAATATAGGCAGTGAAGCCTGAGCCGTCTCTGTAACTCCCTGATTATTTTTCCCAACAAGAAAATAATTCCATAGAAAAAGAGCGGCAACAAAAATTACACTAAATATAGAAATTTGTATTGCTTTCCCTCGATCCATTCCATTCTCCTTCACATTCTTATATGTATCATTTTATCCGTTTTCCCATGTTTATACAACCATTTTAAGTCTTTCTTAAGAAGGAGTTCACAGAAAATGGCTGTTTTGCGCATCGCCGCAGTACGATCCTTTCGGAGCGTTTTTGATTTCATAGGACAAAGTTTCCCATGAAATAAATACCGGGGATTTCTCCCCGGTACTACTCACACATTTTTTTAAATACTTTATCAGGAAAACATTTTCTTCTTCCTTCTGTATCTGCACCGCCGATGACAGATCTCTCCGCCAAGCAGCACAAGAATCATCTGATACAGCATGCTGTCCTTCTTCATGCATTCATCTTTTTCACGGTATTTGACTTTGTCATATACTTTATCTGCCATCGTCAGCACATTGGTTCGATCCATATATTGGTCGAACATCATGCTTCCTTCATACTCCAGGCGATCACACAGATCCTCGATAAACTCTAAAATCTCCCGAGCAATCGCCGGATACATCTTCGTGATGTACTGATAGTCGTCTTCCTCTATCTCTTCCTGCATGATATTCTGACGCCCTGACAAAATATCTGTATCAAAGATCGGCAAATCTCCTAATCCTTCTCTGACAGCCATTCGTACGCTCCTTCACTCTATTGATAATATAATATGACTGGCTGCCCAAAATGTTTCTAAGATTCCCGATCTTGTTTGATGCTCCTGACTTCTTCATTGATGGCAAGCATCTTACTGTCTAAAAAGGCTATCATATCTGCACATTCTTTTAATTCCGTCCGGATATATTCCGGTGCATTGCCCTCGTATTTGTAATAGATCTTGTGTTCCAAAGACGCCCAGAAGTCCATAGCTACGGTACGGATCTGAATCTCTACCTTCGTTGGAATGACCCGATCGGATAAAAAGATCGGAACCTTTACAATCAGATGATAACTTCGATATCCATTCGGCTTAGGATTCACCATATAATCTTTCGCCTTCAAAACTTCAATATCGTCCTGTGAAGAAATCATATCTACGATCCGATAAATATCCGGTGTAAAAGAACATATCACACGGATGCCCGCAATGTCGTCTATGTATTTTTGAATATTCTCAACCGTTACATCAACGCCTTTTCGAAGAAGCTTTCTCATAATGCTTTCTTCACTCTTCAATCTGGACTTGATATGTTCAATTGGATTATATTTATGGACAAATTTAAATTCATCATTTAAAATCTCCAGCTTCGTTCCGATCTCTTTTAATGCGGAGCGATACAAAAGCTGCATCTGACGATACTCAATCAACACATCTTTTACATCAGGTAATTCTAATTCTTTCATTCACTGGTCCTCCTTGTCGTTGATTTCGCACTATCTTCATTTTAACACTCTTATTCGAAGGCTTCAATCGTATCTGTAAGAAAGAATCCTGTTTTGCTGTAGGATTACAATACATGTGTTACAACTAAATAATGAAAAAGGCGGAAATACC
>ERZ1643249.4404-NODE-4404-length-11825-cov-4.835259_pt1 | contig 11825 bp, 9 predicted proteins | sample MGYA00579263_ERZ1643249 | MGnify/ENA primary metagenome ERZ1643249 (study PRJEB29033, sample SAMEA4952264) | chicken gut metagenome | biome: Broiler Chicken; feature: Gastrointestinal Tract; material: Caecum | place: Ireland | collected 2018 | study: Broiler...
AGGCGCAACTTGAATCGTGAATTCATTCACGATGTGCGCACAGCCAAAGCGTTTCGCGGGGTACAGCAACCGCGGCGTCTTGCCAGCGGCGGCTCGCCGCTAGGAGCCGGTGGAACGGTAATGCCGCAAGCCGAACCGCCAGAAAAGATACGCCGGAATCAAAAATATCAGAGTCGCCAGCGGCGAAAGTGCGTTCCAAAGGCTGTCCGTCCGGCCCAGCAGGAACAACAGGGGATAATACTGGATCATGGCCATGGGAATGACAAAGGTCCAGAATTTGAGGATCGCTTTGCCGTAAATCACCGCCGGATAGGAGCCGAACTCCCGGCCGCCGTAAATGAAAATGTTCAGCACTTCCAGGCCTTCAATAGTGAAAAAGCTGGCCCCGGCGTAAAAAAGGAAGAGGCCTGCGAAAATTGCGACGCCCCCCAGAAGCATCCCGCAGAGGGTCAGCGCCCGCGGCCAGGTCCATTCCACCTCGGAAGCTGGGATGGCGTAGCAGAACACCAGCACCGCCTGGAAAAATTTTCCCAGCCGGGAAAAGTCCATCTGGGCGCACAAAACCTGGAAAATGGTGCTCCGGGGCCGGATAAGGATCCGGTCAAACTGGCCGTTGCCCAGCAAAGACGGAAACCGGTCAAACCCCCGAAAAAAGCACTCGCAAAAAGAAAAGGACAGCATCACCGAGGCGAAGCAGAGGAGCACCTCCTGATAGGTAAATCCCTCCACGGCGTGGAACCGGTCGAACAGGAAATAAATGCTGAGGAAGGCGGAAAACGCCGCCAAGAACTGGCCGAAAAAGGTCATCCAGAAGGAGGCCGGGTACTGCATGGCGCTTCGCAGATGGATGGAAAAATAACGTCCGTAAAGTTTCATCTTCTCAACCTCCTTGCACCAGGCCTCGCCTGGAGGGAATGACGCCGCGGCCGCAGTGTTCCGCGACAGGCTTTGGCTGGCGCAAACCAGTTGCACCCCTAAAAGAGGTTCCCCGCATCTTGTTTTGAAATCTCATGTTCTCAACCTCCCTGCACAACTGCACGTTTTAAGGTATTCCGGAAAATCAGCGCGCCAAGGGCAATCAATCCCGCCGTCCAGAATATTTGCAGCGCAACGCCCCAAAGAATCTCGAACCCGGCAATGTCGCCGCTGTAAATCCGGAAGGGTAAATTCTGCACCGAAGCAAAGGGCAGAATCTCCAGCGCCTTCTGCACTCCGTCCGGCAAAAAGGGCAGAGGAACCAGAGCGCCGGAACAAAATTCCGCAACAGAGGAAAAAATAGTCCGCAAGCCCAGCGACGACATGGTATAAAAGGTTAGACCGTATATAATCATAGTCATGGAAACTGCCAGCAGTAGCGCTAAGAACATGGTAACCAAAGACAGGAGAAAGACAGGCAGACTCACCGGCAGGCTCATGCCAAAGGGTTCCGGCAGCAAAAAAGCGATAATCAGCACCGGCAGACACCGCAGGGCCGCTCTCGCCACCCGGTTAGCCACGCTGCGGGTGAACCAGAAGAGGTAAAGGTTCATGGGGCGGCAAAGTTCGTAGGCGACGCTCCCCCCGGTGATGGCGTCAAAAATCTCGTGTTCAAAAAACCAGCTCTGATAAATGGTAAGGAAAGCCTGCTGGAGCCAGATGTAGGATACCAGGGCCGAAAATTCCATTGGGAAAGCGGCGGGGTCTGCCTTGTAAAAGGCCCGATACAGCAGGATCTCCATAAATCCCCAGAAAAACTGGGTGGAAAGCCCCGCCAGGGCCGCCAGCCGGTACTGCAGGCCGTTGACAAACCGGATGCGGAAAATCGAACCATATTTTGCGGCAAAATTCAAAGGAACCACCCCCTAAATCCGGTATTCCCGGTAGAGGTTGGCCACGATTTCGTCGATGGGGGTATCCTCCACCGAAACGTCCCGCAGCTCCACCTGGGCCGACAGGCTGGAAATGGCTTCCGATACGGAAAACAATTCCGGAGCTAGAAGTAAAACCCCGTGGTTCTCCCCTTTTTCCTGCCAGGAAAGGCCCTTTGGCAATTCCGGGGTATTCCCCTGATACTCAATGCGGAGAATTTTCCCGCCGGAAAATTGCTTTTTTAAGCTTTCCAGGGCGCCGTCCAACAAAATTCTACCTTTTCCGATCAAAATAACCCGGGAGGCCAGGGCTTCAATATCCTGCATATCGTGGGTGGTCAAAATTACGGTAGTGCCCCGGCGCTGGTTCAGCTCTTTGATAAAGCTCCGGACCGCCAGCTTGGAAACCGCGTCCAGGCCGATGGTAGGCTCGTCCAGAAAAAGGATTTTCGGGCTGTGGAGCAAAGACGCCGCGATTTCGCACCGCATCCGCTGGCCCAAAGATAACTGCCGGGTAGGAGTTTTGACGATTTGGGACAGATTCAAAAGTTCCACCAGCTCGTCAAAATTCCGCTTGTACTCTTCTTGAGGCACCCGGTAAATATCCCGCAGCAGTTCAAAAGAATCGATTACCGGCACATCCCACCAAAGCTGGGAACGCTGGCCGAATACTACGCCGATGTCCCGGACGTGGCTGGTCCGATCCTTCCAGGGGCAGCGGCCATTGATGTCGCACTGCCCTGTGTCCGGAGTTAAAATCCCGGACAGCACCTTAATGGTGCTGCTTTTCCCTGCGCCGTTGGGGCCGATGTACCCCACCATCTCCCCGTCCCCTATGGCAAACGAAATGTCGTTTAGGGCATGGATGGTGTCGTACTCCCGCTTCCAGAGGGCTTTCAGCGCCTCTTTCATGCCGGCATCCCTCCGGGCTACCCGGAAGGTTTTGGTGATGTGCTGCACGGTAATCATTTTCTTCCTCCTTTTCTTCCGCTCCCTGCCTTTCCTCCGCTGGAGGAGGTTCAGAAAGCGGCGCAAAAACGCTTGAACGAACGTGCGCCCAAGCTGACGAAAAATATATAACCCCATAAAATGGGGAACAAAAGGCCCCTGCGTAAAATCACAGGGGCCTTCTATTCGGAATTTAGAGGTACTTATGTACGCTGCTTAGTTGAGGATCACTTTCTCGGTTTCTTTGTCGAACAGATGGATGTTGTTGACGTCGATAGCCATCTTGATGACATCGCCGGCACGAGCAGTGTTGCGGGGAGAAACACGGGCGGTCAGGTTGACGCCGGCGCAGTTCAAGTACAGATAGGTTTCCGCACCCATCAGCTCGGTAACTTCTACATCACAGTCGATCAGGCCGGTAGAAGCGGAGTTGATGATAACTTCCTCGTCTTTCAGGTTTTCAGGACGGACGCCCAGGACAACCTCTTTGCCAACATATTCTTTCAGCAGATCGTTCTTCTTGCTTTCAGGAACAACCACTTCATATTTATGGGTTTCATCGCCGAACTGGATCGCAAAACGGCCGTCTTTTTCAGCCAGAGTAGCGTCGATGAAGTTCATCTGGGGAGAACCAATGAAGCCGGCAACGAACATATTGCAGGGTTTGGTGTACAGGTTCTGAGGAGTGTCAACCTGCTGGATGAAGCCGTCCTTCATAACCACGATGCGGGTACCCATGGTCATAGCCTCGGTCTGGTCGTGGGTTACGTAAATGAAGGTAGTACCCAGTTTCAGGTGCAGTTTGGACAGCTCGGTTCTCATCTGAGCACGGAGCTTTGCGTCCAAGTTGGACAGCGGCTCGTCAAGGAGGAATACCTGAGGCTCACGGACGATAGCACGGCCCAGCGCAACACGCTGACGCTGACCACCGGACAAAGCTTTCGGTTTACGGTCCAGCAGATGGGTGATGTCCAGGATGCGGGCAGCTTCCTCAACGCGGCGTTTGATCTCATCCTTAGGAGTCTTGCGGAGCTTCAGGCCGAACGCCATGTTCTCAAAAACGGTCATATGGGGATACAGAGCGTAGTTCTGGAACACCATTGCAATGTCGCGGTCTTTGGGCGCAACATCGTTGACCAGCTTATCGCCGATGTACAGTTCGCCTTCGGAAATTTCTTCCAGACCGGCGATCATACGCAGGGTGGTGGATTTACCGCAGCCGGAAGGACCAACCAGAATAATAAATTCCTTGTCCTCAATGTCCAGGTTGAAATCAGATACCGCGGTTACGCCGCCGGCGTATTTTTTATAAATGCCTTTTAAAGTTAAGCTTGCCATAAAGTAACCTCCTAATTTTTCTGCTGTAAATTGCCTTGATAATACTATATCAAATTTTTCCCATTCTGCCTAGCCATGGATTACCCAAACTTTTAAAAAACGATTTGTGTATATTGCTAACCGACAAAAATCCGTATTTTCAACGGTTTTTTCAAATATTTTTTGGATTTTTAGGGAATATCTTCGGATTTTATTGATTTTCAGAACTTTCCTTTGAAAATCCATGCATAAATCCGTCCAATGCCAGGGAGCTAATGTCCCCGCCTATAATTTCCCCTTCATAAACCAATAAATTTGCACGAATTGTTTCCGAAAAATTTGGATAGTTCATAACCTGATACTGATAATGCTCCACCTTCTTCCCTGCGTAAGGACGCAAATCTTTTCCCTGCTCCAGCTGAATTTGATTATACCGGCTGTATACTTCGCCAAACTCCTCGGGGATCTGTATAGTTCTGGTTTCTAAAGGCTCCGGACTGACCTTCCAGCCGAATTTTTCCAGAAAAGCGGTTTGTTCCGCCGTGTTTCTCCCCCAGTCTGTTTTCTGCCCGGCCCCCGGCAATACCAGGAGCGCAAGGGCCAGCGCTGTTATGCCGCAGAGAAGGCAGACCCACCCTCTCCTGCACAATTTATGCAAGGCTTTCATCCCGTGCAGCACCTCCATTTTATGGATATGCCGCACAGGATGAGGTTAGCACATCATTATGCTTCCGAAGTCAGCCGTTTGGAATTGGCGATAACTGCGGCTTCCAGATTAGAGGGCAGGGGGTCGTAACGGGAAAATTCCAATGTGAAGCTGCCGCTTCCCTGGGTCATCTGGCGCACCAGGGTGGCAAAATCCTGCATTTCGCTCATGGGGACCTCCGCCTCGATTTCGGTCATGCCTTCCCCAATGGAATTCATGCCCAAAACCCGGCCGCGGCGCTTATTCAGCTCGCCCATCATGTCGCCGGTGGTGTCGTCGGGCACCTGTACCTTTAAAGAGCCGATGGGTTCCAGAATAATGGGGGAAGCCTCCTGAAGGCCGGCTTTGTAAGCCAGGCTGGCGGCTGTCTTAAAGGCCATTTCCGAAGAGTCAACGGGATGGTAGGAGCCGTCCACCAGGGTCGCTTTCAGGCCCACTACCGGGTATCCGGCCAGCACGCCTTTCTTCACGCAGTCCTGAAGGCCCTTTTCCACTGCCGGGAAGAAGTTCCGGGGCACCGCGCCGCCGAAAACATTCTCCGCAAAGACCAGTTCCTCGCTGTCGCAGGGTTCAAATTCGATCCACACATCGCCGTACTGGCCGTGGCCGCCGCTCTGTTTCTTATGCTTGCCCTGGACCTTGACCTTCTTGCGGATGGTTTCCCGGTAAGCTACGGTAGGCTTCTCCAGCTTCACGTCCACGCCGAATTTATTTTTGAGCTTGGCAATGGTGACATCCAGGTGCTGCTCGCCCAGGCCGCTGAGGACCTGTTCTTTTGTTTCCGTGTTCAAAACAAAGGACAGAGTGGGATCTTCTTCCAAAAGGCGGGACATACCCTGGGAAATCTTGCCCTCGTCCCCTTTCCCCACAGGCTTCACCGCCATAGAGTAGCAGGGAGCCGGGAATTCTATCTTGGCCAGTTCCACCTTCCGGCTGGGGGCGCAGAGGGTGTCGCAGGTATTGGCGCCCAGTTTGCTGACGGCGCAGATATCGCCGGCCAGCACTTCTTTTGCTTCCTCCTGCTTTTTCCCCCGGACATACAAGAGCTTGCCCAGCTTTTCCGGCTGCCCGGTGGTCATGTTGACCAGTTCCGTATCGGCGGTGAGCTTGCCCGCAACCACCTTCACATAAGACAATTTGCCAACAAAGGGATCGGCAATGGTTTTAAACACATAAGCCACCGCAGGGTCTTCCGCATTGCAGGGGATTTCCACAACATCGCCGTCCATTTCCCCTTCTTCCGGGATTTCCTCGGCAGCGGAGGGGAACATGGAAACAATAGCGCCGCCCAAAAGGCTTAAGCCCTCCAGATTGGCGGCGGAACCGCAGAACACCGGGGTAATGGAACCGTCCCGGACGCCTTTATGGATGCCCCGGATCATTTCCAGCATGGTGAACTGCTCGCCGGAGAAATATTTGTCCATGAGCTCCTCGTCGGTTTCGGCAACGGCCTCAGAAATAGCGTTGATTAAGCCTTCTTCCCGGTGGCCCAGGTCGGGCATAACAATTTCTGCCCGGTGGCCGCTTTCATAGGAATAAGCCTTCATGCCGATCAAGTCGATATAGCATTTTACCTTGTGATCCTCCACATAGGGCACCACCAGGGGGCAGACGGAGGGTCCGAATTCCGTTTTCAGCTGTTCTAAGACTTTATAGAAATCCGCGTGGTCGCTGTCCATTTTGCTGACAAAGAAAGCCCGGGGCTTTCCCGCCTTTACCGCCGCCTTATAAGCTTTTTTGGCCCCAACGGTGACGCCGGATTTGCCGGAAACCACAATGAGGACGCTGCCTGCCGCGCGGATGGCTTCCGCCTGGCCCAGAGCGAAATCAAACAGGCCCGGGGCGTCTAAAAAGTTGATTTTCACATTGTTATATTCCACCGGAACGATGGAGAGGTTCAGCGAAGCCTTCCGTTTGACCTCTTCCGGGTCATAGTCGGAAACGGTATTCCCGTCGGCGATTTTCCCCAAACGGTCGGTAGCGCCGGTGCGGTAAAGAAGTGCTTCAATCAGGCTGGTCTTTCCGCTGCTGCCGTGGCCGGCAACCGCTACATTCCGGATATCATTTGCCTCATACTGTCTCATGTCCTATCGCTCCTTGTACTAAAATTCCATGCTTGCAGAATTGTAAATCAAATTTCCTGCTGTCATGCTCGCAAGGGCCATTATACATTGTATATAAAAAACCCATTTTCGATATTTGTATTATATCATAAATAGCCATGAAGTACAAGAACGAAAAAAGGGATTCTCTGCATTTTCCGGCTTTTTCAGCGTAAAACTTTCCGGGGCGCTCATGTGCACTTTTTACAAAATACAAAAAAATTAACACGCAGTTCTATGAAACTGCGTGTTTGTTTCAGTGAATAACATCCAAAGACCGGGCCATAGACAGGGCGTCCTGGTAAAAAATTGGGAAGGCCTCCTCAGAAGCGGTGTAACAGATTTCCGCCCAGCCTTCGTCAAAGGACAAAAGCCAGAGAGTACTTATAATTTCCGGCTGATCCGGCAGGGTTGTCTGAACCGTAACCTGCAGGGCTTCCCGAGCCTGGGTTCCCTGCACCGGGGATACCGGGAAAATAGTAAACAGCGGATCCTCCCCATCGTTAAAGAAGGAAAAGAGCGCCCTCAAGCTGGTTTCCAGGCTTTCCTGATCCAGAGGAACCGCTTCTCCCTGGAAGGGGAGGTAGACAGCCAGAATATTGGCGTCCTGCATCTCTTCCTCATTGGGGAGCATCATCAGCAGATCCTCTGACCAAAAGGACACCCAGCCGCCGGGGTGGGTAAAGGACAAATTTTTCAGGTCTGCGGGGCGCAAATAGGAAAACCGGCCGTTTTCATCAAAGCCGTAGGCCTCCGCCCCCAAAACCAGCTCGTCAGTACACATGCCGCCCCACTCGTCAAAGTAATAAAGCCCGTCCTCCAGCTGGAGCATCCCGGTAACCATGGCCCCCTGGGGCAGGGTTTCCCCAGTTTCCGGGTTAAAATACCGCCAGCGGCCGTCCACCAGCCGCCAGCCGGTTGCCATGCGCCCGTCTCCGTCAAAATAATACCAATGGTCGTGCACCAGTTTCCACTGTCCTGCCGCATACTCCCCGCCGGATTCCTGGTACCGCCAGGAATCCCCGTCTCTCTGCCAGCCCTCCGCCGCGGAAACCGGGGCCGCCAGGCTGACGCAGGCCGCCGTCATCGCCAGGAAAGCCGCGCACTTCTTCCAGATGTGTTTCATGATGCTCCTCCTTCTGTTCAAACATTTATCTATTCTTATTATATCTGATTGCACAGAAATTTCAATAGATATCGCGAAAAACAAGAAAAACACGCATATTTTTCGCATTTATCCCATTTACAGAAAAGAAACGGCCGGCAGCATCACGCCGCCGGCCTAGTGGGAAGGTCAGAAATAAAATGATTGATCAGTTGGTAATGGACTCCTGGGTTTCGGCCTGCCCGGTTCTCTGGGCAGTGTACAGCTTGTAGTAATCGCCCTTCTTGGCCAGCAATTCCTCATGGCTGCCGCATTCGGAGATCCCCTTGTTGGAGATATACATAATCTTGTCGCAGTTTTTGATGGTGGACAAGCGGTGGGCGATGATGAAGGAGGTTCTGCCCTTTAACAGCTCGTTTAAGGCAGTCTGCACCATTTTCTCCGTCTTAGCGTCGATGGAGGAAGTAGCTTCGTCCAAAATCAGGATCTTGGGATCGGCAAGGAGGGTTCTGGCGAAGGAGATCAGCTGCCGCTGGCCCTGGGACAGCCGGGAACCCCGCTCGTTGACCTCGGTCATGTAACCTTTTTCCATTTCCTGGATAAATTCGTCGGCGCAGACAGTCCTGCATGCCTGCCGCACTTCCTCGTCGGTAGCGTCCTGCCGGGCGTACTTGATGTTGTCCAGCAGGGTCCCGGAAAAGATGAAGCTGTCCTGGAGCATAATGCCCATCTGGGAACGGAGGGAATGGAGGGTGACTTTGGAGATGTCGTGGCCGTCCACCAGCACCCGGCCGCCGGTCAGGTCGTAGAACCGGGAAATCAGGTTGACAATGGTGGATTTGCCGGCGCCTGTGGGGCCTACCAAAGCGATGCTTTCGCCGGGCTTCACGTCAAAGGAAACGTGCTCCAAAATGTTCCGGGGGGGCTCATAGGCGAAAGTCACGTCCTCAAAGGTAACGCGGCCTTCGATTTTGGGCAGCTCGTAAGCGTCCGGGGCGTCCTTGATATCCACCGGCTCGTCGATCATCTCAAAGATACGTTCCAGGTAAGCGATGCCGTTGACGAAGGTGTTATACAGGTTTGACAGGTTCAAAAGGGGCTGCCAGAACCGCCAGGCATAGTTGGACACCGCTACGATGGTACCGAAGGATGCCATAGGCCGCATGACCAGGATACCCACAATGTACATGGCGCTGACAACCCAGGTGGACACGTTGTCTACCGTGACCCACACGCAGTTGGAGATCCGCTGGGCCTTATTCCACAGGCGGAAATAGTCCATATTGAGCCGGTCGAAAATGCCGGCGTTCTGCTCCTCACGGGTAAAAAGCTGGGTGATTTTCGCGCCGTCCAAGCTTTCCTGCAAATAGGCGTTCATATTGGAACCTTTGTTGGAAACCTGCTGCCATACCCGGCGCTGGGCGGGCTTGATAATCATGATAACCGTCACGAAAACCGGGATACCGGCGGCCACCACCAACGACAGCTTCACATCCACGGCAAACATGAAGATGGCAATAACGATCAGGTTGAAGATTTCCAGCACAAAGTTGATGACGCCGTTGGAGAGCATATCCGATACGTTGTTGACGTAATGGATGACACGGGTCAGGATTTTCCCATGGGGACGGCTGTCGTAGAAGGAAAAGGGCAGTTCCTGCAAATGGTCAAAAAGGTCTTTGCGCATATCATAGATGATGCCCTGGCCCACCCGAGCCATGATCTTGGCCCGAATGGTAATCATGGCCACACTCAGCAGGATGGTGAGAATCAGGAGGACTGTCAGCAAAATCAGCTGGGAGTAGCTCTTGTTGGGGATGGTCACGTCAAAGGCATATTTCAGAATCAGAGGGTAAACCTGAGCAGCCAGAGCCGAAACCATACTGGCCGCCAAAGCGGCAATCATCAGTTTCGAGTGTTTTTTGGCGTAAACCGCGGCCCGTTTGAAATGCTTTATATTAAAAGGCGATTCCAGGGTTTCGTCCACGTCGTATTTGTTGCGGGTTGCCATTATTCCTCACCTCCGATCGCTTCCTGAAGGCGGCAGATTTCCGCGTAATAGCCGTTGCCCTTGGACAGTTCCTCGTGGGTGCCCATTTCCGAAATTTCGCCGTCCTTTAAGACAATGACCCGGTCGGCGCGGCGGGTGGTGGAAATACGCTGGGCAACGATGAGTTTGGTGCAGGGGAAGTCCAGGTGGCTTAAGCTCTCCTGGATAAAGTGTTCGGTTTCCATGTCAACAGCCGAGGTAGTATCGTCCAAAATCAGTATAGCCGGACGCACCGCCAAAGCACGGGCCAGGGCGATCCGCTGCTTCTGGCCGCCGGAAAGGCCCACGCCCCGTTCGCCGACAATGGTGTCAAAGCCCTGCTCCATTTTATAGATAAAGTCCGCGGCGGAAATGTGGGCGTAATGATGAGTCATTTCCTCGCTCATGCTGGAATCGCCGTAAGCGATGTTGCCGTCTACCGTATCCGAGAACAGGAATACGTCCTGGGTGGCCATGCCGATATTGTGCCGCAGGGTGTGGAGGTCCCACTCCTTAATGGGCAGGCCGTCAATTTTTAAGGTCCCGCCGGTAATATCGTAAAGCCGGGGGATCAGGTTCATCAAAAGGGTCTTGCCGGAACCGGTATTGCCCATAATGGCCACCGTTTCGCCGGGCTTGATATGTAGATTGATGTGTTTTAACAGCTCGTGGCCCTTAATGTTCAGGGAAACGTCCTCAAAGGAAATGTCGCCTTTCAGACGCTCGTCCGTCGCCTTGCAGCCATAGCGGTTGACGATGGTGGGACGGGTGTAGTAAAGCTCGATCACCTTGGAGGCGCTGGCCATGAACCGCTGGGCGTCGTTCAAGAGGTTGCCAAGGTTGCGGATGGGGTTGGAGAAGGTGAACACCAGGCCGCTGAAAGCCATGAGCTGGCCCATGGTGAGCCGTCCACTCATAACGAAAAGGCCGCCCAGCAGCAGCACGACGATGTTCATGGCCTGGGCCGTCAGTTCGATGGCCGGGTAATATTTCAGCCAGAAATCGTTGGCCCGGAGGTTGGCGTCGTGGTAATCCATGTTGCATTTGTCAAAGAGGCTCTTTTCATACTCCTCTTTGGCAAAGGCCTTGACCACCCGGTTGCCCGCGATATTTTCCTGGGCCCGGGAGTTTAAAACCGCCAGCTTTTCCCGCTGGTCCGCGTAAAGGGGGCGGGCCTTCCGGGAGTAGTTATAGCTGATAAAGTACATCACCGGGAACAGGCAGCAGAGGGCCAGGGTAAAGACCACGTCCGTACACAGGAAGTAGATGAGCACCGCAATAAAGGACACCAGGGAGTCAATACTAATGCGGACGGAAAACGCTGTCACATAACGCACCACATCCAAGTCTCCGGTGAGCCGGGTCATCAGGTCGCCGGTGCGGTTCCGGTCAAAAAAGCTCATATCCTGCTTCTGCATATTCCGGTAAATATACTCGCGGATTCGCGTCGCCACATAAATACCGGCTTTTTCAAAGGTAATGACCATCAAATACCCGATTCCTGTGCGGAACAAAGTAAAGCCGACCATCAGCAAAACCAACGGGATGAGCATATTAATCTCCCGCTGCGCTTCCGAGGGGGGAACCAGCACCCGGTCTACAATCTGCTGGGAAATCAACGGGTTCGCCAGGTTCAGCGTTGCCGTGACAACGACCATGCAGATGGCCAGAACGTACTGTTTCCGGTATCCTTTGAGGTTTTCCCAAACCCATTTCAAAGGAAACATAAAATCACCGCCATTCTGTCGTAGTTGCAAAATATTCTGTTCAT
>ERZ1643249.4405-NODE-4405-length-11823-cov-5.397604_pt1 | contig 11823 bp, 10 predicted proteins | sample MGYA00579263_ERZ1643249 | MGnify/ENA primary metagenome ERZ1643249 (study PRJEB29033, sample SAMEA4952264) | chicken gut metagenome | biome: Broiler Chicken; feature: Gastrointestinal Tract; material: Caecum | place: Ireland | collected 2018 | study: Broiler...
GCTGGAGCTTCTCAAGAATAACAAATGCGACATCGCTTTTCTCAATCTTCCGGTGGACGACAAGGACTTCAACCTCTCCAGCGTTGTCATGCCGTTGCACGACACATTTGTCGCGAACGAGCGCTTTGCCACGCTCGCGGAAGGGGTGCAGCCGCTCAAATCCATGCACGACTATCCGTTGCTGATGCTGGATACCAACACGGTCACCCGCAAGGCGATCATTCAGTTCTCCCATTCCATCGGCGTGCATCTGCATCCCGAGATCGAATGCGGCAGCCTCGAGCTGATGATCCAGCTCGCAAAAAACGGCGTGGGCATTGCCTGCGTTCCGCGCGAATACGTCCGCAGGGAGCTGAGCGAGGACAAGACGCTCTTCGAGATCCGCACCGAACCCGCGCTTCCCGCGCGCTCCGTCGGCATCGCTTTCCCGAAAAACCAGCCCGTCTCCTTTGCAGTCAAGGAGTTTTTCAAGCTGTTCGAGGGCGAGACCATCTGAAAAAAATTTTTCGCAAACGCTTTACAAAAGCACGGCGGTATGTTATAATAAATGAAATAGAAGAACGCAGTGAAGCGGAACAGTATTCCGAAGCGCGGGCATCAGAGAGCCGCCGTTTGGTGCGAGGCGGCCGATGCGCACGGGAGAACTCGCCGCCGAGCGGCCCGCCCGAAAGGGGAACCGAGTAGAAGCGGGACGGAAGCCCTCCGTTACAGGGGCGGGATATGCGCCGCAAGGCAAGTATCTGACGAGTGCGTGCGCGAAAGCGCGCGAAAAAGAGTGGTACCGCGAAACCTGTTTTCGTCTCTTTGGAGAGGAAGACAGGGCTTTTTTATACCGAAAACGAGCCGAAAGGAGACAGTCATGAAAAACTTTGACAAGTACACGAAACAGTATTTTCTCCCGCCCGTCCGCTGCATGGACTGGGCGGAAAAGGACAGCGTGGACCGTGCGCCCGTGTGGTGCAGCGTCGATCTGCGCGACGGCAACCAGGCGCTCATCGAGCCGATGACGCTGGAGCAGAAGGTGGAATTTTTCAAACTGTTGCTTCGCGTTGGCTTCAAGGAGATCGAAGTCGGTTTTCCCGCGGCGAGCGAGACGGAGTACGTCTTTCTCCGCACGCTGATCGACAACGGCCTCATTCCCGACGACGTGACCGTGCAGGTCCTCACGCAGGCGCGCGAGCACATCATCCGCAAGACCTTCGACGCCATCCGCGGCGCGAAGAACGTCATCGTGCACGTCTACAACTCCACCTCCGTCGCCCAGCGCGAGCAGGTGTTCCGCAAGGACAAAGAGGAGATCAAAAAGATCGCCGTCGAGGGCGCGAAACTCCTCAAAAAGCTCACCGAAGAGGCGGGCGCGAACTATCGCTTCGAATACAGCCCCGAGTCCTTCACGGGCACCGAGCCCGAGTATGCGCTCGAGGTCTGCAACGCCGTGCTCGAGGTGTGGCAGCCCACGCCCGACCGCAAGGCGGTCATCAACCTGCCCGCGACCGTCGAGAACGCGACGCCGCACGTCTTTGCACAGCAGGTGGAATATATGTCCAAAAACCTCGTCTATCGCGACAACGTCGTGGTCAGCCTGCACCCGCACAACGACCGCGGTTGCGCCGTCGCGGCGTCTGAGATGGGGCTTCTCGCGGGCGCAGACCGCGTCGAGGGCACGCTGTTCGGCAACGGCGAGCGCACGGGCAACGCGGACATCGTCTCCATTGCGATGAACATGTATTCGCAGGGCGTCGACCCGCAACTGGATTTCTCCTTCATGCCCGAGATCTGCGAAAAGTACAGCGAGTACACGCAGCTCTCCGTCTCGCCTCGCCAGCCGTATGCCGGCTCGCTCGTGTTCGCAGCGTTCTCCGGATCGCATCAGGACGCGATCGCAAAGGGCATGCAGTGGCGCAAAGAGCACAAGATGCCGCACTGGAACGTGCCTTATCTTCCCATCGACCCCGCGGACGTGGGCAGAGAGTACCAGACGGACGTCATCCGCATCAACAGTCAGTCGGGCAAGGGCGGCGTCGGCTTCATTTTGCAGGAAAATTACGGGCTCAACCTGCCCGCAAAATTCAAAGAGGCGATGGGCTATGCAGCGAAGGGCGTTTCCGACCGCACGCACAAGGAGCTCAAGCCCGCGGAGGTGTATGAGGTGTTCCTCAGCAGCTTCGTCACCAACCGCCCCGTCTTTGACATCCCCGAATGCCATTTCCGCCAGCTGCCCGAAGGCATCGCGGCGACGGTCACGGTGGAGCAGAACGGCGAGCGCACCGTCGTGTGCGCGGAGGGCAACGGCCGCCTGGATGCGGTGACCAATGCGCTGAAAATGCACTTCGGCGTCGTGTTCACGCTCACCACTTACGAACAGCACGCGATGAGCGAAAAGTCCGATTCCAAGGCGCTCTCCTTTGTAGGGATCGAGAAGGACGGCAAGTTCTTCTGGGGCGCGGGCATGAACGACGACATCATCCGCTCGTCCATCGACGCGCTTGTCTCTGCGCTCAACAACTATCTCGCATGACAGACCGCAAGCGGCGGCGCCCGACGGGCGCCGCCGCATTTTCCGTCGCGTCCGATAAGCGATTCCGGAACGAAACATAAAAGGAGAAAAATTCATGTCACAATTCTTTATGCCGGTGCGCATTGTGGAAGGGGAGAACTGCATTCGCGAAAACGCCGAACTCTTTTCGGGGCTCGGCCGCCGCGCGCTCATCGTGACGGGCAAGAGCTCGAAGACGAACGGCGCGCTGGACGATGCGGTTTTTGCGCTTTCCTCCTGCGGCAGGGAATACGCCGTGTTCGACGAGATCCCGCAAAACCCCACGCTTGCCTGCGTTCGCGCGGGCGGCGAGGCGGCGCGCGCGTTCGGCGCGGACTTTGTCGTCGCGATCGGCGGCGGTTCGCCGATGGACGCGGCAAAGGCGATCGCCATGCTCGCCGTGCAGGATGTCCCCGACCTCTTTGCCTGCGAAGTGAAACGCGTGCTCCCGATGGTGCATGTACCCACGACCGCGGGCACGGGAAGCGAAGTCACCCAGTATTCCATCCTCACCAACGACGAAAAACAGACCAAGACGAGCATTTCCTCTCCCTTGTTTTTCCCCAGGCTCGCTTTTTTGGACGGGCGGTATCTTTGCGGGTTGCCCCGCGCCGTGACGGTCAACACGGCGATCGACGCGCTCTCGCACGCCGTGGAGGGGATGCTCTCTGTCCGCGCGGGCGCCCTCTCCGATGCGCTCGCCCGTTCTGCGATCGCCGCGATCTTAGGTGAGCTTGAAGGGCTGCGCACGGGGGAGCTTTCCGCCCCTTCGCGTGCAGACCTGCTTCGCGCCTCCACGCTCGCGGGCATGGTCATCGCGAACACGGGCACGACGCCCGTGCACGGAATGGGCTATTCGCTCACGTATTTTGCGGGAATCCCGCACGGCAGGGCGAACGGGCTTCTCCTGCCCGCCTTTTTGGAGGCGTGCTTACAAAAAGTTCCCGAGCGCGTTCGTTCGATCTATTCGGCGCTGGGCACCGATGCGAACGGCTTTGCGGAGAAGATGAACGCTCTTCTCGGCGTGCGTGAGCGCTTCCCCGCGCAGACCCTCGCCGATTGGGCGGAGCGTGCATCTCACAACAAGAACATCAAAAACTGCAGTGCGCACTTTGAAAAAGAGGACCTCCTTGCCGTGCTCAAACGCTCCCTTCTGTGAAGGAGAAAAGGGGACTGTTTGCATGAATTTGAAATACGTATTTCATTTTTTGCGTCAAAAGCCTTGCAAAAGCGGAAAAGCTATGCTATAATGTTAAAGTATAAATCAGAAGACTTAGGGGGTTTTTGTCATGCTTTATTCTGCAGGCATCCTTTCGGTATTCTCCTCCCTGCGCGATTTTTTCAGCGGGGAAAACGCCGCATTCCGCATTGCAGGCGCATGCTTTGTCGCGCTCGCGGTGATCGTCATCTTTGTGCTCCTGGTCCAGCTCACCGTGCGCCATTCGCTCACTTTCCTTGTCGGCGAGGGCAAGACAATAAAATATAAGTTCCCGCGTCGCCGCATTGTCCGCCTGACGGGCGAACAGTCCGACGTGCCCGTTCCTTCCCGCGAGGGCTTTACCTTTGCGGGTTGGTATCTTGACGAGGCGTGCACCGTTTCCGCGGGCGACATCTACCGCGTCGAGAAAGATGCGGCGCTCTATGCAAAATGGGTGCCCGCAGAAAAAGCCGCAGAGGATATAGCCGCTCCCGTTGAGGAAGTGTCGGCCGAAGAACCCGCCGCGCCTGTTGCGGAAGAAACCGCAGAGGCGATCACTGCTCCCGTGGAGGAAGCTCCCGCCGCGGTCGAGGAGGAAGACGGGGAAGAAGAGGAAGACGCAGAGGACGAAGCGGCCGAAGGGGACGAATTCGACAATGCGCTCGTGACGCTTGTTTCGGGCAGCAAGGTGTTTGTGCAGTATCGCCGCAGTTTCCGCGCGCGCCTCATTCAGGCGAGTGACGAGATGAAGGAGTACTACAATCTCCTGCGCAGCGAGCTTCTCTCGCAGATCGGCGTCAAGGAACGCGTCAGCTGGAATTTCGACAGCTTCAACGTGGGCAGGCGGCAGTTTGCGAAGGTCAACGCGAACACGAAGAGCCTTATCGTATACTTTGCGCTCTCGCCCGAAGAGGTGGACGAGAAATATCGCTTCCGCGACGTATCCGAGAAGAAGAGATATGCGAACGTGCCCGTGCGCTATAAGATCACGGGGAGCCGCAGTTTCAAATATGCGCTCGAGCTCCTCGAGCAGACGGCAGAAAAATTCGGCCTCGATTTCAAACGGGTGCAGGAACATCTCGACATTCCGTACGAAGACCGCGACGCGCTCATCCGTCAGAGGCTGATCCGCGTGTACGCAAAGCGCGAGACGGGCGAGACGGTCACCGAAGAAGAGCTCGAGAAGTACATCGAAGAGGGCGCGACGGTGGAAAAACTCTCTGCCTATACGGTCACTGACAAGGTCACGGCGGGCGAAGCGGAGACGCTGATCACCGATGCGACGGCGGAAAATCTCATCGCGCTTGCCGAAGTGCGTTCGGTGCGCGGCACGGGCAGGAGATCTTACATCAACCTCGACACGATCAGCGCGAATTTCCGCGAAGGTGAGACGGTGGACCTCGCGACGCTCAAAGCGCGCGGACTGCTGGAGGCGAAAGTGGGTTCTTTCAAAGTGCTTGCGCGCGGACAGCTCGATAAGTCCCTCACGGTGGAGGCGAACGACTTCTCTCTCGCGGCGGTCAAGATGATCGCGTTGACGGGCGGCAAGGTCGTCCGCATCAAAAAACAGAACTGAGCGAACGCTCTTTCGGCGCCGCACGCGATCGCGCGTGCGGCGCCTTTTGCACGGTAAAGGGCACACACGCCTGCGCAGAATTTTTGCGCAGGCGTGTGTGCTGTTTTTTACATAAAAAGGGAAGATCGTCGCAAACTATCGGCGGAGGAAAGGTATGCACAGGGGCTGTACGATGTTCTTTAAAAACTCTCCCGCGATACTCTCGACCGCGTGTGTCGCGGGGCCGAAGGAATGCGCGGGGATCGCGGGGGCATATGTCGATCTCGCGCTCTCGGACGACATGTACGGGGAGAGCACTTTCGAGCGGGCGGAGCGGAAGATGCTTCTCTATGCCATCGAAAAGAGCATGGAAAAGGCGGGTCTGAAACAGGCGGACGTGATGCGGTCGGGCGATCTTCTCAACCAGATCATCTCGGCGAGTTTTTCCGCGCGCGAGACGCAGCTTCCCTATCTCGGCATCTACGGCGCCTGTTCGACGATGAGCGAAGGGCTCCTTCTCGGCGCGGCGCTCGCGGACGGCGGCTATGTCGGCACCGCGCTCGCGGCGACGGGTTCGCACTTTTCGTCGGCGGAGCGGCAGTACCGCTATCCGCTCGAGCTGGGCACGACCCGTCCGCCCCAGTCGCAGTGGACGGTGACGGGCGCAGGCAGTGCGGTCATTGCGGCGGGGGCGAGAGGCCCCGTCATCACCTGCGGCACGATCGGACGGGTGGTGGACTACGGCGTCTCCGACGTCAACAACATGGGCGCGGCGATGGCGCCTGCGGCGCTCTCCGTTCTTCTCGAACACCTCAAGGACACGGGCAGGGAGCCCGATTATTACGACCTCATCCTGACGGGCGACCTCGGCGCGCTCGGCTCGCACATCCTCTGCGATCTCGCATGGGAAAAGGGGATAGACATCGAGCCGCTGCATGCCGACTGCGGCGTGCTTGTCTACGGCTCGGCGGAGGAGGAGTTCCAGGGCGGGAGCGGCGCGGGTTGCAGCGCCGTGCTGTTCAACGGCTGTATCGTGGACAAACTCCGCCGCCACAAGCTGGAAAAGGTGCTCTTCATCGCGACGGGGGCGCTTTTATCCACTGTCTCGTCGGGGCAGGGCGAAACGATTCCGTGCATCGCGCACGCGGTCGCGGTGGAAAACACCGCGCGGGAGGGATAGACATGCAAAAATACATCGAACTTATTCTGATGTTCGTCAAGGCGTTTGCGGTGGGCGGGAGCATCTGCGTCGTCGCGCAGATCGTCATCAACTTTACAAAACTTACTTCCGGCCGAATCCTCGTGTTTTTCATGCTCGCGGGCGCCGCGCTCGAGGGGCTCGGATTATACGGAAAGCTCGTGGACTTTGCGGGCGCGGGCGCGACGGTCCCGATCAGCGGCTTCGGCTATCTCCTCGCGCACGGCGCGATGCACGGCGCCGAACGCGGCCTGTTCGGCGCGCTGACGGGCGCGCTGAGCGCGGCGAGCGGGGGCGTGACGGCGGCGATCCTGTTCGCCTTTCTGGCGGCGCTCGTGTTCCGTCCGAAGAGCAAAAAGAACTGACGGAGACTGCAGAAATAATTCCGACATAAACGGCGCGGTTTTGTCCTTGACAAACCGCGCCTTCCGCTGTAAAATAAGGAAAATATCATAACGGAGGCATTGCGATGAAACTTGCGGTGACCTATCTCGCGGGGCAGGTGTTCCCGCACTTCGGGCATTCGGAATTTTTCAAACTGTATGAGATCGGAGACGGCAAAGTGCTCTCGGGCGAAGTCGTTCCCACGCAGGGTGCGGGGCACGGCGCGCTGGCGGCGTTTCTGTCGGAACGCGGCGTGGACGCGCTCGTCTGCGGCGGCATCGGCGGCGGTGCGATCGCGGCGCTCGGCGCGGCGGGCATCCGCGTCTTTGCGGGCGTCGAAGGGGATGCGGATTCCGCGGCGGCGGCTTTTGCGGCGGGCACGCTCGAATACGATGCAAACGCGCGCTGTTCTCATCACGAGCATCACGCCGAGGGCGATTGCGGCACGCATGACTGCGCCTCGCACGGCTGCGGCACACACGGCTGCGGCCGCTGAGGCGTGACGTGCTCGGTAAACAGCTCTTATTTGCGCTGATCGGCACGGGTGCCACCTGTCTTGCGACCGTTCTGCGCGCGGCGACCGTCTTCTTTTTCAAACAGGAGATGTCCGCGCGGCTTCAGCGCATCTTTCTCGGGTTTGCCGCGGGTGTCATGACCGCGGCCTGCGTCTTCTCGCTTCTTCTCCCCGCGATGGATCAGTTGGAAGCGGAGGGGAAGAACATTCTTTTCCCCGTTGGCGGCGGGTTTCTTCTCGGCGTGTTGTTTTTGCTTCTCTGCGACAAGCTCCTCCCGCATATGCACATCGGGAGCGACAAGCCCGAAGGCCTCCTCGCGCGCATGCGCAGGACGACCATGCTCGTGCTCGCGGTGACGCTCCACAACATCCCCGAGGGGATGGCGGTCGGCCTTACGTTCGCGGCGGCGGCGACGGGCTCGGGCACGGGCGCGCTCGCGGGCGCGATCGCGCTTGCCGTCGGCATGGGCCTGCAGAACCTGCCCGAGGGCGCGGCGGTCTCTCTTCCGCTCCCTTCGCAGGGGGTGAGCAAGGGCAAGGCTTTTCTCTGCGGCGCGCTGTCGGGCGTCGTCGAACCCGTGTTCGGCCTCCTCGCCGTCCTCGTAGCGAGCAGTATCACCTGGCTCATGCCCTGGGCGCTCAGCTTTGCGGCGGGCGCGATGCTCTACGTCGTCGTCGAGGAACTCATCCCCGAAGCACAGCTCGGCGAGCATTCGCACGCGGGCACCATCAGCGTCATCGCCGGATTTTTTATCATGATGATTTTGGACGTCATGCTCGGATGATCGGACCGTCCGAAGGAGGAAAAATGTTCTTTTTTCACAGACCCTCATTTGCCGAGGCCGAAAAGAAGGCGCGCGCGGATGCGGCGGGGGTATTCCTCGACGTGCGCACGCGCGAGGAATACGCGGAGGGACATCTGCCGGGCGCGGTGAATATCCCGCTCGACGAGCTGGGCGGCGCGAATTTCGGCAGGGACAGGCATTTTTATGTGTATTGCAGGAGCGGCGCGCGCAGTGCGCGCGCCGCGGGCTATCTCAAACGCCGCGGGTTTTTTGTCGTCGATCTGGGCGGCATCGCGGGCTATGCGGGAGAGCTCGAGCGCGGGTCGGACCCGCAAAAGGAGGAAAAATGAAAGTCGTCATCATCGGCGGCGTCGCGGGCGGCGCGACGGCCGCGGCGCGCCTTCGCCGTCTGGACGAAGAGGCACAGATCGTCGTGCTCGAACGCTCGGGCTTTGTCTCGTATGCGAACTGCGGCTTGCCGTACTATGTCGGCGGCGTGATAAAGGACAGAAAAAAACTCACTCTCCAGACGCCGCAGAGCTTCAAAGACCGCTTTAATGTCGACGTGCGCGTGCACAGCGAGGCGGTCGAGATCCTTCGCGCGGAGAAAAAGGTGCGCGTGCGCGATCTGGATAGCGGCAAGGAATACTTGGAGAGCTACGACAAGCTCATCTATTCCCCCGGCGCGCACGCCGTTCGCCCGCCCTTTGCCATCGAACATCCGCGCGTGTTCACGCTGCGCACGGTGGAGGATACCTTCCGCCTCGACGATTTTCTCGCCCGCGAAAGCCCCGCGACGGCGCTCGTCGCGGGCGGCGGGTTCATCGGCATCGAGACGGCGGAAAACCTTTCCCGCCGCGGCGTGCGCGTCACGCTCGTCCAGCTCGAGGACCAGGTGATGCCGCCTTTCGATCGCGACATGGCGGCTCTTTTGCACGCAGAACTCAGGCAGAAGGGGATCGAGCTCTCTCTCGGCGCGGGCGTCACGGCGCTCCGTCCCGACGGCGAGGGGCTCGTCGCGGAAATTGCGGGCAGACCCTCCGTGCGCGCGTCCATGGTTCTGCTTGCGGTCGGCGTCGCGCCCGATACCGCGCTCGCGCAGGCGGCGGGGCTTGCGACGGGTGCGCGCGGCGCGGTGGTTGTGGATGAACACATGCGCACGTCCGATCCCGACATCTATGCAGTCGGGGACGCCGTGCTCGTGCGCAACTTCGGCACGGGCGCGCCCGCAAACGTTCCGCTTGCAGGTCCTGCGAACAAGCAGGGCCGCATCGCGGCGGACAACGTTGCGGGGCTGGATTCCGTCTATCGCGGCGCGCAGGGCTCTTCCGTCGTGAAGGTGTTCGACCTCACGGCGGCAAGCACGGGGCTGAATGCGCGCGCGGCGCAGGCGGCGGGGTTTGATTTTTCGCAGGTCGTTCTGTTCTCGCCCGATCACGCGACTTACTACCCCGGTGCGCGCAACATGACGCTCAAAGTGCTCTTTTCGCGCGCGGACGGCCGTATCTTCGGCGCGCAGGCGATCGGGTATTCGGGCGTCGAAAAGCGCATCGACGTGCTCGCGACGGCGATCCGCGGCGGCATGACGGCGGACGATCTCGCCGCGCTGGACCTTTGCTATGCGCCGCCCTTCTCTTCGGCGAAGGACCCCGTCAACATGGCGGGATACGTGATCGGCAACATCCTTGCGGGCAGGCTGAAGGAGCACGGCTGGCAGGATATGTCCGCGCTGATCGAGTCTGGGGCACAGCTTCTGGACGTGCAGACGGCGGAGGAATACGCCGAGGCGCATTTCCCTGGCGCCGTCAACATCCCCGTCGATTCCCTGCGCGCCCGCATCGGCGAGCTGGATGCGTCGCGGCCCGTCTACGTCAACTGTTACAGCGGGCTGAGGAGCTACATCGCATGCCGCATCCTTGCGGCAAAGGGCTTTGACTGTTCCAATCTCTCGGGCGGCATGCGCTTTTACCGCGCGGTCGCGGAAGGGAGCGCGGACGGCACGCCCCGCCATCTCTGCGGCGCAAAACTCTGAGCAAACGGCTCATCTCTCCGCCCTGCGGCGCCGAAAGCGCCGCAGGGCGGCTGTCGTTTTGGGTTCGCAAACAGCCTGCGGAGTCGCTTCGGCGGTGAGACTTCGGGCAGAGACCTCTTTTGAACGAGAGAAAATTCGCTCGGGCGGATGAGGGAAGAACCGAATTCTTTTCGGCGGTTGAAATTTTTTAATAGATGTGATAAAATAATGCCGACAATATTTTTATCGGCAGAGTTTGACCGCATGCGTACAGTGACTTCATGGATAAAACCGAGCCGTAAAACAAGGGAGAAAAGCTATGGAAAAGATGGAATTTTCACCAAACGCAAACGAAGTGGACAGGGAAAAACCCTATACCGCCGAAACGTTCCGTCAGGTCGGAGTAAAAAAGCTGGCGCGTCTGACTGCGATAAAGGAGCTCATGGAGTCGGAAAGATACGAGCAAAAGCGGAGGGCGTTCGAGGAGGAAAGCGAGCGGCTGAATTCTGAGTTCGACCGCAGCGTCGCGCACATTGAAGAATGGGAAGAGCGGATGACGCAGAAGATTATGGGCGACGACAGCCTTTCGCCCGAGCAGAAGCAGAAGAAGATGCAGGAAGAGGTCTACGGGAAGGTGGATGAGATGTACAGTCAGGTCGAGCAGACCGAAGCGCATCAGAAAGCGACACATGCGTTAAGGGCGTTCATGGAAGAAAACGAACTCATGTGGGATTCCACGCTGTATAGTCTGAAGAGGACGTCGCCCGAAAGCCTGCCCTTTGTCGACCTTGCCAAGACTCTGGCAGGGGAAGAGAGCGAAGAGATCGAGTTTGAAATGCCTTCCGACTGCATTTACGATCAGATCGAAATTCAGCAGAAGTACATCGAAGGCGGCTATCTGGAAGATTACAAAAAGGCATTGACAGAGGACGAAAGGGCAAAAAAACTTTCCGCACTGCAACTTGAGCGTCTCTTTTCGAAGTGCGATGCCGTGTGCTTTCATGCCGAAGAGGATGTCCGTGTCGGCGACGAGAGCGACGAGCGGTTCGCCATGATCCTGGACGAGGCGATAAGGACGGAAAAGACGGAAAATTACGGCATGAACGTGCTTCGGGTCTTCTTGAACCCCACGCAAAAACTCAAAGAATATCTTCTGTCTTTCAAGCGGTTCGACAGGTATCACTTTGACGCCTGTCAAAGATATGCTCCCTATTACAGCTTTGCGGACATAGCGTTTTTAAAAGACGGAAAGGTCCTTCTGAGCTGTCTGACGCACGAGAAATACTTTGACGTTGCAGACGAGCTAAAGCCGATTTTCGACGGCTTTGAAGAACAGGTCGGCCGCTGAGGAAAAAAGAGCGGGCCCTGACGGGTCCGTGAAAATACTGCGCAAAAAGGGCGCGGGCTTTTGGAAAAAAGCCCGCGCCCTTTTTGTCATTCTTTATACGCCTGCAAAAGAGCTTGCGCCCTTGCCTTGACCTCCTGCGCGACAGGATCGGGCGAGAGCACGCGCACGCCGTCGCCGAATCCGAGGATCTTGGCGTAGAGCGCCTCGCCGAGAGGCAGGGTCGCTTCCGCGAGGAACCCGTCGCCGCGCGGGCTGATGTTTGCGATGCCCAGCCATTCTTCCGCGTCTGCGAGC
>ERZ1643249.4408-NODE-4408-length-11812-cov-11.939951_pt1 | contig 11812 bp, 10 predicted proteins | sample MGYA00579263_ERZ1643249 | MGnify/ENA primary metagenome ERZ1643249 (study PRJEB29033, sample SAMEA4952264) | chicken gut metagenome | biome: Broiler Chicken; feature: Gastrointestinal Tract; material: Caecum | place: Ireland | collected 2018 | study: Broiler...
ATGGTGGTCGCTATAGGGCTCGAACCTATGACCCTCTGCTTGTAAGGCAGATGCTCTCCCAGCTGAGCTAAGCGACCATTTCTTTCGACAATGATAAGTATACTATGTTTTGAAATAAATGTCAATACCTTTTTTGAAATTTTTTCATAAATTTATCAAAAGTGGAAACTCTCATTTTTTTTAAGAGATTTTTACTAAAAATATATAAAAATGAACCGTCCTTATTAAACTTATTTTGTCTAATAATTTAGGTTCACTTCATTGTTTTGTGTCGTTAATTTATTGTTGTACTTGTTGCTCCTGTTCCTACTACATTCTCTTGTAATGATCTCCATGTGTTACATCCTATAATTCCATCTGAAACTAATCCTCTTGATGCTTGATATCTTTTTACTGCTGTAAATGTTTGCCCTCCAAATACTCCATCTAACCCTCCTGTTGGATATCCTAGCGTATTTAAATCATCTTGTGCTATACATACATAATTTCCTCTTGAGCCCTGCCTTATTAATGGATATCCTCCTGTAGAGCATGCAGGATCTCCAAATCTTCTGTCAAAATGTACCCATGTTGGTGATAAAGATACTGGTTCTACGTATTTCCATAGTCCCGAGCTTCTGGCACTGTTTCTTAAAACTGCTCTCTGTGCATTTGTTAATGTTTGACCAACATCAAATGCTGTTCCTGCATAATGTTGACTTTGATTTCCATGCCCTCCTTCATAAGGTCTTTTAAATGCAAATCCAACATATATTGGAGCACCATATATATATCTTTGACTATTCCAAGCTTGCATAGTTCTTTTGTCTGTCCATAATATATTACTTTTGCTAGAACCTCTAAATTCCCTGACTCTTAATGTTCCGTTTGTATTGTAAGGCATAGATTCATTTTCTCCTCTGTAATATGTTTCCATTCTATTTGTATCTTGATTATAAACTAAAATTTTTGCCATAGATACCTCCACCTTTTTCTTATATAATATGAAATTTTTTGAAATTGGTGAATTATGCCATAAAAATACTTAAGACTTTTGGCCTTAAGTATTTTGGTTCTATAAAAATGCTCTCATAATTAATAATTTTGTTTTATTTTTTTTCTTTACATCTCACTACAACTCTTTCTTTACTATCATCAGTACAAGTAATTAAAGTAACTTCTCTTCCTTCTACTTCTTGGGTTGTATCTGCAACATTTTTTGGATCTACTGTATGAATATCGTAAACCTCATATTCAACAGTTCTTTCACTCAAATCTGTTATTTGTACTATGTCACCTATTTCAAGTGTTGGAACTTTACTGAAGAATCTTTTATTTCTCCAATTGTGTCCAATTAAACATAAGTTACCATTTTCATTTGGTTCTCCTCCATGGAATCTACAAATAGATATTTTTAGTAAATCATATGTCCAATGGTCAAATATTGCGTAATCAACATTTATTTTAGGTATAACAATTCTTCCAATATAATTATATTGTGTTCCATCTGGTGCAGTATATGTTGATGTTTTTTGAACATTTTGTGTTTCTTCTTCTGTTGTGTCTTCTTCATTTTGATATTGTTCTATATTTTCTGCAAATTCCTCTGTTATTTTAACAATTAATGCATTTTCTTCTTGACTAATAACTGTTTTATCTTCAAACATAGATTCTACAATATTTTTTGATATTTCTGATTCTTTGTTTCTGTCATATGCAGCATATATATACATTGATGTTAAACAAATTAAGCAGAATAATGATATCATAAATAGAACTTTGTATATTTTTTTCTTTCTCTTTAGTTCTGGAGTTACATATACTTTCTCAGTTACTAATATTTGATTCATTTGACACTTCCTTTCATTTTTAATATTAAGAATTTATTTGAGTAATTGTTATTGTTTCAAGAATTCCATTTGTTTCATTAAATGTCATTGAAACCTCATATTTTTTTTGTTCATCAATTCTTTCTATTATACTATTGGCTAATTCAACATTTGCACTGCCTAATTTAATATTTAATGTTATTTTTTCTTTGTTGTTTTCTCCTTCTATTTGCTCTATATTAACACTTTCTAAATAGTCTTTTGAAAGTTCTACCATTTGTTTTACATTTGCCCCAGATATTCCAGTTCCTGAGTAGAATTGAAACATTGCATTAAATCTATTAATTTCAGTCTTTGTTAAGTCATCTGCTTCTGAAGATGGTGTTTCTTCTCCTGTTAAATTATCGCCATTTTCTTGTGGCTGTTCTTCTTCAACAACTTCTGCTCCAAATATTATATTGTATTTATTTTTAATTTCATTAATTAATTCTGTTGCTTGTAATTTTTGTATTAATAATTCATATCTTCCTTTTAGTTTTTCTGGTACTTGAACATTTAATACATTTAAAGTTGCACTTAAACTTTCTTCTGACAGTTCATTTAAAATAACATTATTTTCTGAAGTTAATTCAATTTTTTCTCCAATACTTGTACTTATATTGTTTTCTAATGATATTGTAATTTCTGTAATACCCTTCTTATATCCAAAAGATAAGTTTGTTCTTGCAAAGTCACTATCTAATGTTGCATTTATTTCATATTCTTCTTCACCATTTGCCACATTAAAGGTTATTGCATAATTTTCTTTAGTATCTGTTAATTGTTTTGAAATATTTAATGTTTTTGAGTTATTTTCTGAATTTAAACTAGTATATTCAAATGTTATATTACCATTTCCATTTTGTATAGAAATATCCATTATAACATTAAAATCTTCTGATTGCATTTCTGTTCTTTGTGTAACTCCACCTTTTTCATAAACAACTATTTTAACTGCTTTGAAGTCTTTATCTTCTACTTGTCTTATTTTGCTATCAATTGTATTAACATAATTTTCAGAACTTCCTGATATAGCTTCTATTTTTCCAATAATAGTATCATCTATTTTTAAGTTATTTAAAATTTCAATTATTAAATTTTGAAATTGATATCCTGTTAAATCAACACTATATGCGGTAGTTTGTATACTTTGTGAACCCACAGTTATAGTAGATTTTGATTGTTTTGAAAATTTCCCTTGGCTTAATATTTGTGATATAACTGTTATATATTTACTTTCTAGATTTTGTAATTCTTGCTCAGAAAACATCATATCTTGAAAATAGGTAGAATCATCTACAATTATTGCATTAAGTGCTTCAAGTTTGTCATCTTCTATTTCTAAACCATCAATTTTTTGACCATTTTCTAAACTTACAAATTGTCTAAGCAAATTAGAAAATCTAATTCCATAGTTTCCACTATTTTGTATCCCTTCAATTTGTACTGCACTTTGTTCTTCAAATATTATATTGAAATCTTTATAATTGTAATCTGTGTCTTTTTGATTTTTTAATGTCATACTTAAATTGTTATATGGACTTGATATTTCTCCACCTTCAGCATATTTTATATTTGCTGTAGTATTTTCTTCATAGGTTTGTCCATTCTTTAAATTATTATAATTTTCTAAAGTTTTTGAATTGGCTATTTCTTTTATTGTTTCTACATTTTGTGTTAAGTAATTAAAGAATAATTCTTTTTCACTTTTAAATGTGTCTGTAGCTAAAAACAAGTATGCAAATACTCCTCCACATATTCCTATAATTAATATAATTAATATTATAATTATTGCTACTTTTTTACTTACACTTCTCATATAAATTAATCCTTTCTAATTCTTTGTTTTACAGCTTCATATACTACTATTCCCGTTGATACTGCTGCATTTAAAGAACCTATTTTTCCTTTCATTGGTATCTTAACAAGGAAATCACAATTTTTCTTTACTTTATCTCCTATTCCTTTTCCTTCATTTCCTATAACTATTGCTAATGGTCCTGTTAAATCTTGATTATAATAATATTTGTCTGTATCAATTGCTGTTCCACATATCCATAAACCAGCTTGTTTTAATTTTTCTATTGCATCAGATATGTTTGTTACTCTTGCAATTTTCATATATTCTACAGCTCCTGCTGATGCTTTATTTACTGTACTATTTACAGATGCAGCTCTTCTTTTTGGAATAATAATTCCATGGATACCTGCTGTTTCTGCTGTTCTTATTATTGATCCTAAATTTCCTGGATCTTCTATTCCGTCTAAAATTAGAACAAATGGATCTTCTTGTTTTTGCTTTGCATATTCTAATATGTCTTCTATTTCTACATATTCATATGGTGGTACAATAGCAATAACTCCTTGATAATTTTCTTCTTGTGCTATTTCATCCATTTGTCTTTTATCTTTTTCAACAACTATTATTTTTCTTTCTTTTGCAATTGCTAAAATTTTATTTATTGAACCATGTTTTTCTCCTCGTGTAACAAATATTTTATTAATATCTCTTCCACTTTCTAATAGTTCTAAAACTGAATTTCTGCCTTCAATTTGGTCATCAAATTTTTTTTCTTCTATTTTATCTTCACTTCTTCTGCCTTCCTGTCTTCTGTCAAATTTTCTTCTATCATCATTTTGTCTTCTTTCTTTTTTTCTTCTATCTTGTCCACTTCTTCTTTCATTCATATTAATATTTTCTCCTCCATTAGTTATTCATCATCTAGTTTTAAAACTGATAAAAATGCTTCTTGTGGCATTTCAACACTTCCTATTTGTCTCATTCTTTTTTTGCCACGTTTTTGTTTTTCAAGTAATTTCTTTTTTCTTGTTATGTCTCCACCATAACATTTTGCTAGTACATCTTTTCTCATTGCTGAAATTGTTTCTCTTGCAATGATTGTTCCTCCAACAACTGCTTGTAAAGGTATTGCAAATAAATGCCTTGGAATAACTTCTTTTAGTTTTTCTACCATCTTTTTTCCTCTTTCATATGCATTTTCTTTGCATACTATAAAAGATAGTGCATCAACTGGTTCTCCATTTACATGTATATCTAGTTTTACTAGATTAGATTTTCTATATTCTTTGAATTCATAATCAAAAGATGCATATCCTTTTGTTCTTGATTTAAGGCTGTCAAAAAAGTCGTATATTATTTCATTTAAAGGCATGTCATAAATTAGTGTTACTCTGTTTTCATCTAAATATTTCATGTCAATAAATGTGCCTCTTCTATTTTGGCATATGTCCATTATATTTCCAACATATTCTTTTGGTGTAAATATGCTTGCAGTTACTATAGGTTCTTCCATATATATTATTTCTGTTTGTGGTGGTAAGTCTGTAGGATTATAAACATCAAGTACTTCTCCTGTTGTTTTATGTACTTTGTATATTACTGATGGGGCAGTTGTTATTAGTCCTAAGTCAAATTCTCTGTCTAGTCTTTCTTCAATTATTTCTAAATGAAGTAGCCCTAAAAAACCACATCTAAATCCAAATCCTAATGCTGCAGATGTTTCTGGTTCATATTCTAATGCAGCATCATTTAATTTTAATTTTTCTAATGCTATTTTTAGATTTTCATATTCACTTCCATCTACTGGGTATAGTCCACAATATACCATTGGTGTTACCTTTTTATATCCTGGAAGAGGTTTATCTGCTGGATTGTTTTTTAATGTGATTGTATCTCCTACATGAATATCTGTTAGACTTTTTATACTTGCTGCTATATATCCAACTTCTCCTGCTTTTATTTCTTTTGTTGGCATGTATTGTCCTGGGGCAAAATATCCCACCTCAGCTACTGTAAAAGATTTTTTTGTTGCCATTAATGTAATTTCATCTCCAACTTTAATTGTTCCGTCAACTACTCTTACATATGCAACAGCACCTTTATAATTATCATAATAAGAGTCAAATATTAAGCATTTTGCTTTAGCATTTTCATCACCTTTTGGTGCAGGTAAATCTGTTACAATTCTTTCTAATACTTCATCTACATTTAATCCTGATTTTGCTGAAATACATGGTGCATCCATTGCAGGAATTCCAATTATGTCTTCTATTTCTTTTTTTACTTCTTCTGGTCTTGCATTTGGTAAATCAATTTTATTTATTACTGGAAGTATTTCTAAATTATTATCTATTGCTAAATATACATTTGCAAGTGTTTGAGCTTCAACTCCTTGACTTGCATCTACTACAAGTATTGCTCCATCACATGCTGCTAAACTTCTTGAAACTTCATAATTAAAATCTACATGCCCTGGTGTGTCTATTAAATTAAATATATATTCTTCTCCATCTTTTGCTTTGTATTTCATTCTTACTGCTTGAGATTTTATTGTTATACCTCTTTCTCGTTCAATATCCATGTTGTCTAATACTTGCTCTTCCATTTCTCTTTGTGTTAAAACTCCTGTTTTTTCGATTAGTCTATCTGCAAGTGTTGACTTTCCATGATCTATGTGTGCTATTATACTAAAGTTTCTAATTCTTTCTTGACTCATCTTTCCTCCTAGCATTTTCATATTTCTTAGCTATTTTATTATAACATGTTTATTATAAAATTTCACTATTTTTAATAAAAAAAAGAGAGAATTTTTTATTTCTCCCCTTTTATTTCACAACTGTTACTGGTAGATATTTTACTCCCCACGCTAAAGCTTCTGCATGTGAATTCATATAAATATCTATTCTATTTCCTTGAATAGCTCCACCTCTGTCTTCTACAACATATGTGTAACCACCAATATCAAGTTTCGTTCCAAATGAAAATTGTGCTGATGTAGCAATTGTTCTTCCTGCAGTTGCTTTTGTTCCAGATGCTGTTATTCCATTTGTTTTGCCACAACATTTAGCACAAGAACAATATGCTGTTACTTTAAATATTTTTGTTTCTCCAACTTTTATACCAGTTGTTGCTGTTCTATCTGTTCCTCTTGATGTTGTTACAATATTTTTTTGAACTTGTACAATTCTATCAACAGGTTCTTTTAAAATATTTTCAGAAATAACTGTTCTTTCAATTTCTTCATCATTTTGATATTTGATTTTATATGTTATTTCTTTTAATCCGTCTTGACCTTGTTGAATAACTTTATTTTTTGTGTCTGTTGCTCCTTGAGCTGCATCTTTTGTAATTGTCTCAAATGGTATAATTTCTTGTTCTACAACTATCTTTTCTATTATTGGTGAGTAGCTTTTTAATATTTCATCTAATGTAGTTTCTATTCCACTTTCTGAGATTTTTGCTATTTGTACTTCTTGTACTGATTTGTCTGTAATTAAAATTTGGTTACTTTCATTTATATTTTCTTCTAAGTTTGGACTTACTTTTTCGTCTTCTTCTAAAATTATATTGTTGTCTTCTAAAATTTCTTCTACATTCGTTTTTGTTGTTATAACTGTCATTTGATAACCATTTGCTAATGTTATTTCTACAGTTCTAACATTTATATCTGAAGCCATTACTGTTATTCCTAATATGAAAATTATTATTAAGCTTACACCAATGATTTTCATTATTGAGATAGATGCTCTATCTTTTTTATTCATAAAAATCATATATCCTCCTTTTTGCGACAAAATTATTATACACATTTTTTATTTTTTTGTCAAATTTTTTGTTTTTGCCTTTCCATGTTCTACAACCCTTGCCATTACTTGGTATTTAATATATTATATGCTGCTTGTACAAAAAAATTACCAAAATTTTTTAAAACTTTTTTATTTTATAAAATTTTTATTGTAAAAAATAATAATATATGATAATATATATTCTGTAAGCAAGGAGGTAATTAATATGGTTTGGATTATTTTAGTTGTAGTTGTTCTAATTATTGTTGCCATAATAGGCATTTATAATGGATTAGTAACTGCAAGACAAAAAGTTGAAAACGCTTGGAGTCAAATTGATGTTCAGCTACAAAGAAGATTTGATTTAATACCTAATTTTGTTGAAACAGTAAAAGGTTATATGACACATGAATCTGAAACTTTTGAAAAAATAGCTCAATTAAGAACATCTTGGGCAAATTCTTCTTCTGTTGGAGAAAAAGCTCAATTAGATGGAGAACTTTCTGGAGCTTTAAAAACAATTATGGCTGTTTCAGAAAATTATCCAGATTTAAAAGCAAATCAAAATTTTGCAGATTTATCTGAAGAACTACGTAACACTGAAAATAAAATTTCTTTTTCAAGACAATTTTATAATGATAGTGTAACAATGTATAACACAAAATTAGAAGTTTTCCCTTCAAATATTATTGCTGGAATGTTTAACTTTAAACAAAAAGAACTATTCTCAGCAGAAAGTGATGAAGCAAGAAAAAATGTTAAAGTTGATTTTAACAAATAATTAAATTTTAAATAGGGGGTAGAATTTTATTCTATCTCCTCAATTTTATAAGGAGTAAAATATGTTTGAAGATATTAAGAAAAATAAAATAAAATCCATTTTTATAGTATTTCTATTTTTAGCCTTTATTTCTGTAATTGTTTATTATATTTGTATGGCTTTAAATTTAGGAGAAATGTCAATAATAATAGCACTAATTTTTGCTTTTTTTTCTACATGGGGATCTTATTATTATAGTGATAAAATAGTTTTAAGTTTAAATAAGGCAAGACCGGCAACAAAAGAAGAAGACCTAAAGTTAGTAAATATATTAGATTCTTTAGTTGTTGCATCAGGTTTACCAGCAAAGCCTAGATTATATGTTGTTGAAGATAAACAACCTAATGCTTTTGCTACCGGTAGAAATCCTCAAAATGCAGTTATTTGTGTAACAACTGGGCTTTTAGATAAATTAGAATATTATGAATTAGAAGGTGTTCTTGCACATGAAATGGCACATATAAAAAATTATGATATTCTATTTTCTGCAGTTGTTTCTGTTATGTTAGGTTTTGTTGTTATGCTTTCTGATTTGTTTACAAGAATTGCTTTTTGGGGTGGTTTTAGAGATAATAGTGATGATAATGATAATAGCAAAGGAAATGCAATTTTAATGTTAATTGGTTTAATCTTTTTGATTTTAGCACCTATTTTTGGTCAATTAATGAAACTTGCTTTTTCAAGAAAAAGAGAATTTTTAGCAGATGCAACAGCTGTTGAATTTACTAGAAATCCTGAAGGTTTAATTTCTGCTCTTGAAAAAATTTCTGCTGACCCAAATGAGTTAAAAGTTGCTAATAAAGCTACAGAGAATATGTATATAGCAAATCCATTTAGAAAAAAGAAAAATACATCTAGTATTTGGTCTACTCACCCAAGTACTGAGGATAGAATTGAAGCTTTAAGAAACTTGAAATAACCTTTATTTAACATAATTATTGACAATTAACTTGAAAAGTAGTATAATTTACCCAATTGCTAATCTGCAATTATACACTAGCCAATATGTTGAAGCAAAGGAGTTTGTTATGATTAAAATCGACAATTGGGCATTTATTCGGACTGAAATCTATCATGACAAAGAAAAAAAGTGCTACAAGGCAAGAGTTTGTTCTTTGGCAAAAGATTTCAACTATAAGTTGAATCGTGTTACAGGTATCATAAACTCTGGTAGCATAAATGAAGAATTGTTTACCTCTAGTAATGGTATTGATGATTATCTCAATGACCGTGTTACCACACTTACGGGTGAGATTTTCTATCTGGGCACAATCAATCCATATTATTCAGCATTTAAAAATGCTGTTGATATGGAGTTGCCTATAATGAGTGAAGTATCTCTCACTCGTGGTCTTGATGGTAACTACCAGCTGAAAGGACTTTTGTCTAACAATCAAACTGAATTGAAAAAAATTGTTGGACAAGATGTTGAAAAAAATCTGCTTTACTTTGCAGATGAATCTTATGCTTTTGTCGACTGGGTAAATGCCCAGTTTGATGACAAAGTCAAACTCGATTTAATTAGAAAGAGACTTGACTTCAAGGAATATGTTGGGCTTAACATTATGCCCATCTTCAAGTTCTAATCATATTGAAACCAGGTGCACAATGTGCACCTGGTTGTTTAATTATTTTTATACTACCAAAAAATTATTTATTTCTTTTTAATATATCAACAACTGTTCCATATGTGTAAAAGCTACCAATAATAAAATTTACAGTATTAGAATCATAATTCATTGCATCAATAATAGCATCATCTAAGTTCTTTTTGTATAGTTTTTTACTATCAACAAATTTTTTCATACATTCATATAGTTCTTCTTTTGATGCAAATTTATCTTGATTGTTTCCTGAAGTTAATACAAATAATGCATCTTTGTCCTCCGCAAGTAGTTCCAACATTTTATTATAATCTTTTCTTTTTAATATTGAAATAATATAAATTCTTTTCTTTTTCTCATAATACATTTTTACCATATCTTGCAAATTTTTTATTGCTTGTTCATTATGTGCTCCATCATAAATAATTAATGGGCTATCATTTAATTGTTCCATTCTTCCTTTATGTATTACAGTTTTTAGTCCCTCTTGAATATTTTTTAATTTAATATGATATCCTAATTTATTTAATATTTTAAATACTTCTAAACATAAACATGCATTTCGAACTTGAGCTTTTCCTTTTAAATTAATAGTTATGTTTTTAAAATTATCAAAATCAAAATATTGAAAATTATTATCAAAAGAATAATTAGAAATGTTAGTTTTCTTTATAATATGTAAAGTATTATTTTTCTTTTTACATTCATTTATAAAAACATTGTCAATATCTGGTTGCCCCTCAAATATTACTGTGTTAGAATTATCTTTTATGATTCCTGCTTTTTGATATGCTATTTCTGGTAATGTATTTCCAAGAATATGCATATGGTCATATCCAATCGATGTAATAACACTTACTAATGGATGTTTTATTATATTTGTACAATCATATAATCCTCCTAGTCCTGTTTCTAGCACAATAAAATCACACTTTTTTTCTTCAAAATATAAAAAAGCCATTGTTGTTTCTAATTCAAATAGTGTAACAGGAACATCACTTTCAGAATTATATTTTTCTATTAGTGGATTTATTTTATTTATTAATTTTTCCATTTCATTGTCGCTAATATTTTTATTATTTACACTTATTCTTTCATTATATTTTATTAAGTGCGGACTTATATATTTTCCTACAGTATATCCTTCCTTTACTAATACATTTGTAATCATTTCTGTTACACTACCTTTTCCATTTGTGCCTGCAATATGAATTGCCTTTAGTTTATCTTCTGGATGTTTAAACTCATTCATTAAATAATTCATTGCATTTAAACTCGGATTTTTAGTTCCTCTAAAAAAATTAGATAAATATTTTTCTACATTCATTTTTTTAATTCTTCTTCAAACATTTTATTAAGTAGTTGAGGATTTGCCTTTCCTTTAGTTTCTTTCATAGCTTGTCCTACTAAAAATCCTAAAGCTCTATCTTTTCCACCTTTGTAATCTGCAACAGATTGAGGATTTGCTTCAATAATTTTTTGTACAATTTCTTTTATTGCACCTTCATCAGAAATTTGTATCCAGCCTTTTTCTTTAATAATATCTTCTGGGTCTCTTGGATTTTCAAATAATTCTTCTAAAACTTTTTTACCTATACTTGAACTTATTGTTCCTTTATCTATTAAAGTTACTAATTTTGCAAGTTGTTTTGCGTCAAATGGAATTTCAATTGGGTCCATTTCTGTTTCATTTAATATTCTAGAAATATCTGAAATAATCCAGTTATTAACTGCTTTGTAATTACCACATATCTCTCCTGCTTTTTCAAATAAATCTGATAGATATTTAGATGATGTTATAATTCCAGCATCTTTTTCTGATAATTTATAATCATTTAAATATCTTTGTTTTCTACTTTCAGGCATCTCTGGTAATGTTTTTCTAATATTTTCTATATATTCTTCAGATAGTTTTATTGCAACTAAATCTGGTTCTGGGAAATATCTATAATCTT
>ERZ1643249.4410-NODE-4410-length-11807-cov-5.324711_pt1 | contig 11807 bp, 11 predicted proteins | sample MGYA00579263_ERZ1643249 | MGnify/ENA primary metagenome ERZ1643249 (study PRJEB29033, sample SAMEA4952264) | chicken gut metagenome | biome: Broiler Chicken; feature: Gastrointestinal Tract; material: Caecum | place: Ireland | collected 2018 | study: Broiler...
TGACGAGGATCTTGGTGTTGTATTTGAATCAGCTGTGTTTGACAGAATAAAACCCTGCACTAACCGTTGTATTTTTTGCTTTGTTGATCAGCAGCCAGAAGGTTTAAGAAAATCTTTATACATTAAAGATGACGATTACAGGCTTTCTTATTTGCAGGGCACATACGTTACACTCACAAATCTTACTCAAAAAGACCGCGAAAGAATTGAAAAGCTGCATCTTGGCCCGTTATATGTTTCGGTACACACAACAAATCCTGAATTAAGGGTAAAAATGTTGAGTAATCCCAGGGCTGCAAATATCATAGAAGATTTAAAATGGTTAAAAAAAGCAGACATTCCTATACATGCGCAGATTGTACTATGCCCGGGTTATAATGACGGACAAGAGCTTGAGCGCACGCTTAGCGACTTTGCAAAATTTAAATCCATAATTGAATCAGTTGCAATTGTGCCTGTTGGAATTACAAAGTTTCACCAAAACGGATTAAAAACTCTTACAAAGAGCAATGCGCTGCATGTCATTAAACAGGTTGAAGAGTTTAATAAAAAAGTAAAAAAACAACTTGCCATGGCCAGTGATGAGTTTTTTTTGAAAGCAGATTATCCCGTGCCTGAAAAAAAATACTACGGTAATTTTGCCCAGATAGAAGATGGAGTGGGTGCTTTAAGACTTTTGATGGATGATTTTGAAAAAAACAGAAAAAAAATTCCTCTTTCAGTTAAAAAGCCTAAAGAAATAATTTTTGCGACAACGCCAAGTGCAGCAAAGCTTGTTGGCTGTATTGCCGACGAATTGAACAAGGTAAAAAATTTACAGTGCAGTGTTATTGAATTAAAAAATAATTTTTTTGGTGACAATGTAATTGTTGCAGGTCTGATTACAGGGAATGACTTGATTTGTCAGCTCAAAGAAAAAAGCAAAGAGTTGAATATACAAAATGTAATAATTCCATCAATTATGCTGCGTCCGTTTACGGAAGACTTTTTAGACAATGTTACGCTAAAAGAGGTGGAACAGGCTCTTGAATGCAAAGTTTTTCCGATTAAAGACATCTATTCTGCCAGAGAAATAATTGACATCATCAAAAGTTAGAGAAGAAACATTACAACAAATGCTCCGAAAATAAGTGCAGGTCCGTAAGGAATAACAGCGGGTTTATCGTTATTTTTGATTGAAGCAATTATCAATCTGCAACAGTACAGGCCGATACTGGCTACAAGGATATATGTAAACCATCTGAACATATCTGATGTGAAAATATTCAGATATTCGCCTGTCAAAAACAAAGCAGTTGTAATAATAAAAAGCAGCATGCCTGACAAGAGCTTATATTCTTTATTTTTAAACCATTTATACAAAAAAACAGGTATTGACAGGCCGCCCCAGATAAAAATGCTTAAAATCAAGATTACAATAGCATTAGAGACTCCGAAAAAAGCACCCAAGGCCCCCAGGATATAAGCATCTCCATCACCAAAGCAATCTTTTTTTGTAATAAACTTAGCAATTTTGGCAATTGTAAAAAGCACAAAAAAGCCGGCTACAAGGCCAAGTACAGAGTAGATAAAAGATTGGTAAACAGTTAATTTAACCCCTGCAAGCCAGACAGTAATTTTGGCGGAATTCTGCAAAGAGATGTTAAAGAAATTATAAACAAGTCCGAGCACTGCAAGGATATATGTGTGTATTACAAATATAACTTTTTCTTTTATATCCGTAACAGTCATTGCTATGCATAATGCTGCGGCAATCCACAAAAACAGGATATTAACATTAAAAATTTCAGTCAAGCCAAAAGAATATTTATAATAAATACCCGCAAAAATTATCCCGGTAAAAAGCTCCACGACAGGATACTGGATACTGATTTTTTCTTTGCAGTATCTGCATTTTCCGCCCAGCAGTAGATAAGAGAACACCGGTATATTGTCATACCAGGCAAGTTTGTGGTCACATTTAGGGCAGTGAGAAGGCGGAAGCACAATTGATTCGCCCGAAAAGCCTCTTAGAACAACTACGTTTAAAAAACTGCCGATACAAAGGCCTATTACAAATGCATATACCGTCCAGAACCAATCCATTACAACTCCTTATGCGCTCAGGCGCTTTGTTTTTCATTAATTATGTCATAAAGTAGGTTAAGTGCTTTTTTGAGTTTTCTTGACACCTGCATCTGCGAAATTCCCATTGTGTTGGCAATTTCTACCTGGCTCATATCTTTAAAATAAGTTAGTTCTACAATTTTTTTGAGTTCCGGTTCAATATTCTGAAGAGATTCTGTCAGCATTATGCGGTCTTCTCTCAGGCTTTGCAGATTTTCGTAATTTACATCGGCAATTTTGTCGCTCCAGTTTGAAAAATTGTCATCATCATCTTGAAAACTCAACTGGTCTAATGACAAAGTGGTTTTTCTTCTGTCTGCATCTATTGCTTCTTTTACCTTATCTACGGGGAGTTCCATTTTATCGGCAATTTGGTGATCTGTTGGTTTTTCTCCCATTTCTTCTATAAGTTCGAGTGTCATTTTATGCACACGGTATGCAAGCTCCTGAATTGCTCTCGGAGCTTTTATCATAGAAGCTTTGTCTCTAAGATAATGTCTAATTTCACCTGTTATAAGATATGTTGCATAAGATTTGAAATTTCTGCTTATTTCAGGGTTGTAGAGCCTGATTGCTTTAATAAGACCGAGACTGCCCACCTGTATTATATCTTCCACAGGGTCAGTGCTTCTTCTTGCAAGTGTGCGCGCAACTTTTTTTACGAGCGGCATGCACGTAATAGCTATAAGATTTTGAAGCTGGTCTTTTTGCTTTTGTGAATCTATTTTTTGGTATTCCTCAAGCCACTGAGTAACTTGTTCGAAATTTATAATTTCAGACAAAAAATTTTCCTCTCTCACTTAACTATTTTATTATATCATTTTAATAAGAAATTTGGTAAAATAAATTACATGAGTAGAAATAATATTTTGGAAATTAAAAAATCTATTATCAAATACGGTGCAAAACTCGGTGAAAAAAATATGTCACCGGCAACGTCAGGAAACATAAGCGTTCGTGCTGAAAATAACATTCTGATTACAGCGTCAGGAACCTGTCTTGCTGATTTATCCGAAGATGAAATCGTTTTGATGGACAAGCATGCTAATGTTATTGAGGGAAGTAGAAAACCCTCTTCGGAAAAGAATTTGCATATTGCCATTTATGAAATGAGGCCGGATATCAATGCTATTGTGCACTGTCATTCGCCTTATGCGTCTGCATTTGCTGTTTGTCAAATACCGTTATCAAAGCCTATAATTTCAGAAAATGTTTTTTATTTTGGCGAGATACCTGTAGCGCCTTATGCATTGCCGGGTTCAGACAAGCTAGTAGAAAACACTGCGAAGTATTTTGCAAAACATGATGCGGTTTTGCTGGCAAATCACGGGATAATTATAGGGGCTAAAGATTTGAAAAACGCCTATTACCTGATGGAAACAGCAGAAACTTTTGCTCAGATATATCTAAATTCCATGCTGTTGGGCGGAGCAAAAGAGCTTTGCAAAGCAGATATAGAAGAAATATACGAGCTCAGAAGAGCAATGTCCAAATAACTATCCTCGATTACGAAGATTGGTTCTTTCTTGTGAAATTGTCTCAAATAGAAGACGATTTAGCATTTCATATTTTTTCTTAAAGAATATTGAAAACCTAAACAGGTGCGCAAGAGAGTCTTGGCAGTTTTGTTCTGTATTGAATTTTTGCTGGCATTTTGCACCCCAATTATATGCTCTTGATTCCAAAAGACAGTGGTTGCGATAATATTGCAAAATATTTATTCTGTGTGACGGAGTTCTTTTTTTCAGGAATTTTTTAAGCTCTTTTTCCGTTTTCAAAAGGCTCCCCGTCATTTGTTCTGTATCAATAAATTTTCCGTACATATGTTTTGTATAAAATTCATCAATTTCTTTAAAATCTTTGCTCTTTGCTATGTTTAGTGCACGCTTTACTATTTTGGGGTTATTTATAAGATCAAAAAGGTGCAATGCCTCGTGGTTGAGCATTTCAGGATTTTTATTAAGTATTTTTCCAAAGGCAATTCTGTTTATCCAGTTGAGGCTATCCGCCACCGGGATAACAACTCTCATCACAGGATTTACATTATCAAATTCAATAAAAGAAGGTTTGTAGGCCTTTTTTTGCCCTAAAAAATCTATTTTAACAGCAGAGCAGTTCACGATATTGCGCATATCTTTTTCAAGAGTTTTTATTTTTACATTGCCGTTTTGAAAATACTTAAAAGTAGTATCAAAGTATTGCCATGCCTGTGCAGAGCTTCTTGTCATTCTTTTTTGTACACTGCCTTTTGAAACATTGAGCGGGTATACAAAATTTTTTATTATATCGGTACTCATAAAAACCTTTTATGTCTGTTGACTATAATTATAAATGCGTAAATAAAAAATTTTGCGGCTTCGTGTTAAAATTTTTACATGCACATCACAGGCGGTTATTTAAAATCAAGAAAAATCGAATCCCCTAAAGGAGCAAATGTCAGGCCCACCCTTTCACAGGTGCGCGAGAGTATTTTTAGCGTGCTGTATTCTATCACGGATTTTGAAAAGAAATCTTTTTTAGATGCGTTTGCCGGCTCCGGTATTATGGGGTTTGAGGCTCTTTCAAGAGGATTTGAGCAGGTTTGTTTTATTGAAAAAGACAAAAAAACTTTTTTTCTATTAAAAGACAATGCAAAAAAGCTTGGAATTGAGCCGCAATTTTTTATGGGTGATACTTTAAAAGTTTTAAAAAAAACAGACTCTGATTTTGATGTTATTTATGTTGACCCGCCATATCAAAGCGGGCTTTATGATTCAGTTTTAGAGATTGTTAGACTGTGTGATGTTTTAAAAAAAGATGGAATTATTATTCTTGAGCATCCATCACGGCTTGAAATCAATATTGATGGTTTTGAGTTAATCAAAAAAAAGATTTATGCGGATAAATGCATTACTTTTTTAAGATTATCAAATCAGTATGTTTGAGATAATATTTTATTAAAAGGAAAAATAAATTATGAAAGATATGTTAGACAAAATTCTTCAAATCGAAGAAAAATATACAGAGCTCGGAACAATTTTATCTGATCCCGAGGTAATTGCAGATTACGAAAAGTTTAGAGACCTTTCCAAACAAAGAAAGGCAATGGAAGAAACCGTTGATGTTTATCATCAGTGGAAATCCAACATGGATGCAATTGAAGATGCAAAAGAGCTGTTAAAGTCAGAAGCTGACCCTGAAATGAAACAATTTTTGCATGCTGAAATAGAATCTAATGAAGCAAAAAATATTGAGCTTGAAGAACGTATGAAAGTTCTCTTGCTTCCGCGTGACCCGATGGACGACAAAGATATTATGCTCGAAATAAGAGGCGGTGCCGGAGGTGATGAAGCAAACATATTTGCCGGAGATTTGATGAGAATGTATCTTCGCTTTGCTGACAAACAGGGCTGGCAGTCACAAATTTTGAGCAAAACAGATTGCGAAGCCGGAGGGGTTTCTGAAGTTATCATCTCTATCAAAGGGGACAGCATATATTCCAAACTCAAATACGAATCCGGTGTTCACCGTGTACAGCGTGTACCGCAAACAGAATCACAGGGGCGTGTTCACACTTCGACTGCAACAGTTGCTGTTATGCCCGAAGTTGATGATGTTGAAGTTGAATTAAACCCTAACGATATGGAAATTTCTACTGCACGTTCCGGAGGTGCCGGCGGCCAAAACGTTAACAAAGTTGAAACTGCGGTAAGAATTTTCCACAAGCCTACAGGTATCATGATTTTCTGTACAGAAGAGCGCTCACAGCTGCAAAACAAAGAACGTGCACTTCAAATTTTGAAAGCAAAACTGTACGATATGGAAGTACAAAAACAAATGCAGGAAATAACAGACCTGAGACGTTCACAGGTTGGTACAGGCGACAGGTCAGAACGTATCAGAACATACAACTTCCCTCAGGGACGTTTGACTGACCACAGAATCGGTCAAAATCTTAATGTATGGACTGTTATTGAGGGTGAGCTTGATGAGTTGATTAAGCTGCTGATGGAACATGACCAGAAGCTCAAGCTCGAAAAACTGGCTGAAATAAATTAGACCTTTTTTTGATTTGAATAGGACGTTTTAAATTGATAGTAGAACATCATCATATAATAGCATTTGTACTGACTCTGATAGCAGGTCTTGCGACAATTATCGGCGGGTCTTTTTCTTTCTTTGTTAAAAGAAGCAATTTAAGAATGCTCGCCATCGGGTTGGGATTTTCTGCCGGGGTTATGGTTTACATGGCTTTGACAGAGATTTTGAAAGAGGCGGGAGAGTTCACGCAAATATATTTTGGGAACAATTCTGCGCTCATTACTTTTATCGGATTTTTTGCGGGTATCGGCATTGCAGCTTTGATTGACTATTTTTTGCCTGCTCACTTTGGTGACGATATGATTGACAAAGCTCCACAGGATATTTCAGAAGACGATGAGAGAATAAAAAAGGCAGGACTTTTGACTGCAATTGCAATTTCGCTTCACAGGTTCCCTGAAGGTTTAACAATGTTTCTTGTTGCCAGCACAGATTTAAAGCTCGGGATTCCGCTTGTTGTTGCAATGGCAATACACAATTTGCCCGAAGGAATAGCAATAGGGCTGCCAATGTACCATGCAACAGGTAAAAAACGTTATGCAATGTTATTTTCTGCTATTGCCGGTATTTCCGGCCCGATTGGAGCCATTCTTGGTTTTATTCTTATCAAACTTTTTATGCCGCAGATGGCAATAGGTATTTTGTTTGCTATGGTTGCAGGCATCATGGTTTATATTTCGCTGGATACACTTATGCCAACTGCCCGTGAATACGGAGAAAACCATGATGTTATGGCCGGCATTTTTGCAGGAATGTTTTTTATTGGTGCAGGTCTTTTATTTGTTTAACAAAAAGGATATTTTATGAAAGATTTTAAATCAGGTTTTGTTGCTGTTATAGGACGTCCAAATGTGGGCAAGTCCACTCTTTTGAACACAATAATCGGTCAAAAAATAGTAATCGCCACAGACAAAGCGCAGACTACCCGCAGAAGAATAAAGGGCATTTTTACAAACGAAGAAGGCCAAATTGTTTTTATTGATACACCTGGCATTCATAAACCTTTGGACAAGCTGGGTGAGTATTTGATGGATGAAGCTAAATACTCTATTCCGGATGCGGATTTGATTTTGTTTATTGTTGATGTGTCAGAACCTGCCGGAGCAGGTGACAAATGGATTGTCGAAAATCTTTTGAAAGAAACAAAGACACCTGTGATTATTGTGTTAAACAAAGTAGACAAGTTAAAAGATCCTATTAAAAAAGAGCAGAACCTTTTAACTTACAAAATGCTTTTTGATACCAATCTGCCTACGGCTAAGATTTCTGCACAGACTGGAAGGAATATTGATACTTTAATTTCTACCATAATGAGAAAGCTGCCTGAGGGTGCACCTATTTATGCAGAAGATGACCTCACTGATGAAAGCATGCGCTCTATTGCACAGGAAATTATCAGAGAAAAGATTCTTTTAAATACAAAAGATGAAATCCCGCACAGTGTTGCTGTTTTGATTGAAAAATACGAAGAAAAAGAAGACATTGATAAAATTTATGCCAAAATACACGTTGAGCATGAAAGTCAAAAAGGCATCATGATTGGTAAAAAAGGGCAAATGCTAAAAACTATCGGAATGCAGGCAAGAAAAGAGCTGGAAAAAATGCTGGATAAAAAAGTGTATCTTGAGTTGAATGTAAAAGTTTCCAAAGACTGGAGAAAGAAAACGCCTGATTTGGAAAACTGGGTTTAGTCACAAAAATACCGCCCATAAATTGAGGCGGTATTTTTTTAATCAATTTTTGATTTTTGGGTTTATTTTGCAACTGCCTGTGCAGTTGCTTCTGCGGCTTTTTCAGCAGTTGTCTCTGCAGCTTGTGCTGTAGCAGCTGTTGCTGCTTCTGTAGCTTTTTCCGCTGCTTTTTCTGTTGTTTTTTCTGCGGTTTTTTCAGAGCCTTTGCCTAAACCCTTAAATAGTCTGACTACATAATCCACACCTTGATTAACTTTTTCACCGACATAGGATACTACTTTTGTTCCGTAGAATTTGGCTTTTTCGGTTAATGATGCTTTGTCTGCTAGTTTTGCACCTGCTAAATCAAAGTTTTTGAATACATCAACTTTTTTCCTTAAAATTGCTGCTGTTGTGCCAAGTACTGCAACCGCTGCAAGAGTTTTTAAAAACCAATGGCTTTTTTTCTTTTGCTGGGGATAACCATATGCATCTACCGGCGTGCTTGCCAAAGCGTCAGGAGCGGCTTGAACCTGAGGCCCTTTAGAATAAGATGGCGATCTAGAAATAGTTGCTGTATTAAGCGGTGTAATCATTGAAAAATCTGACATAATAACACACTCCTTTTATTGACCTTATAAGCATACAAAACATATAAAGTATTTTTATTGCTAAGTTAGAGAACAATGATGCTAATTAATGAAACATTTTGTTACATTATATCACTTTTGATTATATTTTGGAATATTTTTTTTAAAACTGTAATCTAAAGTAATATAAGAGATATTTTAACTATAGAGGGATATAAAATGGGTGCACTGATCAACACTGACAAAAGTATTATTGAAGCGGCAAAGCTTGTTGCCTGCAAGATTGACGATACAGAATTAAGAAAAAGAACATATGCGCTTAATATTGCTGCAAATGCTGCTGCGCGTTATTTGAATGAAAACAATGTTATCGCTGACACTAAGCAGAGCCTTTACAAAGTGCCGTCTTTTGCCCGTAATATTGAGCTTGCAGATATTTATGTTAACGGTGTCAGATATGATGTACGTGTAACGTTTGACGGAAAAAGTTTTTGTATTCCTAAAATTCAGGAAAAATATGATGCCGTGCCTGCTGCTTATATTGTTGTTCAGTTAGAAAATTCTCTTAAAGAAGTTGAAATTCTCGGTTTTATACCTTCTGAAAAACTGACTGATAATAAAGCAAATGCCGAATATTACTGCTACAGCACTGATATTTTATTACCTATTGAAGAGTTTGGAAATTTCGCACAAAATCAATCCGTAAAAATCCATCCGTTCTCTTCTTTAGACCACGACAAAATCAAAGAAATGTGCACCGGTTTTATTGACGACGAAATTACCGAAACTGAAAAAATATATTTTATCAAACACGTTATAGCTTGTCCTGTTTGCAGAGAAACTTTTTGTGATATGAATGACTTTGATACTATTTTGTCACAGTTAAAAAATTATCATGAATTATTGAATGACAGTACTTTGAGTGTTTTTTCCGGCAATAAAGAGGAATTTGATGCAGCACTTATTGCGGGTATGGGTGTTGTTGAAAATGCAATGGAAAATACTGTTGTTGAGCCCGAGGTATTGCAAGAAGAAGACATTCTTGAAGAGCAAGAACCGCAGAAAGAACAAGAACAAGAAGACGAGCTGGTTCTCGAGGAAATTCAAGAAGAAGCTCAAGACGAAGAAAACGAACAGGAACAGGAAGCTGCTATAGACACTATAGAAAATGAAAATATTCTGGAATCTGACATTCCGGCTTTTGACTTGATTGATTTTGCTCAAATCGATGCTGAGCCTGAACTGTTGCAAGAAGAAGATATTCTTGAAGAGCAAGAACCGCAGAAAAAAGAAGAGCAAGAGCAAGAGGAAGAGCTGGAAGCTGATATAAACACTGTTGAAAATGAAGAAGCAGAAGAAGTTGCAACTTTAGCACAAGAGCCAGATGAAGTTATTGAAGAGCCTGAAGAGATTGAGTCCATTGACGAAAGTGAATCCATTGATCCAATTGAAAGCGTTGAAGAACTTGAAAGCATTGGAGAGCTCGACAATCTTGCAGAACTTGAAGAGCTGGAAGAAAATGAGACCATGAAGGAAGAAATCAACCGGAGTATCCGCCGGGGAATGCCCTGTCTGGCGGAGTGCGGCGGATTTATGTATCTGCACCGGGAGATGGAGGATATGCAGGGGAATTTCTGGAGTATGGCAGGCGTGATCGACGGCAGGGCGTACCGCACGAAAAAGCTCGGCAGGTTTGGATATATTCATCTTGCGGGCGAAGCGTTCGGCCGGCAGTATGAACAGATTCCGGCGCATGAGTTCCACTATTTTGACTCCGAGGACTGCGGCGATGCCTTCTGCGCGCAGAAGCCGCTGAGTACCAGAGGATGGAAGTGCATGCACACGGAATACCGCATGCTCGCGGGATTTCCGCATTTGTATTACTATGGGGCGCCGGAGGTGGCGGCAGGCTTTCTGAGCGCCTGTGCAAAAGAATGATCACTTTTTAGGACACGGGAAATCCGAAGGCGGACTTCCCGATGAAGAAAGGACTTGAGAGAAATGAATCTGGAAGAGACAATCAGCCGTATCAAACCTCTGGATACGGAGGCGATGAACGGCGCAAAACGCCATTGGGACAGTATCGCACATCCGCTGCACAGTCTTGGAAAGCTGGAGGATGTGCTGGTGGATATCGCGGGAATGAACGGAACGCCGGATGTCAGACTGGATAAGAAAGCGCTGGTTGTGATGTGCGCGGACAACGGCATAGTGGAAGAGGGAGTGACCCAGAGCGGACAGGATGTCACGGCGATCGTGACAGAGAATTTCCTGCATGAGAAGGCCACGGCGAGCATTCTCTGCCGTGAGGCGGGAGCGGATATTTTCCCGGTCGATATCGGTGTGGCGCGGGATACCACAGTCATTAACCGGAAGATCGCCTACGGCACAAAGAATTTTGTCAAAGAGCCGGCAATGACGCGTGAACAGGCGGTCCGCGCGCTGGAGACAGGAATCGCCATGGCGGAAGAGTTAAAGGAGAAGGGCTACCAGATCCTCGCTACCGGGGAGATGGGAATCGGAAATACCACTACCAGCAGCGCGGTGGCATCGGTGCTTCTGGGAAAAGACCCCGCTGAGATGACGGGGCGCGGCGCCGGGCTCTCAAGCGAGGGGCTGCGCAGGAAGATCAGCGTGATTGAGGAGGGAATCCGTCTGCATCAGCCGGATCCGGAGGATGCAGTCGACGTTCTGGCAAAGGTCGGAGGCTTTGATATTGCCGGAATGGCAGGCGTATTTCTCGGAGGGGCCGCGCTTGGCATCCCTGTGGTGATGGACGGATTTATTTCCTCCGTGGCAGCGCTTGCAGCTTCGCGCATCGCGCCGCAGGCGCTTCCGTACATGGTGGCGTCACACTGCTCGAAGGAGCCGGCAGCGCACCTGATTTTGCAGGAGCTCGGCAAGGAGCCGTTCCTGACCTGTGACATGTGCCTGGGAGAGGGAACCGGAGCGGTGGCGCTCTTCCCGCTGCTGTCCATGGCGTGCGCGGTTTACCGCAGCATGAGCACTTTCACGGAAAACAGCATCGAAGCGTATAAGCCGCTGGTGTGAGAGGTGGCGCGATGATACATATTGTGACGGGAGGAAGCGGAAGCGGGAAGTCCGCTTTCGCGGAGGAGCAGATCGTGAAGTTCTCCGGGGACAGAAGAATCTATATTGCCACGATGTATCCCTTTGATGAGGAGAGCCGGCGCCGCGTGGAGCGCCACCGCAGGATGCGCGCCGGAAAGCGGTTTGAAACCGTGGAATGCTACACGCATCTGGAAAATCTTGAGATCCCCGCGGGAGCGGATGTGCTGCTCGAATGCATGTCCAACCTGACGGCAAACGAGATGTACCGCGAGGATGGTGCGGGAGATCA
>ERZ1643249.4411-NODE-4411-length-11806-cov-8.996256_pt1 | contig 11806 bp, 15 predicted proteins | sample MGYA00579263_ERZ1643249 | MGnify/ENA primary metagenome ERZ1643249 (study PRJEB29033, sample SAMEA4952264) | chicken gut metagenome | biome: Broiler Chicken; feature: Gastrointestinal Tract; material: Caecum | place: Ireland | collected 2018 | study: Broiler...
TTTAGGAATGGATATGCGACAAAATCTGATTGAAATAGTTCAAAGACAGGTTTTCACCATCAAGTGCAATATAAGTAACGCCTTCGGCGCAACACCGCCAATGAGGATAATCTGCCTCCGCTTGTTAAGCGTTTGCGGTGGACACAAAAGCGGAGTCAGGTCGCCTGATAGAGTAATTTGGGTGTGCGCTTTTCTTGACCATTCCAGTCCGGTATCGGAGCCTTTAACGCCAAAAGCAGAGCTACCGAGATTTCGGCCCTGCTGGATAAGTATATCCCTGCGGTAGAGCAGATGCACAGTACTTTGAAGAAGTATCAGGTGGCATTTACGGAAACCTCCGTAGAGAACAAAAAGCTGAAACAGGAGAATGCTCTGCTGGAGCAGTCTCTGAAAAAAGCAACCCAGGAAAGCACTTTGAAGCAGCTGGCCGATGCCAAGCTGCGGCGGGACTATGCTGACGCTGTTGCTGTGTTGGATCGCATTCCAAAGGAAGTGCTGGATGCGTATGCCTGTGGTGGTCACGGGAGAAAGGAGCGGCCTATTGAGCAAAATCTATGATGATCCGAAATATAATGCGGCTTTTGACCGCTGTATTGATGTAATGACAAAATTGATGCTGAAATATGGAAATCAAGTCTTAGAGCGGCACCAGATGGCTGCTCCTGTTTCTTTGCAGGAACAGCCAGGCACGGAGCAAAGCAGCTCTTTTGCCGACGCTGCTTAAAAGTTTACAATTTACACGTTGTGTAATTATTAAGCCGATGCTATAATAATTACGCAACGTGTGTTTTTTTGTTTATGGAGATGGTGCGATGGACTGCAAAACCAAAATAAAAGAACTGCGGGAAATGACCGGTATGAACCGTAAGGACTTTTGTAAATTCTTTCATATCCCCTATCGGACGGTAACGGAATGGGAACTGGATAACCGCCATGCGCCAGAATATGTCCTGCGTCTTTTGGAGTATTACATCCGCAATGAGGGATTGATAAAATCACCGGCTGAACAGAAACATGCCGGAGAAAGGAGTTCCAGCCATGAAAAGACGGACTAAGTGCTATATTTACACAAGAGTTTCCACCTCCATGCAGGTGGATGGATACAGTCTGGACGCCCAGAAGGATAAGCTGCGGAAGTACGCCGAGTATGAAGATATGACCATTGTCGGAGAGTATTCTGACGAGGGCTTCTCCGGCAAGAACATCCAGGGGCGGCTGGAGTTCCAGCGGATGCTGAGTGACATCCAACAGGGCAAGGACGATATTTCGTTTGTACTGGTGTTCAAACTCTCCCGCTTTGGAAGAAATGCGGCGGATGTTCTCAATTCCTTACAGCTGATGCAGGACTTTGGTGTCAACCTGATTTGTGTGGAGGATGGCATTGATTCTTCCAAAGATTCCGGCAAGCTGATGATCTCCGTCCTTTCTGCTGTGGCGGAAATTGAACGTGAAAACATTCGGACGCAAACCATGGCAGGCCGTGAGCAGAAAGCCCGTGAGGGAAAGTGGAACGGTGGATTTGCTCCGTATGGCTACAAATTAGTGGATGGAAAATTGGAAATTGCCGGAGATGAAGTAGAAGTGGTAAGGCTCATTTATGACAGATATATCCATACCAACGATGGAATTAACGGTGTGGCGAAGTATCTGAATGACCACGGATACAAAAAGAAAATCCGTCAGAATGGCACGATCCCCGGCTTTTCTTCCAACTTTGTGAAGGATGTTTTGGACAATCCTGTTTACATGGGTAAGATTGCCTATGGCCGCCGCAGAACGGAAAAGAAGCTGGGAACAAGAAACGAGATGCACGTGGTCGAGCAAGACGAGTTTCCAATCTATGAAGGGCAACATGAGGCGATCATTTCAGAAGAAGATTGGAACCTGGCACAGGATAAACGGAAGACCAACGCCTTTAGGAGGGAAAAAGTAATTGACCCGGAACACGCGCATATCTTGTCCGGTATTCTGAAATGTCCCTGCTGTGGCAAAAGCCTTTATGGAAATATAGCCAAGGCACACAGTAAGGATAAGAAAACCCGCTATTACTATTACTGCAAAAATACGTTGGGCGCAACCGGACACAAATGCACATTCCGTGTGAACATTGAACAGACTGAGATGAACCGCATGGTTGCGGCAATCATTTCGGCTATGGTCAATGACCCGCAATTTTCAAAGGCAATCAAAGAGAAAATAGGGACATCCGTTGATACCGAGGATTTGGAAAAGCAGCTTTCTACACTCCAGGCACAGCTTCGTCAGACCTTGGGCATTAAAGCAAGGCTGGAGCGTCAGATGGACACGCTGGATATTAACGATTCCTATTTTGATAGAAAAATTTTGGATTTGCAGCGTCGATATGACGAACAGTATGGTAGAATAGAAGAAATCGAGACACAGATAGATGAAGTGAAGAGCCAGATTCAGAGTATCCGCCAGGAGAAAATCTCCGGCGATAATATTTACCAACTTCTACTGGCCTTTGATGAAGTATACGGTGCTGCCACGGAAATCGAGCAAAAAGAGTTTATGAGAGCGTTCATTGAACGAATTGACCTGTATCCAGAAAAACAGAAGGATGGAAACTGGATCAGGAACATGGTGTTCAATTTTCCAGTTCCTGTGAATGGGCAGGAAGTAACAGAACTGCCCTTGGAATCTGGGACAATGCTCGAGACAATAGTGTTGCTACAAAGAGAAACCTTGTAGAAATCCTTAGATTTAGGCACTTTTCCCGCCATGTGGTGTTTGACGCAGAGGGTGATAAATTCCGCAATAAGCGTATTGAGGACTATATCACGGTTTCGGTAGTTATTGATATGGAGTGTGGGAACACAAAAAACTAAATAGTTGACTGAAAAGGACATCGTGCAAGCGGTGTCCTTTTCTTTTAGGCGAAACCGCAGATTTTGAAACAGTCTGCGACTTTTTTATGCCCTTATGTTACGCAGTAGGGGCAGAAAAAGCCTTGATGCAAGCGGCTTTGCGGGCGCGTTTCTCACGCGGTAAGGGCTTTATCCCTAAACCCTCAAAATCGCTGTTCTACTGCGTAACAAATAAAAGCTGTGGCATCCATGTGCATTCCCCTACTCTCAAAGAAAAAACGCTCCATGAAGCGATTATGACAGCCATCGGCAGCGTGGTGGAGGATCAGGGAGAATTTGTGCAGGCGTTCCGTGAAAATGTGATCCGAGTCATCGGCAGCTATTCCGCATCCGCAGAGCCGACAGAATATGATAAGCAAATCGAAACCCTGCAACAGAAAATGCTGGAACTGATCGAAGAAAGTGCCGGAAAGCAGGCTGCGGATGAGGACTTTGATAAAGAATACTGTGTGATCGCAGACCGCATGAAGGAGCTAAAAAAGCAGAAGGCGAAGAAACTCAAGGAACGCCAATTGGCGGATGCTTATGGACAGCGCGTGAAAGATATGGAGCAGTATATGAAAAAAGCGGGTTATCTTAAACGGGAATTTGACGATGAACTGGTGAGACGGCTTCTGAAAACAGTACGAGTTATAAATGAGAATAAAATAGAGATACAGTTTCAGTCTGGAATAATGATAACACAAAACATCGATTTCAATGTGTAAGTAGCGGCAGGAACTGAAGAATGTTCCTGCCACACAAAATTGATAAGAATAAAGTCCTCAGATAGACTGAGGATTTTATTCTTGGCAGTTTTGCTTGCGTGTAGAAAATATTTGTTTAATTTGTTATAATTATCCTAATTGAACAGATTATATAAGCAGTAGTAGTCTTTAGATGAGAAGCTGACAATTGGTTTGCTATTGGTAAAGGAAAAAATATAACCATAGTAGAGTATTCTCTTGCGAGATATCAGAATCCAATTGACATTGCAGAATGGAAAAATCAGATTGCGAAAGCACTGCCTGAAAAATTGCGAGAAGGAGTCTTCCGTCTATCGAAGAAACCGACAAGGAGTTGGGGTAATAGTGCGACGGATCGTTACACTATTATAGAGGGTGTGATTCGTAGTTAAGTTTGACGTTCCGCCAAGAGCAAATTCTGCTTTGAGGGAATCTGAATTGCACACTCAACACATGTTGAGACGGTCGCACTTTTGCAAAGCGAACGTTGATGATGTTTTCATCATCGGTATGTTGCCCTGTTGAGATGGGGTTCGTGTCAGGAAAAATACGATTTGCGTTCAGCAAGGATGAAGACAAAATGGCAACCGGCCGGCAGCATTTGCTGTCGGCCGGTTTTGAATATACAGAGCGTGTAGTCGGTTAGGTTTCCGGCAGGCAGTTGACACTGCATACCTCTCTGTCTTCCAGCAGATACTTCATGCTGCGCATTACGGCTTCGTGCGATGCGCGCAGGATCACATCATAGCAGGCAGAACCGTCGTCTGTGCGAGTGACCGTGCTCTGGATCAGCTGGATTTTGTGTTCGGAGATAAAGTCGGCAAAGCGTGTCGGGAATTCACCACTGCCGCTGACCGTGAATTGCAGGTGACTGGTTTGGCTGGGGTCGGCATGAATCACGATATGATGCATGCAGATTTGTAGCACTGCTACAACGACTGTTGTAAAAATGCCGACGACAAACATGCCGGAGCCAATCGCCAGACCGATGCCTGCGGTGGCCCAAATACCTGCGGCAGTCGTTAAACCTTTGATGGTGTTGCCGTGCTTGAAGATCACACCCGCACCGAGAAAGCTGATGCCGCTGACTACTTGCGCTGCAACGCGGGCAGGGTCGGCACCGCGTGTGCCGTTGAACACCTCGCCGGATACACTGGTCAGGTCGGCAAAGCCGTATTTGGAGACAATCATCAGCAGAGCGGCTGCGCAGCAGACGATCACATGCGTGCGGATGCCCGCTTCTTTGAGACGGCGGCTTCGTTCAAAGCCGATGCAGGCGCCGCACAGGCAGGCGACTAAAATGCGGATAAAAAAGTCCACTTCCTGCAGGGCGGAAAATTGACTGTTGAGATACGCGGTCAGTGTCATTTGTATGTAGCTCCTTACCAAAGATAATGCGTGTGTTTACTTTTACGTACAGCGGGTAGTTGAGGGGTTTCATCCGGGTATTGGGAGAAAAGCTCCTGATGCGGCAGCTCGCTGGATTCCACAACGTGGGGCAAATATAGATGCAGCGCAGCCTGCATCGGCAAGGTGGTGTATATACCGTGCGAATTGTGATTCCAATACATAAGATTCATCTCCCCCTTGATTTTTTGCACCTGATTTTGTATAGTTAAATTATACGCAAGAGGAGATATAATGTAAAATTAGAATTCTCTTGTGTATATATAAAAAAGTGTTATAGGAGGCCGCTATGCTTGATCCTAAGATTTACTCTCTTTTGCAAGTTTACGAGTGTGGAAGTTTCATGGCAGCGGCTAAAAAACTGTCAATTACCCAGCCCGCGGTCAGCCATCATATCAAGGCGTTGGAGGCGGAACTGCATGTTACGATCTTTGATCGGCGCAATGGAAAGGTGGTTTTAACGCGAGAAGGCGAAGAAGTCATCAAATGTGCGAAGAAAATGCAGGGCTTATATCAAAACTTGCGGCAGGATCTGCGGGACAGCAAAAAACTGGTTTCCCATCTGACCATAGGCGTAACACATACGGCGGAAAGCAATCCCATCGCAGAAGCGCTGGCAAGCTACTGTGCGCAAAACGATCATATAATGATTAAAATGATTACGGGCACTATAAAAAATCTTTATAGCAAACTCAAGTCCTATGAGATTGATCTGGCCATTGTGGAAGGAAGAATTGCCGATCCGGGCATTCGTTACTTGCTGATGGATACCGATTATCTGGTTCTTGCGGTCTCGGTCAATCATCCGTATGCAAAACGGGGCATGATTACGCTCTCCGAGCTGAAAAAGGAGCGCATGATTCTGCGTTTGCCCAACTCCGGCACGCGCAATTTGTTCACCGCGCATCTGGAAAGCAATAATATGAGCTTGAGCGAGTTTAATGTGATTCTGGAACTGGACAACATCGCCACCATCAAGGATTTGATTCGGCGTGATCTGGGCGTGTCCATCCTGCCCAAAAGTGTGTGTCTGGACGAGCTGAAAAAGAAAAAGATTGTCGTGCTGCCGGTCGAGAACCTCAGTATGGTGCGCGAGATTAACATCGCATACCAAAGCGACTTTACGCAGATGGATGTGCTGCATGATATCGTGAAATGCTATCGTGAGACGTTGCGGCATTATCAGTAAGGGAGTGCGTTTTGGGTTTTGATACGACAGTGTCGGCAGAAAAACAATAGAAAAGGAGGTATATAGTATGGCGGTATCCCGCGAAACCGTGCTGTTTTATGAACCGGAGGGCGGGGCGCAGGGCGCGCTGCTCAAGCCTGTTTTGGTGCGTATGGGTGTACGCATCAAAAATGTTCCATTGGAGGCGGTAGGGCAGACGATTGGCTGCTTGCTGGGTCGCAAAGGGTTTGACGCACGCGAGAACCCCGAGGCGCCTGCATTGGAGGAGCCGGTGCTGGTTCTGGACGGATTTACCGATAAGCGGCTGGAAATTCTGCTGCGTGAGATGAAGAAAAGCGGCGTTTCCGTGCCCTATAAAGCAATTGTGACCGAAACCAATCTGGGCTGGCTGTTCCATCAGTTATATGATGAACTTGCCGAGGAGCACAAAGCGATGCAGGGCAGAAAATAAATGTTTTCTTTTTGCAGAAACCTGTTATAATAAGAGTGATCTGGTATATGTTTGGCGAACGAAAAAACCGGATCATACTGTGCGCGGTCATTGACAGGCATATGATGAGGAGGCGCACAGCAAAACAGCAAAAAGGAGTGTCGAAATATGGCAGTTTTAACGATTACCAAGGATAATTTTGCAAGCGAAGTCATGGCATCGGATAAGCCGGTGCTGCTCGACTTCTGGGCAAGCTGGTGCGGCCCCTGCCGTATGGTATCGCCCATTGTGGACGAGATCGCGGAAGAGCGCAGCGATATCAAGGTCGGCAAGATCAATGTGGACGAGCAGGGAGAGCTGGCGCAGCAGTTCGGTGTAATGAGCATCCCGACGCTGGTCGTGATGAAAAACGGCCAGATTGCCAATAAGGCGGTTGGTGCAATGCCGAAGGAGAACATTCTGGCGCTGCTGTAAGGCAAAACAAAAAAACGGAAGCGGTTTTCCGCTTCCGTTTTTGTTTTGTCACGCTTTTCGCACAAATTTGATGGCGCTCATAGCAGCTTGCGCACCGTCCGAGACGGCCTTGGCCACTTGCAGCAGTCCACCGGTACAGTCGCCCGCGGCGAACAAGCCGGGAACCGCAGTTGCACCATCGTTGCCAACCTGAATTTTGTTCCCGTCCAGCTGTGCGCCCAGCTTACGGGCAAAATCACCGCTGCCGGCTGTGCCGTAGGCGATAAATACACCGTCTACATCCAGCGGTTCGCCGGACTGAAAGGCGACACGCGCTACTTTTTCCTCTCCTTCGATTGCGGTGACTGGACGTTCGTCCACATGCAGGCCTTCCGGCAGACGGTCCGGCGTGGGCGCGCCGTTCGTCAGCAGTGTCACAGAGGTCGCAACCGGCAATAGAGTGCGCGCTTCTTCCAACGCATACTCGCCTTCGCCAAGGACCGCAACCGCTTTGCCACGGTAGAAAAAGGCGTCACAGACCGCGCAGTAGCTGACGCCGCGTCCTTCCAGTTCGCGCACGCCCAGAATCGGCGGCGTGGCGCGTGGTGCGCCGGTGGCAAGGATGACCGCGTCAGCGGGAAACGCACCTGCGGTGGTTTTGACGGTAAAGCCTTTTTCTGCGTATTCCACGCCAGTGACTTCGGCCTGTATCAGCTGCGCTCCCAAACGCGTAGCCTGCGCGCGCCCGCGTGCGAGCAGGTCGGGGCCGGAGAGTGCATCGGTAAAGCCAAAATAGTTTTCAATCTTGTCGGTTTTTTCCAGTGCTCCGCCGTCTTTGTATACAACGGTGGTTTGAATGTTGGCGCGTGTGGCATAGATGGCGGCGCTGAGCCCGGCAGGGCCGCCGCCAATGATCAGAACAGATGGCATAGCTTGCTTCCTTTCGTTATTTTTCGGTTTCCTGCATAAACCAGTCCTGATAGGCTTGCTGCAGCCGGTTCAGCAGGGAAGAATCCTTGCCGCCCACCGGCTTTTCGTCCACATGGCTGACTGCGATGCAGTGCGAACCGGTAGAAAGAATCATGATTTCATCTGCGTTTTTGAGTTCCTCCACGGTAAATGGTGCGACGCGAGAGGGAATGCCAAGCTTTTCGCACAGCTGCAAAAAGTGCAGCCGCGTGATGCTGGGCAGAATGAGTTCGTCCGTCGGGGGCGTGCAAAATACGCCGTCCTTGAGAATTGCAAGACCGGAGTGTGCGCCCTCGGTCACGCGGTCACCGCGATGGAAAACAACTTCGTCGCAGCCGGCTTCGACCGCGCGCTGCATCGCCATACAGTTAGGGATCAGGTTGAGCGTTTTGATGTTGCAGTGGAAAAAGCGCGTGTCCTCAACCGTAATGAGTTTGTAGGGCTTGTCTTGACGGTCGAGTCCGCACGGTTCGGAGAACGCCATCAGACTGGCTTTTGCGTTTGGCGGGAAAGCGTGCATGCGGTGCGCCACTGCGCGCGTAGATTGCCAGTAGAGCATATGCGACTCGTCCGAGTCCAAACGGCTGACCAAATCGTTCAGCACCGCCGCCAGTTCTTCGCGCGGCATTTGCGGGTCGATGCGCAGCAGCTTCAGACTGTTGTAAAAACGGTCAAGATGGTCGGAAAGTGCGAATATCTTTTTGTTGCGTACCATGGCGGCGTCGTATACGCCATCGCCGAAATAAAAACCGCGGTCGGTGATCGGAGCCTTGACCTCGTCAATCGGGCCAATGGTACCGCTATAATAGGCTATATCCTTCATAAGGCGGATTCCTCCTTATCATATCATCTGGTTTCAGTATAGCGGTTTCAGACGGGCTTTGCAAGAGCTGGAAAATGTGATAAAATAACAAATCAGGAGAGTGATTTTTGATGAAAACGCTGCTGCACATCTGCTGCGCGCCGTGTTCGATTGCCTGCATCGACACGCTGCGGCAGGAGGGCATTGAGCCGGTCGGGTTCTGGTATAATCCGAACATCCATCCGTTTACCGAATATAAGATGCGCAAAAATACACTGGTTGAGTACGCAAAAAGCATCGACCTCAAGCTGGAGATCGAAAATGAATACGGTTTGCGCCGGTTTATCGAGGGCGTGTACCCGGACTTCGATCATCGCTGCGCATTTTGCTACACGCTGCGCTTTGAGGAAACCGCACGATATGCTGCGGAACATGGGTTTGACCAGTTCACCTCGACGCTGTTTGTCAGCCCGTATCAGAACCATCAACTGATGCGCCAGGTGGCTGAACGGGCAGCGGAAAAGTACGGCGTTGCATATCTGCACCGCGACTTTTCGCCGCGTTTCCGCGAGGGACAGGACAAAGCGCGCGAGCTTGGGTTGTACATGCAGAAATATTGTGGCTGCATCTTTTCCGAGGAGGATCGGTATAAGAAACGGCCGAAAAAGAAAAAGACAGACGAGAACGCTTTACAAACGGGACAGTAAATGGTATAATACCTTTTGTACCCGCGCCCGTAGCTCAGCTGGATAGAGCGTTGGACTCCGACTCCAAAGGCCGTGCGTTCGAATCGCATCGGGCGTACCAAAAAAGCCGCTTGTTCGAAAGAACAGGCGGCTTTTTTGTCTCTTTTTGGAGCGGATAAAATAAGGGGTGACGGATTTGGCGTCCGTTTTGGCGTCCATGACGGGAGCCAAAGACAGTGGAAAAGGCAAAAGGGGGCGGGCGCTCCGGGTGGTCGGAGTGCAATGATATGACTTGGAAAAATCCAGTCATATCAATGGTTTGCATGCCGTCAGCAAGAGGTTTTTATCCTATCGCATTTGCTAGCAAAGATGACAACGCCGGAATAAACGGCGCGAAGGCGGTTATGTGATTTGCAATGCTCTGGATAAAGTTGTTGTACTTTTCAGCAAAACTTTTCTTTCCAACATTATCCTGCATTTGATCTATCGCAGCAATAATTTCTGCTGAATTATCTAAGTCCCGCGCAAGAGTGCGGATAGTTTCCAGAAGAGAAAGATCATTCGCACTTATTTGATATGTTGTAGAATTATCAGTGGAGTTAATATTAACCTTGCTGGTATCAGAAATATTGTACTGCTGAATATTATTTACAACAAATGCATCATTACCTAAGACTATGATTTCCTCTATGCGCCGATCTTTATCAGTGAAATAGTTTTTGCCTTTTTGCGTTACAGAAATTACCCCTGAATAATTACCCTCAAAGGTGTACCTCAGCCCTTGAGGGCCAAACTGAATATACCCATATTTGTTGAGATGCTCTAAAATTCTGCCTTGGTCAGCGCTACCACTTACCATTTGATGGGCATCCGTAGATTGAGATAGATTAGATAGTACTTGCTCAGAGTCCTCATCTAACAGATAAAAATATGGGTCTTGACGTAGTTTCGCACGAATGTAAACATCTTTTTTCTGAAAGTACGTATATCCTTTTTGTTCAATTTGTCCCATATATGGGACATTGTTTGTCCACTTAAGTTTAGAAAAATAGCCATTGTCACAAAGAGATTTGATATGACTTCTGAGACGGCTCTTTTCTACAGATGAAAGTTCCTTAAATTTTTCTGCAAGAACAGCTGGAAAATCGTCGACGCGATCAAGGCATTCTCGGAGCAATGTTTCTGTTTCTTTATCAAGAAGTTCCATTGTTATTCTCCTTAAACGTTTTATAGCATTATATCTATTTTACTTTGTTAATAAGGCTGATAGCGCAGGAATAAAGGGAGCAAAAATTGTTATATGATTTGCAACACTTTGGATAAAGGCATTATATTTTTCAGCAAAACTATGTTTTCCAATATTATCCTGCATTTGATCTACCGCAGCAAAAATTTCGGTTTCATTTTCCAAACCTTTTGCAAGAGTACGGATTGTTTCCATGATGGAAATTTCATTTGCGCTGATTTTGTATGTTGTAGAGTTGTCAGTAGAGTGAATATTAACTTTATCCGTATTTGATATATTATATTGGTTTATAACTTGACCTCTGCTGATTTTTGTATATGTAGATTGCCGTTCAACCGTTATTTGATAATGATCTGGGATGCCATGCATTCCTTTATGGAATCCTCGATCAACAACTAAAAATTGCTCTTTTGCTCCAGAGGGAAGTATCCTTTCGATAATATCCCCTTCTTCAATGTTAATACTCCCATCGTCGATAAAAATCTTTGTGCTTTGGACAAGAGCATCCACTCCGGCCATAACACTCAAATCTTGCTTTATAATTTTAACCTTTTCAGTTGGAAAATTTGAAAATATGTTTCTCATTATATCATTCTCCTCCGTTATAAGAGTTAGATTTCTAAAACTCTGGGATGGATATTATTATTTTTATAATATCAAATATGAGAAGAATTATCCAGTTGTATTTTGAGAATTACGCCACCTAACGGGACCACGAGCGACATTTTCATATAGAAAAATTCGAAGGGAGAAGATAACACCACAGACCCGCCATCGGGCTGGTTTTTTCCATTTCACAACAAAGGACGTTTGACAATAAAAAGAATATTTCCGACGCTGGAAAGGTAGGAGAGCCTACAGACCGAAAAACGCAGAATCCGTCGAGGTTGGATTTGCCCATATCGGAGCAGTCTTCCCAGGTACACTGTATATCTGCGATTGGGAGACTTGACCCGTATCCTCCCGGACACAATCCCCATGCCCATATCCTGCTGACGGTGCGCCCACTGG
>ERZ1643249.4412-NODE-4412-length-11806-cov-4.271551_pt1 | contig 11806 bp, 10 predicted proteins | sample MGYA00579263_ERZ1643249 | MGnify/ENA primary metagenome ERZ1643249 (study PRJEB29033, sample SAMEA4952264) | chicken gut metagenome | biome: Broiler Chicken; feature: Gastrointestinal Tract; material: Caecum | place: Ireland | collected 2018 | study: Broiler...
GGCTGGATAAACTCCGGATGCTTATTGATATGCTCGATCAGGCGGTCCGCATATTTGCTCATACGGAAGAAATACGCCTCTTCCTTCGCCGGCTTTACCTCGCGCCCGCAGTCCGGACATTTGCCGTCCACCAGCTGGGACTCGGTCCAGAAGGATTCACAGGGCGTACAGTAGAGTCCCTCATAGGATCCTTTGTAAATATCTCCCTGATCGTACAGCTTCTTAAAAATCTTCTGTACCTGCTTTTCATGATCCTCATCCGTAGTCCGGATAAATTTATCATAGGATGTATTCATCAGATCCCAGATATTTTTGATCTCCCCGGCCACCTGGTCTACAAATTCCTTTGGCGTTACTCCGGCTTCCGCAGCCTTCAGCTCGATCTTCTGCCCGTGCTCGTCAGTTCCGGTCTGGAAGAATACATCGAACCCCCGGCTCCTTTTGTACCTGGCGATCGCATCTGCCAGCACCGCCTCATAAGTATTTCCGATGTGCGGCTTTCCAGATGTGTAGGCAATCGCTGTCGTAATGTAATACTTCTGCTTTTCCATTGATACACTCTCCTTCAATTGTTCCATAAAATAAAAAAACCCTGGCCTCTCTATCGGAATAGAAAAGTCAGAGAAGACGGGAAATCCCCGTGTTACCACTTCTGTTCACCTCCGCCTCACGGCGAAAGGCCTTCGCAGGTGCCTTTTGCAGCACCCTCCGCTTTAAAGGGCGGATCCCTTTGCAGGCTTACAATCCCGGATAAGACGTCCATGTCCGTAACCGCTCATTGCTCACCCGCACCGCTCAAAAGCCATCTTCCGTCAGCTTCTGACCTGCTCCTTCTCAGCTTACCGGAGCATCTCTGTAAAGTCTCCACAGACGTACTCTCTTTTTCAACGCGTTTCCATGATTTGTTTAAAATCCTAGCATATCCGAAGACCGGCTGTCAAGCATTTCCCCGTAAAATTCCAGTACGTCCTGTCTGCCGCACCCTTAGATTCCCCGGAAGATCTCCCGCGTAAACCTGCCCTGCCGGATGGCTTCTGCCAGCTCCTGTCCGTCCTCTGGCAGCTTTTCAAATCCTACGCAGCAGCTGGCCAGATCCTGCACCTGATGGAAATCCGAGCCTGCAGTACCGGGAAGCCCTGCCTGTTCTGCCAGCGCCCGGGCCAGATCATTGTGGGAATCATGGCGTGGATTGCCGTTAAAAATCTCGATGCCGTGAAGGCATTCCGGATCCGCCGGAAAACATACGGATCTGAAAGGGTGAGCCTGTATAATGGTCAGCCCTTCTTTTTCGGCAATCTGATACAAATCAGGAAGCTCTTTTTCATAAATCCAGGGATATTTCTGAAAAAATTCTTCCGTCATGCCATATACCAGAAAATCATTTTCATCATGAGGAAAGCGGATCTCCATTCCTCAATATCCCTGCAATCCGCTCCCGGCACTTTCTGCCGTCTCCTTTGCCAGCCGCCATCCTTCCAGGAAACGGCTGCAGATATCCTCCCACGGCCCTTCTTTCCCGCAGGCATATTCGCTGAAATGATCGGTGACCGCAAGACCTGCATAGCCTTGCTCTATATACATCCGCACGCCGTCTTTTGCGGGCACCTTCCCGCACCGGCTGGACTCGTCTGTATGAAAATGCAGCTCTACTTTTTTCATTTCCATGATTCCTCGCATAATTTAAAGAAAATTTTATCTGTTTTTTTCATTTTTATGGTACTATAATATCACGCAAAAAGGCTTTGTAAAGAAGGTATTTGTTATGAATGATTTTTTTTCATCAAAGGCTCCCTCTGAATTTACCAAAACAGAACGCCGGATTATGAACTATATTCTGGAAAACCCGGCAGACTTTATCCACATGTCTATCGGCGAAGCCGCAAGGCGGGTAGGTACTTCTGAACCCACCATTTCCCGTTTTGCCAGACACTGAGGATATTCCGATTTTAAAGAGTTGAAAACTGCTCTCCTTGAAAGACAGGAGGAAATCCATTCTCCGGCCCGGAAGCTGGCTTCCTCCATGGAACGTCCCGACACCTCTTCGCTGGAAGGGATGCTGCGGTATCAGCAGTTCTGCATCGAAAAAACTCTTTCATTTTTGAATACAAAAGACGTAGAAGACGCCATAAGTGCTATCATAAAAGCAAGACGGATCTACATCCATGCCAAAGGAGCCGCTCTTTCCATGGCCCAGCTCCTGAAATTCCGGCTGACCAGGTTCGGCCTTTCACTTACCATCCTGCCGCCAGGAAGCTCAGAGCTTTTTGAAGAAATGAACTTTATCACCCCGGAAGACCTGCTTATTCTCTTTGGATTCCAAAACATTCCAAGAGAAGCCAGAGTTCTTCTGGATTACCGGGAAAAAACCGGCTGTCCTGCTATTCTCTTCACCAGCCGGATCTGTGACTCTGCCTCCGGGGACGGGATCATTCCTCTTTATATTTACCGGGGAGAGCCCACAGAATATCATTCCATGGCCGCTCCGTCCGCACTGCTGGATGCTCTGGTCCTCCTGACCGGCCAGCGTCTGGGCAGCCGTTCCAAAGAAACCTTAGATGAAATCTTCCGGCTGAAAGAGCACTATAAAGCCGACATCCCCCGGTAGATTTCCTGCCATTCCTTCTTATATTAAAGATATTTGCCTTGTCTATGCGCCCTTGAGCAGGACCTCTAAGTAGTCCCCGCCCAGGGCGTGTATTGCCTTTAGGGAACGTTTCAGAGTTCCGGCCGTTTCCACCTGGAATTCCAGGGTATCCGAAGTTTCAATCCGGTAATGCCCTGCCTGAATCTGAGACGACAGCCCATCCACCGTACGCACAGTCTGATCGAACACATTATATACACAGCCGTATTGAAAGGCCTGATGCGTATCGCTTCCGGCGGTCAGCGGTTTCTGAAGCACCTTCGAAAGTTCCTTCATCCGCAAGGACATTCCTTCATAGTCCGCCGCCAGATCCTTTCCGTTCAGATCCAGAAAATCAAACTGTTTCAATTCACTCTCCGTAAGCTCCGGGATATGTCCGCCCTCACGGTACGGGTGCGCGGCTCCAAACAGAACAGGGTATTCCTTCACTATTTCCGCCCATTTCGCGAAGGGAAGGAATTTCCCTTTCTCTTTGTACGGCGAAAGTCTCCTGTTCATCTCCAGGATCACATGCATGTTTCCGATCACCAGAGTATGCCCTCCTTCCGCAATATCCACTTCCATCCCCGGAAAGATCCGAAGCCCCTCCCGTGTAAGGAACGTATCCCTCTCCTCCTCATAATTCTCTGAAATATACTGATAAACTTCTGCAAAACCCAGCGTATTGAAATGCTCTGTCAGACATAAAGCATCCAATCCCGCCTCATTTGCCTCTCTGAACAGCCAGTCTGTATATTCCGGGGAAAAAGGCAGCTTCTTTGCCAGTTTCCCATGTGTATGCATGTCTAATTTCACGTTTTTCTTCTCCTCTCTGCAAACCCTGATTTTCATCAGATCCAGATAACTTCTCCTGCGCTTTTACGCAATCGCTGCTGATGCAGCCACACTGCATGCGGCCCAGATCACTGAGATTACTATGAAGATCCCGTCATTCCTTGTCACCTTTAACATGGCAAGTCTCATCTTCTTTACCTCCGGATTCTTCAGTGCATACCGGTAGCCTTTCAGCTCCAGCGCCTCCACCGTTGTCCGCGAGCGCTTTGCCGTATTCAGCATCAGCGGATAAAAAGCCTGTATGATCAGCTTTACCTGATAACCAAGATATCTGATCTTACCTATAAGTCCCTGCTTTTTCGGCGGATTTCCCCGAAGACGGTAGGATAACAGAATATTTTGAAATTCCTCCATCAGGACCGGAAGGATCCGGTAAGCAAAGGAAATGCTAAAAGACAGCTGATCCGGGCATCCAAACCACAGAAGGCCGCTGGCAAGCCGGTCCGGATCCAGCCCTGAAAATACAGTGACCGATGCAAGAGATACCACCGCCACCTTCAAAGTCATTACCAGAAGAGGCGCCACCAAAGAAGAGTCTCCTCCAAAAAACAATGCCATGACCAAAAGATATCCTGTCTGAGTAAAAACGCCCACGCAAAACAGAAACAGTACCAGCGGTGCAATCCTGGCAGCTCTCGTTGTCAGTACCACAAAGAGAAAAAGTCCGAGGAGCAGCACCACATCATTGATAAACCACGGCACCAGCCCGAAAAACAAATACCAGATCAGAAGCACCCTGGGATCAAGTCCTGCAATAACGGTATCATCATTGCCATAAGCATTTTTCAACACCTGGTTTCTTAAAAAATCCATAGAAAATTTATCCAGGATGCTGTCAGTTAATTTATGCATAACATTCACCTCTGAAACAGTCTAAAAATTCATCAATGGTAAAACACGGATTTTCAATCCCTATCAGCCGCCCCATATCATAGATCTGGGGCGGACGGATCCCAACCTGGTTCCTGACGTACAGATCTGCAAAAATCTGTTCCTTCGTACCGTCCGCGATCACCCTGCCGCCTGACAGTACAATGATCCGCTCTGCCCAGTCGCAGACCAGCTGCATATCGTGAGTGGCAATAATCACCGTATCCGTGATCCCTTTTAGCATCCTCAGGGTTTCCATCACCTCCCGGCGGGTAGCGATATCCAGATTTGCCGTAGGCTCGTCCAGAAGCAGGATCTCCGGATTCAGCGCCACACCGATGGCAAGGGAGGCTCTTCGCATCTGTCCCCCGGACAATAGTCTCCCATCCCGCCCGGAAAGGTTTCCCAGGCGGAACATCTCAAGCAGATCATCCGTGCGCTTTTCATATTCCGGTATTTTACGCACTCTCATCGCATAAGAAATATCCTCCCGGATCGAATCCTTAATAAACATCTCCTCCGGATTCTGATAAACCAGGGATATTATCTCCCCTATCTCTTCTTTGGAAAGTGCTCTCACCGGTCTCCCTTTTAAAAGAACGCTTCCTATTTCCGGCTGTATCAGCCCCATCATCATTTTCAGGATTGTGGATTTCCCCGCTCCGTTAGAGCCGATCAGCGCCACCTTTTCTCCTTTCTGGATTGTCAGGTTGAAATGATCCAGTATCTTAGGAGCTTTTCCCTTTACTGCCCGGTATTTTACCGAAACATTTTCAAAAGCTGCCATCTGCTCTCCTTCTGTCGGTACGAAAGACTGCCTTATGCATCCTGTCCTGTTTTTCATATATCCCTCAAACAGATTCTTTCCTTCCTCCAGATTTACCGGAAGAGTTGTATCTTCTGGCAGCATCCCCTCCTGTACCATGCGTCCGGCCGCTATCGTCACCTGCGGCGGAAATATATTGCTCCCGCGAAGCTCCTCTGTCCGCCGCATGGCCTCCCGGGCGGGAAGCTTCCAGGCCGCTTTTCCGTCTTTCAAAAGCAGAACGTGCTTACAGTATTTTGCAATATATTCTGTATGATGCTCGATCACGATAATCGTTTTATGATACGTCTCGTTCCACGCCTTCAGCACTTCATAAATCTGATCCGCATGGGCCGGGTCAAGCTGGGCGATGGGTTCGTCCAGAATAAGGATATCCGGACTTAGCGCCGCTGCCCCCGCAAGTGCCAGAAGATGTTTCTGTCCGCCGGACAGCTGCCATACATAGTCTGAAATCTTTGAAGACAGCCCACAGATTCTGAGCGCTTCTTTTCCCCTTGCTTCATAATCCTTTACAGCGTAATTCAGGCAGGCATAAGAGGCATCCTCCAGCACGGTAGGACACACGATCTGATTTTCAAAATCCTGATATACATATCCTGCCTTCTTCGCCAGGCTGCCGATCTCCTGCTCCCGTGTATCCACACCGTCTATCTTTACCATCCCCTCCATATCTCCGACGATAAAATGCGGAATCAGCCCGTTCAGTGTTTTACACAAGGTAGATTTCCCACACCCGTTATTTCCTACGACCGCAAGAAAATCTCCGTCCTCTACTGTAAGAGACAGATCCTTAAGCGTCGGCTCTTCTGCCCCGGGATAGGTAAATGTCAAATGATCGATCTCGATTTTATTCACAGGTTTCACCTCTTATCCCTTTTAAAAGTTGCGATACTCTGCCGAAGCTTTTCTGCCTGCCCGGCTGCGGATCAGGCCTGCCGCCACAGCCGTCACTGCCAGCGCCACGATAATCCCTACGATAATAGATGTGGAATTTCCTGCCCAGTCTGCCTCCCAGTCGATCAGCTCATACCCGCCGGAGGCCAGAAGCTCCGCCCCAATGGCCGCTGCAAATCCTGCCAGTATCAGAGCGATATTTTTCGGAGTGAAGACACCGCCTTCCAGCTGCGTCTCTTTATCTCTTGGCTTGACGCCTAAAAGAGGCTCAATCTTGCCGTAGAGTCTTGGCACCAGATACATCGCCGGAAGCATGCAGAACAGGATACCTGAAAACAGGATGTCATTAAGACATGCAAATCCTTCGGTAAAGAACACACTCTCCGGAAGTCCCGCTACCGCCTCAAAATCCTCCACCGCAAACTGTACCTTCAGAATATCTACCACGCATCCCATCAGCTGCTGCACCGTTACGCCAATGATAGAGGCTGCAGCAACAACCCTGCGGTTCCTGGGATCCTTCACGATCCGCCCCGCAATATAAACACCGATCGTTACTGTCAGAAATTTTTCCAGCTCTCCAAGGCCTCCGAACTGTCCCAGCATGATCTCGCTGAACACCAGCTCTCCGGTTGCCGCCCCCAAAGCCGCGCTTAACGGGTCAAACAGCATGGCCAGCGTCAACGGAATGAATAAAAAGTATTCTACAGAAAATTCCACGATCCCTATTTGAAAAGATGGGATCAGTTCTGTAAACAAGGTCGCCAGCCCATACAGGGACATACTTAAGACAAATACCATCATTTTCTGCGACTGCGTCATTCTTGATTTTACATCCATAATAAAACTCCTCCATAATCACTCTCATTACATCGTCTTGATTTCTTACGAGAGTCATTATAGAGGAGCTATTTTAAATCTAACAGCGCACTGCCATAAAATGTAAGTAAAATTTTCGTAAATTAGTTTTTGTAATTAAATTTTCATTTTAGCCTGCATTGCTGGCAGCAATCTTTACGCGGCTCCACAGATCACTGATGATCTTTTTGGTGTCTTCATTATAAACAAACACCTCATCGTTCTCATTATCTGTCCGCGGAATGTATGCGTTGATGCCTTCATAATCTCCGCCTTCTCCGGACAGTGTATCCATAACCTCCTGGTTTGCAGAGGTATATCCCACGTAGCTGGAGTTATCGTAAGCGCCGTCATAATCAGAAGCATAGTTGATAAACGCATGCGCCAGATCCGGATTCTTGGCATTTTTCGGGATGACCATGGCGTCTGACCACAGATTGGTTCCTGTCTCAGGCATAAAATATCCCATATCTTCATTTTCTGCCATAACATAGGATGCATCTCCGGAGTAAATCAGTCCCAGCGCCTTTCTTCCCTGCGCCATGTTGTCGATGATCTCATCGGTCACGATTTCCGTATCCATGGTTTCCACACACTGTACCAGCCATTCATAGGCCTCCTGCAGCTCCTGCTCATTTTCCGTATTCATGGAATATCCCAGGGCTTTCAGCGCCATCATGAAGGAGTCTCTCTCGGAATCATAAAGATACACATCTCCTTTGTATTTCTCATCCAGGAAAATATTATATCCTTCTCTTTCCAGATCCTCGATGTCTACCTTATTTTTATCATATACGATTCCCACGGTTCCCCAGAAATATGGAACGGAATAATCATTATTCGGATCATAAGGCAGTCCCTTCACCGCATCTGCCAGCTTATCCATACAGGTGAGCTTGGATTTATCCAGCTTCTGTAAAAGATCCTCTTCGATCAGACGCTGGATCATATAATCACTTGGCACCAGCAGGTCATATGATTCCCCGTTTGCCACCTTGATGTACATCTGCTCATTGGAATCAAAGTTTTCCATGACTACCGTAGCGCCGGTCTCTTCCTCAAAGTCGCCGATGATATTTTCGCCGGTATACTCGCCCCAGTTATAGATGTGGAGCGTCTGTCCTTCAAACGGACGGTCCGAGCTTCCGCCGCCGAAATTCACCGCGCAGATTCCTACTGCCGCCGCACAGAGAACCGCTGCCGCTGCCGGCACCAGGCGTCTTCTCTTTCCGATCGTATCCGACTTCCTGCTCTTGGCGGCCACGATCGGCGCCAGATTAATGATCAAAAGCACAATCGTTATGATCACAACCACAAGCGTTGATACCGCATTGATACTGGGGTTGACACGCTTGCTCATGGTGTAGACCACGATACTTAAGTTCTTAACACCTCTGCCGGTTACAAAATAGGAAATGATGAAATCATCCACCGACATAGTAAATGCAATCAGCGCTCCCGATACGATCCCCGGTGTGATCTGGGGTACGATTGCCTTACGAAGCGCCTGCCAGGGAGTAGCGCCCAGATCCATGGCCGCATCTGCAAGATTGGGATCCAGTGAGCGGATCTTTGGCATAACCGACAGGATCACATAGGGTATGCAAAAGGCAATATGGGCCAGCAGCATGGTCATATAGCCTTTTTCTACATTAAAGGTAATGAACAGCAGCATAAACCCGATGGCTGTCACAATCTCCGGGTTCATCATCGGCAGATTATTAACCTGATCCATGATGTTACGGATTACCTTCTTGGACTTGCTTAATCCTATGGCAGAAATTGTTCCCACTACCGTAGAGATAAAGGTGGCCAGGATCGCAATGCTGAAGGTGGTGTACAGAGCTTCCATCATATCCTGGGATTCCAGCATATGCTGATACCAGCGCAGCGAAAAGCCGGTAAAGCTGGTCAGGGATTTTCCTTCATTGAAGGAGAAAATCACCATATATACAATGGGAAGATAGAAGAAAGCGATCATCAGGATCATCAAAATCTTCCCAAAAGGACGTTTTTTCTTGTTCATCCTGATCACTCCTCCTTTCCGCCCTGGTTACGGATCTCAATCTTCCGCACTGCCATCATCAGAAGCATCATGATCACTGCCATGATCATGGAAATGGCGCTTCCGAAATTCCACTCACCCACGGTGATAAACTGGTTCTCGATCATATTTCCGATCAGGAAATACTGTCCGCCTCCCAAAAGCTTCGGGATGAAGAAGGAACTGACTGCCGGAAGAAATACCAGCGTAATGCCATTAATGACGCCGGGCAGCGACAGTGGAAAGGTTACCCGCCGGAAGGTCTGCACCGGATTCGCTCCCAGATCGGCACTGGCCTCAACAAGGGAATGATCCATCTTGCTTAAGGATGTCTGGATCTGAAGAATCATAAATGGCAGAAAGTTATACACCATTCCAAGCAAAACGGCGCCCTCCGTATACAAAAGTTCCTGATCTCCAAGCCCGAATATGCTTAAAATCTGCTGGATCAGCCCGCCTTCACTCAAGAGCCCGATCCAGGCATAGGTCCGGACCAGCATGTTGATCCACATCGGGATCGTCACACATAAGATTAAAATGTTCTGTGTTTTTTCCTTGCTGCGGGCAATAAAATAAGCTGCCGGATAGCCCAGGAAAAAGCAGATAATCGTTGTCTTAACCGCAATTACGAGCGAACGCCAAAGGATTAACAGGAAATCCTGGTCGGTAAAAAATTTGGCGTAATGCTCCAGTGTGAAGGAAAACGAAATGATGCTGTTTCCCTGCTCCATAAAGGAGTATGCGGCGATCAGCGCCATGGGTAACACCAGCATCAGCGCCGCCCACACAATATACGGCCATGCCAGCTGAGAAAATCGTTTCATCTTTTAATACCCCGTCCTGGACATCACATGGATATCCTCCGGGAAGAATGTCAGGCCGACCTCCTGACCCTCTTCCGAGTAGTCTGTGGTGTGGATCTTGAACTCCCGTCCTGTCGTCCAGAATGTGATCGGATATACTCCCTCCGTCACCTTTTCCGGATCAAATTCATAATCCACGCTGATATCCACACTCTGTTCCTCATCGCTTAACTTCCAGCCCTGTGCGTTGGCCCAGGTCTTAAGATCTGTGTCCAGCGCCTGAGACTCTGTGATCTCATCTACTGTTTTTACAAAATTAAATGCCATGATTCCTTCATTTGCCTTTTCGTTCTTCACGAATGGCTGGTCTACCACGAAGATCGTCCTCTCAACCTTCGTGCCGTTTGAAGTGGCAAATACCACAGGATACTGGCCTTCTTCTTTAGCCACCTCGTACTCTATCTTCGCAATGGATATGTATTCGTCGCTTTCCGGATCCCAGGCCTGTGCATTGGCGCGGGCAATGACTTCCTTGTCATCCAGATCCTCTACATCATCAATATCTACATAGAAGTTGTTGGCACTGATTTTTTCTTTTCCATCCTCGCTGGTCACGTCCTGGTTCTTGATCACACGCATATTGACCGTCACACTGGTACCCGGCACTGTCTCCACGATAATCTCATAGTGTACCCCTTTAAATAAAACACTTAAGACCTCGCCTGTCATTTTGCCGTCCTTCACATCCACGATGTCGATATCCTCCGGACGGATCACCACATCCACCGGTTCATTTTCTTTGAATCCGAAGTCCACACAGTCAAAGGTAATATCGTCAAAACGCACCTTATAATCCTCCAGCATCACGCCGGGCAGGATGTTGCTCTCTCCGATAAAGTTTGCGACAAACCGGTTCACCGGCTCATTGTAAATATCCTGAGGTGATCCTACCTGCTGGATCTCTCCATGGTTCATGACCACGATCTTATCTGACATGGTAAGGGCCTCTTCCTGATCGTGGGTTACAAAGATAAAGGTAATCCCTACCTCCTGCTGGATTCTCTTCAGCTCGTACTGCATCTCTTTTCTGAGCTTTAAGTCCAGCGCCGCCAACGGCTCATCCAGAAGCAGCACCTTCGGCTCATTGACCAGCGCTCTTGCAATAGCTACCCGCTGCTGCTGCCCGCCGGACAAAAGGGTCGTATTCTTATCCTCAAACCCTTCCAGTCCGATCAGCCTTAGCATTTTCATGACCTTCTGGTCGATGACGTCCTTACTCATCTTTTTGATCTTCAGACCAAAAGCAATGTTTTCGTACACGCTCAGATGGGGAAACAGCGCATACTTCTGAAATACTGTATTCAGTTCCCTCTCATAAGGCGGTTTATTGCTGATCTCCTCCCCGTCAAAGATCACGCTTCCTTCATCCGCATCCAGAAATCCGCCCAGGATCCTGAGCAGCGTAGTCTTTCCGCAGCCGCTGGGTCCTAATAGCGTTACAAATTCATTTTCATAAATGTCCAGATTGATCCCTTTCAGAACGATCTGGCCGTCAAAACTCTTTACGATATTCCGAAACTCGATCAGCTTCTTCTCTTCCATCTTGTCTCTCCCTCCTGCTAAAACATCGGCGGTGTGGTGACCCACAGCACCTTTGCATCACTGTTCCCGTGATTGTAAAGGTAATGGCTCTTTGTTCCGTCCATGTAGAAGGTCTCTTTTGCCTTTACCTTGTATTTTTTGCCGCCCTGCACGATCGTGACAGCACCTTTTAGCACATAGCCAAACTCCTGGCCCTGATAGGCAGACATCACCTGGCTTTTCTTCCGCGGATGCAGCGTCAGAAGGATGGGCTCCATCTCGTTTTTCTGAGCGTTCGGGATCACCCATTCGATCTGATAGTCTTCCTGCTCATCCACAAAAAAGTCCTGTGTCTGAAATACGATCTGTGTTTCTTCTTCCTCGCGGAAGAACTCTGACAAGTTGCTTCCCAGCGCCTCCAGGATATCCTGAAGTGTGGCAATGCTCGGTGT
>ERZ1643249.4416-NODE-4416-length-11797-cov-7.136007_pt1 | contig 11797 bp, 10 predicted proteins | sample MGYA00579263_ERZ1643249 | MGnify/ENA primary metagenome ERZ1643249 (study PRJEB29033, sample SAMEA4952264) | chicken gut metagenome | biome: Broiler Chicken; feature: Gastrointestinal Tract; material: Caecum | place: Ireland | collected 2018 | study: Broiler...
CAAGGAAACGAAGGAAAAGCTGGAGACCTTGAAGACGGCAGCGGAACAGGCTGAGCAGGCACTGAAGGATGGAACGATCACGCAGGAACAGTATGATGGCCTGCAGCGTGAGATCGTTGAGACTGAACAGAAGCTGAAGGCTCTGGAGGAACAGGCAAGACAGTCCGGTACTGCACTTCAGGAGATTGCCGCAAAGGGTGAGAAGCTGAAGACGGTTGGTGACAATGTTACCAATGTCGGAAAGAAGTTCATGCCTGTGACTCTGGGTGTTGTGGGATTAGGTACAGCGGCGGTGAAGACTGCCGCTGATTTTGATTCCGCCATGAGCAAGGTGGCGGCGGTATCCGGTGCGACTGGCTCTGATCTTGAAGCCTTAAGGGATAAAGCCCGTGAGATGGGTGAGAAGACAAAGTTCTCTGCATCCGAGGCTGCGGAAGCCATGAACTATATGGCGATGGCCGGCTGGAAGACAGAGGATATGCTTTCCGGTATCGAAGGTGTCATGAACCTGGCTGCAGCTTCCGGTGAGGATCTGGCTACCACTTCTGATATCGTGACAGATGCTCTGACAGCGTTCGGACTTACGGCAAAGGATTCCGGGCATTTTGCGGATATCCTGGCGGCTGCTTCCAGTAACGCGAATACGAATGTCTCCATGATGGGTGAGACCTTTAAGTATTGCGCTCCGATTGCAGGTGCTCTGGGATTCTCTGCGGAGGATACAGCGGAAGCGATCGGTTTGATGGCCAATGCCGGTATCAAGGGATCCCAGGCAGGTACTTCTCTCAGAACGATCATGAATAATCTGTCCGGGGATGTGACGATCTGCGGATCCGCAATCGGAGAGGTAACGATTGCAACGACCAATGCAGATGGCTCCATGAGGGATCTGTCGGACATTCTGGCTGACTGCCGAACGGCATTTTCAGGTCTATCTGAATCAGAGAAGGCGGCAGCGGCTGAATCGTTGGTTGGCAAGAATGCGATGTCCGGATTTCTGGCTCTGATGAACGCCGGAGAAGCGGATATCAACAAGCTTTCCAGTGCGATTGATAACTGCGATGGTTCTGCGGCAAGTATGGCTGAGACCATGAATGATAACCTTGCCGGTCAGCTGCAGATCCTGAAGTCCCAACTGGAAGAGCTGGCGATTTCTTTTGGTGAACTGTTGATGCCCGCGATCCGAACCATTGTGGGTTGGATCCAGAAGTTTGTGGACTGGCTCAATTCGATGGATGAGGGTACCAGGAAGGTGATCGTGACGATTGCCCTGGTGGCGGCTGCGATCGGTCCGGTATTGATCATAGTCGGTAAAGTCATCTCTGCGGTCGGTACTATTATGACTCTGGTGCCGAAGCTGGCAGGCGTGATCAATGCAGCGAAGGGTGTATTTGCAGCTTTCAATGCGGTATGTGCGGCGAATCCGTATGTGCTGATTATAGCGGCGATCGTTGCTCTGGTGGCGGCGTTTATTTATCTCTGGAATAACTGTGAAGAGTTCCGGCAGTTCTGGATAGACCTGTGGGAGAGCATCAAAGAGATCGCCATTGCCGTGTGGGAGGCATTGAAAGCGTTCTTCCAGGCAGCATGGGAAGCAATTAAGACCACGGCAACAACGGTGTGGAATGCCATAAAGGATTTCTTCTCCGGTCTGTGGGAAGGTATCAAGAATATCTTCACAACAGTGGTCAATGCAATCAGCACGTTCCTGACAACGGCATGGAACACGATCAAGAATACTGTGACGACCGTATGGAATGCGATAAAGACATTCTTCACGACGGTCTGGAATGGGATCAAATCAGTTATCACGACAGTGGTGAATGCGATTTCTACCTTCCTGAGTATGGCGTGGAACGGGATCAAAACCGCGATCACAACGGTGCTGAATGCTATTAAGACATCGGTTACTACGGTCTGGAATGGTATCAAAACGACCATTACCACGATCGTAAATGCTATTAAAAATGCGGTCACTACGGCATGGAACAATATCAAGTCTGCGGTATCAAATGCAGCCAACGCCATAAAGAATGCCGTGTCCAATGCATTCAATGCGATGCTGAACGGCATCAAGAATGTCTGCGGAAATATCTATGGCGTGGTGAAGGGCGGATTTGATAAGGCAATCAATTTCGTGAAGAACCTGGCATCGCAGGCTTTCCAGTGGGGTGCTGATTTCATCGGCGGTATCGTGAATGGTATCAAGTCCATGATCGGTAAGGTCGGGGATGCGGTATCTTCAGTTGCGGATAAGATCCGGAGCTTCCTGCATTTCTCCGTACCGGATGAAGGACCTTTGACAGATTATGAGAGCTGGATGCCGGACTTTATCGGTGGTCTGGCGAAAGGAATTGAGAAGAGTCGGGGCATTATCGAGAATGCTATGAACGGCGTGACTTCTGACCTGACCATTACTCCGCGAGTGATGGCAGCTCAGGGTGGTTATTCCAGTTCTGCTGCTTCGAGCGGAGACTTGATCTCCGGCATCAATACGGCACTCAATACGGCTCTGGCCGGTGGCGGTGCTGCAGGGGATATTGTGATCCCTGTTTATATCGGCGGTGACATGATTGATGAGATCGTGGTTACGGCTCAGCAGAGAATGAATTTAAGAAGTGGAGGCAGGTAAGATGGCTCATTTGCAGTATCTTGTTTTTAACAATGAGAATATCCCGATGCCTGCCTCTTATTCTGTAAGTTTATCGGATGTAGAGGCAGACAGCGGTGGCGTGACGGAGGCTGGAACCACGCAGAGGGATGTTGTAAGAGAAGGTGTGGTTCAGATCGGCGTGACCTTCCGTGTATCGAAACGGTGGCTGAATAAGTTTTCGGCTTATAAGAAGCTGGCGAGTATTACAGTCGGATACCTGGACATGGAGACCATGAACATCGTGAATACGCAGATGTACATTGACGGATATCAGGTGAAGCTGGTCAGTGATACAAGCTATGGGAGCTTGTGGGAGGTGAGTTTTGTGCTGAAGGAGTTTTAGATTCGCAACCATATTTAACATTTCACCTATATAAATGTTCGGTTTGGTTGGTGGACAATTCTTTGCCTTACAATTACGATAATGTTAAAAATAATTGCAAAGGTGAGGTATTTATGAGAAAATACTACTTAGACAATATCAGATGGGTAACTGTAGTTCTGGTTGTCATTTATCATGTACTGTACATGTATAATGGCGAAGGTATTCTTGGTGGCTTAGGAAAGATTACTGCTCTTGATGTGCAGTATTATGACATTTTTCTGTATGCGGTCTATCCGTGGTTTATGCTTCTGCTGTTCCTTATATCGGGAATATGCTCCAGGTATTATCTGGACAGTCGCACCGCAAAGGAATTTGCAAAAAGCAGGACAAGAAAACTGCTGATTCCTTCTACTATAGGATTATTTGTATTTCAGTTTATCCAGGGATATGTCAGTATGTCAATTAGCGACGCTTTCGATTCTATGCAGGAAGTACCTGGTGTAATCAAGTATTTCATCATGGCGCTAAGCGGAACCGGAGTTCTTTGGTATGTACAGCTGTTATGGCTGTTTTCGATGGTGCTTTTGCTCGTTAGAAAAATCGAGAAGGATAGACTGTGGGAACTGGGAGGAAAGGCTAACATAATAGCAATACTTTTGATGACTGTAGTAATATGGGGAGCGGCGCAGATTTTTAATACTCCGGTTGTTGTGGTATATAGGTTCGGATATTACGGTGTTGCATTCCTGCTTGGATATTTTGTGTTCTCACATGATGAAGTAATCGAGACGCTGAAGAAGTATTACGTATTGCTGTTTGTACTTGCCGCAGGTGTGGGAATTTCATTCTGTGCCGTGTACTTTGGTAAAAACTATGCGGATGCTCCTATTAACAAATCAGTGCTCTTTGCAGGATTTGGATGGCTTATGAGCATGGCGATTCTAAGCGGTGCATCAAAGTATGCTGATAAGCAAAATGCTTTTACGGTATGGATGAGCAAAAATAATTTCGGACTATATGTTTTCCATTATCTTGGGATATCAACAGTTGCATTGCTTCTGGGAAAACCCGGGAATCTTCCGGCAGCAATGGTTTATACCTTCAGCCTGATTGCCGGATTTGTGGTAGCATATGCTTTGAATGCCGTGATATCAAGGGTCCCTTTCTTCAGATGGGCGGTACTCGGAATAAAGAAAGAGAGAAAAAACGATGTTTCATGACAATCTGGTAACTCTTAGAAAACTGAAAAATATGACACAGGAAGATATTGCTGAGAAAATCGGTGTTTCTCGCCAATCTGTAGCAAAGTGGGAAACCGGAGAAACTGTTCCTGACTTAGATAAGTGTAAAATTCTTGCGGAAATATTTGAAGTGTCGCTTGATGATCTTGCTAATTATGAATCGGAGGACAGCATGGGTATGGCACTTCCGCCAAAAGGGAAACATCTTTTCGGAATGGTAACTGTAGGTGATAAAGGTCAGATTGTAATCCCTGCCAAGGCAAGAAAGATATTTGAGATTTCACCTGGAGATCAGCTTGTGGTACTTGGTGATGAAAGACAAGGTCTTGCTATCATGAAATCAGAAAGTCTCTTAGCCTTTGCTGATGCTGTTAGAAGTGGAAAATATGTAGAGTAATAAATGACAGGGAAATATCAACCTAAGAGGAATCGGGAGACCGGTTCCTTTTTTGATGTCGGAATGGAGGTGGTCATTTGTATCCGGTCAGCAATGCCTTCCTTGATGCAGTGAAGGCAAACAATAGAAAATACTACTGGACCGGCAGGATCACAACGACTGCCGGAACAGTTTATGAGTTTGATCAGGATGATATGGTCAAGGGCAGCGGATATATTACCAGTCAGTGCTGCGGATCCACAGAGATCGAGTTGGGAACGGTGTATGCTGCGGAAATGGGAATATCGCTATTCTCCGAGATCAACCGGTATACGCTGGAAGATGCGAAGGTGGAGCTTTTCTATCACCTGCAGGTGGCTGGTGGTTCCTACGAGAGAATTCCGATGGGGATTTTTGAAGTATCAGAGGCGAACCGAAAAGCGAAGTGCCTGGAGATCAAGGCCTATGATTACATGGTTCGGTTCGAGAAGGCATTTACTTCTCTGGAATCCATCGGTAACGCTTATGACTTCATGGTGCTCTGTAGCACGGCCTGTGATGTGACGCTGGCTCAGGACAGGGCAACGATTGAGGCGATGCCGAACGGAACCGAGAACCTGTCCATCTATTCTGATAATGATATTGAGACTTACCGCGATGTGCTGTTCTATGTGGGACAGGTGCTTGGCGGTTTTTTCGTGATCAACAGAGCCGGGGAGCTGGAGCTTCGGAAGTATGGGAATACGCCGGTGCTGACAGTTGAGAGGAAGCACAGGTTCACTTCCAGCTTTTCGGACTTTATCACGCGATATACAGCGGTCAGTTCAACGAACCTTCGGACACAGATTGCGGAGTATTATGCACTGGATCCGGATGATGGGTTGACGATGAACCTGGGCGTTAATCCTCTGCTGCAGTTCGGTCTGGAAGAGACCAGGCGGCAACTCTGTGAGAATATCCTGAATGATCTGGCCGTCGTGAACTACGTGCCGTTTGATTCGGATACCATCGGAAATCCAGCACTGGATGTTGGCGATGTTTTGTCATTCAGCGGTGGACAAGCGGATGCCACGAAGTATGCCTGCATCACATCGAACAGCATCAAGATCGGCGGCAGGCAGAGTATCAAGTGCGTGGGAAAGAATCCGAAGCTGTCCCAGGCGAAGAGTAAGAACGATAAGAACATTTCAGGGCTTCTGGCTCAGATCGAGGCAGGAAAGATCGGGATCCATACCTTCACTAACGCTTCAGCATTTTCTGTGGCGGATGTGGACACGAAGATCATTTCCATCGAGTTTGCTACGACTGAAGCGAACCATGCGCAGTTCTTCGGGCAGGTGATCGTTGATGTGACGGCTCAGCCGGTGACAAGGTCGGTGACGGCTTCCGGTGATGTGGTGATCCCTTCGGTGAATGTTGACGGGGTACCTGTGGATCCGGAAGATCCGGAGGAAGAGCCGGTGGTGATCGGCAGCACGGAAGAGCAGACGATTACGGTATATCTTCCGATGAGCTGGCAGGAGGACGGTCATGCGGATGTGATCTTTTCCTTTGAGTTCAATAACCAGATGATTCCGGTGCATTATCCGCAGGAAAACTGGCACTCGGGAAGACATACGATCCTTCTGTATTATCCGATCGAGAATGTGGTGCCGAACTATACGAATATCTTCAATGTCTATATGCGCTGCGAGGGTGGCACAGCTGCGGTGGATACCGGGATGTGCATTGCTTCCATCTCCGGTCAGAGCATGGGTGCTTCGGCGGCATGGGACGGCAGAATCGATATTGAAGAGTACGTGGATCTGTTCCGGATTGGCAACGGCAGACAGAACGGAAGACTTCAGGTGAAGGCGTTCACGGATGCGGATGAGTGGGAGGTCAAGGAAACCATGAAACGGTACTATTCGGATGTTAAGAACGGAAGATCCGGCATCGGAGGCTTTGCGATGGTTTTGGACGTGCCGGGCAGTAACGCGTAAGGAGGTTGCGATGAAGAGATATACAGGAAATCTGGTCATTGAACTGGAAGACCAGAATACAGGAAATGTGGAGACGGTATCGGAGACCAACATGGTCACCAATGCCGTCAATGACATTCTGGGAGTAAATCCGATGGGTGTCATGTATAAGGCCGGTGGGGAGTATGATGATTCTCTGACCTGGAATAACGAGCTGCTTCCGATCTGCCCGAACATGATCGGAGGCATCCTGCTTTTTCCAAGTTCCATTACGGAGCAGGCGGATAACATTTATCAGCCGTCAACGAATCTGCCGGTAGCTTACGCTTCCAATGATGTTAATGCTACGGCGAATACGAAAAGGGGAAGCATGAACCTGACCGAGAGTACGAAGCTGACAGACGGTTATAAGTTCGTCTGGGAGTTTACGCCTTCGCAGGGCAACGGCACGATCACGGCGGTCGGGCTTACATCCAAGCATGGCGGGGCGAACGCCTATGGCTCCGATGTGGCGGTGGACACTACGCTGCTTCAGATCAAGAAGGTCAGTCTGAATGATGAAGATGGATTCATCAATGATTTGTTCCGGACAGTGACGGTGGATTTTGAGAATGCGAAGCTTTATTCTCTGGGCTACGCAAGTAATACGGTCACGATCAAAAGGTACCGAATCCCGGTGTTTGATATCGGGCTGAATGAGAAGCTGGATGACTCCACACTGGTGCTGGAGGATACAACGGTTCTTCAGTGCAGCACATTCCATTTCTACGGAAGCTATACGCCGTATGGAATATTCATGGATGGTGGGGATGGGTACTGGTACGGATTTGCTAATCAGGGCAATTCCTCTGGCAATGCGACAGTGCTTTGGATCAAGATCAAGAAGAGCGACTACACCTTTACAGAAGGACAGTGGACGCTTTCCAATGCCAAGCTGATGACGGTAGGCAACTTCAAAGAAGGCTCCAGTTATCCGTCAGGAAACAGAAGTGCTGTGGTGAGAAACGGATATCTGTATGTACCGTCCTATGATAAGACCGGCGTGTATAAGATCAATATTTCCAACAGCACGGATGTGACGCTGATCAGCCTGGGATTTACTGCTGCGATGAGATGCATCGGGGAAACCGGAAGTACAGACTGCTGCCTGACCATCCTCAATGACATTATCGTAGCTTATGATTTTGAGATCGATGTGAATGATCATGTGATCCCGTTATTTGCCGGAGAACATTGCGGGAATGTATCCACGCCGTTCTTCCAGTACAAGGAATATGTCTTTGCCTGGGGAGGCGCTTATCTGAACCAGTACAGATATACCTGGCTGCTGACTCCGTATCTGGCTACGATCTGCAATCTGAGCCAGGCGGTAGTCAAGAATGCGGATAAGACAATGAAGATCACGTATACGCTGACAGAGCAGACGGTAAGTTCATAAGGTCTGCTTGCAACTGAATAATCTGTTTTCAAGGGATGGCTTCGGTTGTCCCTATTTTTATGCGAAGGAGGATTTGCGATGAAAGAGTTTTGGAATGTGATTCAGGCGATCTTTGCGGCAGTAGGCGGCTGGCTTGGTTATTTCCTGGGTGGAAATGACGGACTGCTTTATGCGCTTCTGGCGTTTGTGGTGCTGGATTACATCACAGGGGTCATGTGTGCAGTGGCAGATAAGAAGCTGTCGAGCGCTGTGGGCTTCAAGGGGATCTGCAGGAAAGTTCTGATCTTTGCGATGGTAGGTATCGGACATCTGCTGGATACGCACATTTTCGGAGAAGCCGGGGTCTTAAGAACCGCGATCATTTTCTTCTACATCTCCAATGAAGGCCTGAGTCTTGTGGAAAATGCAGCGTATCTGGGACTTCCGATTCCGGGGAAGCTTCATAAGGTGCTGGAGCAGCTGCATGACCGGAGCGAGAAGGAAAAGGATAAGAAGGATGGTGAGGAATAATGGCTTACACAAACAGTTCTATGGTGGTTTATAAGAGGCTTTCTCCGAATCATTCCGGACAGAGGACGCACAGCATTGACCGGATCACGCCACATTGTGTGGTCGGCCAGTGTACGGCGGAAGGACTTGGAGAGTGGTTTGAGAAGAAGTCCACGCAGGCATCCAGCAACTACGGCATCGACCGGGATGGCAGGGTGGCTCTGTATGTGGAAGAAAAGAATCGTTCCTGGTGCTCTTCCAGCAATGCCAATGACCAGAGGGCAATCACGATCGAGTGCGCTTCCGATACCACAGAGCCGTATGCTTTCAGGGATGTGGTATATCAGACTCTGATCAAGCTTTGCATTGATGTCTGCAAGCGCAACGGCAAGAACAAGCTGATCTGGTTCGGGGATAAGGACAAGACTCTGAATTATTCTCCGAAGAGCGGGGAGATGATCTTGACGGTTCACAGGTGGTTTGCGAATAAGTCCTGTCCGGGAAACTGGATGTATACGAGGATGGGTGATCTGGCAGAGAAGGTGACGAAGGCGCTGCAGGGATCCTCTGATTCCGGTGGCGGTTCGACTGCAAAGGGAACGCAGGCTTCGGTTCTGAAGGACCTGTCTGAGGCGGATGCGATCAAGAAGGTTGGTGCACTGTTCACTGCGGATCAGAAAAAGAGCGGCATTCTGGCATCGGTATCGCTGGCTCAGTTTATTCTGGAGTCCGGGTATGGAAAGAGTGAGCTGGCTCAGAACGCCAACAACATCTTCGGGATGAAGTGCAGTCTGTCCGGGAATACATGGAGTGGATCCAGCTGGGACGGCAAGAGCAAATACACGAAGAAGACGCAGGAACAGAATCCTGACGGCAGCATGGTCACGATCACGGCTGACTTCCGGAAGTATCCCTGCATCGAGGATTCCATTGCTGACCATTCCGCTTATCTGCTTGGAGCAAAGAATGGCAGCAAGTTGAGATATGCAGGTCTGAAGGGATGCTTGGATTATAAGAAGGCTGTGCAGATCATAAAGGATGGCGGCTATGCCACCAGCCTGACCTATGTGGAGAAACTGATCTCCATCATTGAGAGATGGAACCTGACTCAGTATGATTCCAAGGACTCCGGAGGTAAGGTGATTCGCTGGTACCGTGTCCGGAAGTCCTGGACGGATGCCAAGAGCCAGAAGGGAGCTTATAAGATCCTGTACAACGCGAAGAAATGCGCCGATCAGAATCCGGGATATAAGGTGTTCGATGCGGGTGGCAAGGTAGTGTATGCATCGAAGGCGGCGGAGACTGCGGTGAAGGTGCCGTTCCTGGTGAAGGTCAGTATTTCGGATCTGAATATCAGGAAGGGTCCGGGAACCGATTATGACAGGGTTCAGTTTATTCCAATTGGTGTGTACACGATAGTGGAAGTGAGAACCGGACAAGGCTCTTCAGTCGGCTGGGGAAGACTGAAGAGCGGTGTCGGTTGGATTAGCCTTGATTATGCCAGAAAGCTTTAAATAACTTTTCTGTTGGGGAAGCGGATGATCTTATCATCGTCGTAAACAGTTTCGATTTCATCCGCTTCCACGTCAATGACCACAGGATCCGGTGAAGTGATGTGCGGTGTTGAGAGCTCAGAAGCACCTTCAATTTTATTGATGATAGTACTTCCAAGCTTACGAAGCCCAGAGCGGAGAAGCGGCTCTCCGAATTCTTGCCAGGCTAAGCCAAGCAGGTACATCCCGGCTTCATTCCTTCGGGCTCTTGCTTGTTCTTTACGAACAAACTCAGCGTTTGCCCTTTGATCAACAACGGTGGGCGGCAGTGTCGGATCTATGTAAGGAACCGGGTTTTTGAACTGCGTCGCCAGCTTCCCGTTTTCACGAATGCCACCTGAGCTTAATTTCTGACCTTTCTTGGGTTCCGGTGCTTCAACGATATACTTTGCCATTTTTGTTTCCTCCTTGTTAGTAGTGTTGTTTCTTGTAGCTTTTGCCATGTCTGTTTACTCCTTCCTTTATGCGGCGATCAGCATGTGTGTTACACCTTGGTTACGAGGATCAGGGAACTGTTCATAGATATGATCGTTGCTGAAGTTCTGTGCCAGCATCTCCTTTATGGCGGTTCCGTGATTGTATCCGTGGATTATGACAAGCTGGAAGGCTATTCGCACAATATTGATGATATTGTTGATGAACCGTCTTGCTTCGTAGCACTTCATGCCGTGTACGTCAGCAGTGATACGGATTTTCCCGCTGCGGCTTTCAGATATTTTTATCCGATTCATTTCACTTTGTGTTAGAACCATTTTCAATCTTGTGCGAATCATATGAGCCTCCTTTCATTTTGTAAAAATGCTCTTGCCTGTTCCGTGTCTTTATGGTACAATCCTTTTCACAGGAAGAAAAGAAAAATACATCTTTTTATAAGTCTTTTGCAGGGGCAAGACAAACAATAAAAGACAAAAAAGTATTTTATGAAACTTGGAGGAATACGTATGGCTATAAAGAATGATGAAAATCTCTCCCGGTTTGGACAGAAACTATTAGAGCTTATGGGAGAACAAGGCTGTGATACGCCCAAGGCTTTAGCAAAAAAGCTACTTGAAGCAAAACTCGTTTCAGTTAATACGAGAGGAAAAGACATATATAAAAATAAAGATAATGCTGTTGGAAGCATAGAGAAGAAGATTCGTAATCACCTTCATGCAGACGACGCAACCTGTTTGCAGGGGGAATTTGTTAACGCCTACTGTAAATTCTTTGATTGCTCGGCAGATTATCTATTTGGATATACTGATATAAGGACTCCAAATGTAGAAATGCGAAAAATATGTGAGGTGACGGGATTATCTGAAGAAGCTATATCTCGCTTAATGAAAGATGCATCAGATCAGGAATCGGTTTACATGTGCCAGGCTTGGGCACAGATCCTTCAGAGCGATTTGTATTTTGGGATAGTACAGAACTGGCAGATGGCAGGGGAGCAGGCTCTACTTGCAGCTCAAAAGGAAGTCGAAAGGGAGAAACTGAAGAAGGAATTGAATGTGGCATCTGGACCAGATATCCTAGATCTTCGTGCGGATTTAGAAGGTGTTGAAAATGCATATAAATCCGCAAATGCTGCTTATGCTGGCTTACTATTTAATATTTCGAGAAATATGTCCGGATTTATCGAGTATTCCTTGAAACCAAAGGTTGAACTCTTTAAGGAACGTTTTTCTGAAGCATACAAATAAATGTTTTTATCCGGTCAAATCTAACATAACTGTCCTTACATAGCTGGGAAGGGAGACCTTCCACAAAACACGGGAGGTT
>ERZ1643249.4423-NODE-4423-length-11782-cov-4.858617_pt1 | contig 11782 bp, 13 predicted proteins | sample MGYA00579263_ERZ1643249 | MGnify/ENA primary metagenome ERZ1643249 (study PRJEB29033, sample SAMEA4952264) | chicken gut metagenome | biome: Broiler Chicken; feature: Gastrointestinal Tract; material: Caecum | place: Ireland | collected 2018 | study: Broiler...
TTTATAGCTTTCATAAGTCCAATTGTTCCAATAGATATTAAATCTTCTATATTAACACCAGAACTTTCAAATTTTTTGGCTATATATACAACTAGCCTTAAATTTCTCTCAATTAATATATTTCTTGCCTCTTTATCCTTTTGCATAAGTTTTTCTAATAATTCTTGTTCTTCTTTTGAATCTAGCGGAGCAGGAAGTTTATCCGCTCCTGCTATGTAATAAATCATGCTTTCATCTAATCCTAATAATTTAATCATCTTTAAATATATACTTTTTATTTTATCTTTTATAATCATAGTGTAACCCCCTTTAAATTTTCTAAATACAAATTATAACCTATAAGAGCAGTATACTTTCCATCTATATTTATTTCTTTATTAGAAAAAGAAAATATAATTTTATTTAATCTACAAACTTTTTTACCATTTTTTAATATATCTACATTTTTAACTATATAACCGTTTATACAATTAGTATCTGATATCGTTTTAATTCCTACATCTATTTTTCTATTTAATATCCCCTTTTCATTTAAAATCTTATACCATCATTTATCTAAGAATATAACATCTAGATTATACAAATAATCATGTGCCAAATTTCCAGTATCTATATAGCTTGGAATTTCTTGTCCATTTATATTCATTATATATGTCATATTTTCTTTTTTTATGTTTGTTTTCCACATTTTCCACATATATTTATTGAATAAATATGAAATAATTGCACAAATTAAATATATTATTACTTTATTATATATATAATCTATATTTATATTTAATAATAACGTTATAGAGATTATTACTCCTACATATGTAAAAGAAATTATATAATAATATACTATTTTCTTTAAAAATTCTATTATAGTTTTTGGAAAAAATGCTATATATATTGCAATATTTACTGTTAATATTTTTATAAATATATTACTTAATATAGTATCGTTATTAATATAAGTAATAACAGTATAAAAAGACAATATAAGTGATGAGAAAAAGCAATATTTTTTCTTTCTATTTGATTTTGTAAATATATTTAATTGATATATTATCACAAAGTTTACAATTATATTTTCTATTAAAATATAGTCTAGGTAAATCTTCATTTAGGTCACCTACTACAATTATATTACCTTGTTAATTAATATTTTGTAGAATTTAATTGTAGAAAAGAATTTTTTGAGTACAAAAATTACTTTATTTCGATAATTTTTTCATTAATAGCAAAAAAATACTAATCCAAACTTATTTGTTTAGATTAGTATTTTTTATATAGTCAAATATTTTAATATATTATTCTCCCCTATTCCTTCTTAAAAATGGAGGGATATCTAAGTCTTTATAATCGTTACTACTTGATGAATTATAACTAGTATTATTTGTAGGTGATGTATATGAAGTTCTAGTATTTGAAGATGTAGAAGAATTCATTCCACCTAATGTATTAATACTTCCTGTATTCATCATATTGTTACTATTTACTGCATTATTTAATGCTTCACCAACTATAGTATCTAATTTTAAGTCTTGAAATGGTGTTTTATTAAATCCAGTAGCTATTACTGTAATAATTATTTCATCATTAAGATTTTCATCTATGACTGCACCAAATATAATATTTGCCTCAGGATCAACTGATTTTTGAACTAATTCTGCTGCTTCGTTTATTTCTAATAATCCTAAATCTCTGCCACCTGTAACATTTATAAGAACACCACCAGCTCCTTCTATTGAAGTCTCAAGTAATGGACTATGTATAGCTTGACGTGCAGCTTCTTGTGCTCTATGCTCTCCTCTTGCTCTTCCAGTTCCCATATGTGCAATTCCAGCATCCAACATTATAGTTTTTACATCTGCAAAATCAAGATTAACTAAACCTGGTATAGTTATTAAGTCAGATATACCTTGTATACCTTGTCTTAATACTTCATCTGACATTTTGAAAGCGTCTTTAAAACTTGTTTCCTTTTCAGCAATTTGTAATAATTTCTCATTTGGAATAATTATTAAAGTATCAACACATTGTCTTAATTCTTCAATTCCGCTTTCAGCTTGCATCATCCTTCTTTTACCTTCGAAAGGAAAAGGTTTTGAAACTACTGCCACTGTTAATATTCCCATTTCTTTTGATGTTTCTGCAACTATAGGAGCGGCTCCTGTTCCAGTTCCGCCTCCCATTCCTGCAGTAACAAACACCATATCTGCACCTTTTAATGCTTCTGCAATTTCAGCTTTTGATTCTTCTGCACTACATTTTCCAATCTCTGGATTTGCACCGGCACCTAAGCCTCTTGTTAATTTTTCACCAATCTGTATTTTTTTATTTGCTTTAGAATTTGACAATGCTTGCTTATCTGTATTAACAGCAATAAATTCAATATTTTTTAATTCTGCCTCTACCATACCATTTACGCCATTATTTCCTGCACCGCCAACACCTATTACTTTAATATTTGCCATACCTGTTTTAAAATCATTTTCCATTTATTATTCCTCCTATAATTTTAATCCTCATCATCTATTTTCTTGGCTCTTTTAAATATTCCTAAAAATTTCTTTTTAATATTTTTTACACCATCAGATATCTTTTCTTTTAGACTTGGATCAGTTATTATTTCCACATCACTATTTACATGTTTACTAATTCCCAAACTAGATATATACCTTACCATACCATAAACGGTTGTATGCTGAGGTTTTATAATATTAATAAGTTTTGGACTACATACTCTTACCTGATTTATCTTTAGTGTAAGCATTGCAAGTTCTTCAGCACCAACTATATTACTAATACCTTGTCCTGTAAGAACCATACATTCTATCTTTCCACTTAATTTATTATCAGATATCATCTTTTTAATAATCTGAAATATTTCCTTTATTCTTGCTTCTATTACTTGAACAATATCGCTACATTTTACTATATTGTCTTGTAAAGTTTTAGACTTTGTATTTAATTTTACATCATGATTATTTGCAATCATAGCCATTATTGCTAAATTATATTGTTTTTTTAATTTTTCTGCTTCCTCATTAGTTATATCAAAAGTAATAGCAATATCATTTGTTATATGGTCTCCCCCTACAGGAATTGTATCATAAAACTCTATTTGTGACTTTTTATATACTGATACATCGGTATGTCCACCACCTATATCAACTAATAACACACCCATTTCTTTTTCTTCAGGCATTAATACAATGTTTGAAGTTGCAAGTGTCTCTAAAATTAATCCATCTAACGTAATACCAGCATATTTTAATGTTTTTTGAACTCCTGAAATATATTCACCTTTTGCTATAACCACTTCAACTTCCATTGAAAAAGTCTTACAAAAGGCTCCTATTGGTTCTTCTTTATATCTCCTACCATTAACTATATACTCATATGGCAGTATATCTATTATTTGTTCGTTTTTATCTAAATTAGTCGAAATTTGTATTTTAGAAAAAGCATTATATATATCATTTATTGTCATACCATCATTTGGTTTTTCAACATCAGACTCCATAACAATTTTTTCTATTCTTACATTCATTCCTTTTATATTTACATATGCTGAATTAACAGATAATTCAGATATTTGTTCTGCTGCTCCTACTGCTTCTTTTACTGATTTTGCTACTCTTTGAGGATCTAATATCTGGCCTCTTTTTATCCCTGAGTTGTTAGATAAGCCATAACCGATAACTTCAATTTCATTAAATTTATTAACTTGTCCTATTACACAGCTTACCTTTGAGACTCCTATATCTAAACCTACTATAATATCGCCTATAGCCACACTTTACACCTCCAAGTTTTTAGCTATATATATGATACTATTTTTTATAAAAAAAATCAAGTACTTTTATCAAAAAGTGTAATATTTTTGTAATTTTAATGCAATATAATTTTAACATGTAAAATTATAGTTTATTTTGTCTATTTTTAGCTTTTTTTCACTTTGCTTTTTAAGTAAAAATAAATATAGACTAAATATTATAACTGCTGGATTTTTACTTATAAAAAATTGAAAAATTCCGATTATACATATAAAACTCATAAAAAAATATGAACTAAAATTTAATATTATTTCTTTTAATTTTCTATTTAATCTAAAAAAATCAAATATATTATTTAAAATATTGTAACCATCAAGTGGATAAATAGGTATTACATTTATTAAAGCAAAAAAAATATTTATCTGAAAAATCATATCATTTTTCTTAAATAAAAAAGCAAGTATTAAATTAGAAACTGGACCTGCTAAGTAAATTATAATATTTTTTAAAATTATACTCTTTTTTATTTTCATACTATCTTCATAATTTCTTTTAAACTCAATACATACTCCTGATAATGTAAATTTAAATTTTTCTATATCCTTTCCGAATATAGCTGCCACAAAAATATGAGATAACTCATGAAAAACAATAAATAAATAACAAACATAAAAAGAAGAAAGTATTTTTAATACCTTTTTTGACATTAAAGATACTAAAAATACTATAAAAAATAACCATTCTATTTCTATTACAAAAAAAGGGGTTTTTATTTTCATATACGTCTCCATTAAAAAGAAATTAATTTTTGTGGATCTACTGTTCTTGAATCGATTGAAATTTCAAAATGTAAATGTGGACCTGTTGACATGCCAGTACTTCCAACAAGACCTATGATATCTCCTTGCTTTATTTCATCATTTAATTTTACTTTTATTTCTAACATATGTGCATATTTAAATACTACACCATTACATTCTACCAATACATTATTGCCATAATATTTGTTCATTTCTTCCACTTTAATTACTTTACCATCTGTCGCACTTTTTATTTCTGTGCCACTTTTAGCAGCTATATCAAGTCCTGTATGATATGAATTTACACCTTCAAAAATTTGATCTCTTGCGCCATATAATGAAGTTATAGTACCTTCTATTGGCTTTATCATATTTATATTCTTACTTAATATTTTTCCTACGTCATCTTGCATCATACTAACTGCACTTGATTCTTCTAAAAAAGCTGATGTTTCTATCGGTTCACCGCCTCCCATGCCGTTTAGTACTTCTTGTACCTCTTCACTTGATAAATCTTTAGCTATTCCAGTTGAAGCAGTAGTTTGCTCAGTTTTTTCAATTAAATTTTTTAAGTTAAAATTTATAACTTTAGGTTTTACTGTATTAATATATATCGTTTGTATTTTAGTTACTAAACTATCTGGAATTATATATTTTCCAACTTTTCCATATATGCTATAACAATAGTCTTCCATTTTTTCTAATACTAATTTTTTATCATAATCTTTTTTATATTCATTTTTTAACTTATTTATTATATTAATAGATAAAGCTTGTTCAGGGAAAATAAGTTTACCTATTAGACATGAAAAAACAATAAAAATAGATATAAATATTTTTATCAATAATTTTGTTTTAAAAGTTAATTTAAAACTATCTTTTTTTATACTCGATTTATCTTGCTCTATATCTTGAATGTCATTAAATCTATTACTTTTTATATTATTAACTAATATATCATTATCTAAATTAAAAGAATTTACATCCATATCTTTTAACATACTTTTTCTTAAGCGTCTTGCAGCTACTATATTACTCATATATAGATTTCCTCCCTATTTGTACAAATTCTATTTAATTATATTATTTTTTTTATTTTTTATTACTTAATAATATTTAAAATTATTAAATTACATAAAAATAAAGAGATTGCCCATATTTTAAACAATCTCTTTTTATAAATTATTACTTTTCTATCTTTCCTTTCAAATACCATAGATGCTCACTTGTTATTCTTATATCTACAATTTCACCAATCATTTCCTCTGTTCCTTCAAATATTACAACTTTATTTTGACTAGTTCTTCCTGTATAAAAGTTTTCATTATTTTTACTTTTTCCTTCAACTAAAACTTTATATACTTTTCCAATCATTTTTTGATTATTTAAAGGCAACATGTCTTCATATAATTTTTTTAATCTTTCTAGTCTTTTTACTTTTTCTTCATTTGGTGTATCATCCGGCATTTTTGCCGCTACAGTACCAGCTCTTTTAGAATATATAAACATATAAATTTGATCAAATTTTACTTTTTTTACAACATCTAATGTATCTAAAAAATCCTCTTCAGTCTCTCCTGGAAAGCCAACTATTATATCAGTAGATATAGAAATATTTTCATCTGCTTTTTTTAATTTTTCTACTATTTCTAAATAATCTTCTTTTGTATATTTTCTATTCATTTTTTCAAGTATTCTTGTACTACCAGACTGAAGTGGAAGATGAATCTGCCTTGCTATTTTTTTAGAGTTTTTTATTACTTCTATTAAATCATCTTTAAAATCTTTTGGATGTGGAGACATAAACCTAATTATTTCTATTCCTTCAATTTTTTCAACATCTTGTAGTAATTTTGGAAAATTATATCCATTTAATTTTTCTTTAAAATCATTTCCATAAGAATTAACATTTTGCCCAAGTAACATTATTTCTTTATATCCATCTTTAGCAAGTCTTTTTATATCTAATAAAATATCTTCTGGTTTTCTACTTCTTTCTCTTCCTCTAACATATGGAACTATACAATATGTACAAAAATTATTACAACCATATATTATACTAACACTTGCTTTATATTTATCTTCATATTTAATTGGAACTTCTTCTTCAAGACTATTACTAACATCAATATACTCAATTTCTCTTTGATGATTAACTACTACATTATATAGTTTTTCTGGAAATATAGACATACAGCTTGTACCAAGTACAATATCTACAAATCTATATGATTTTTTGATTTTTTCTAGTATATGCTCTTGTTGTGTCATACAACCAACAATTGCAATATATACTTCTTCATTTTTTAGCTTTCTTGCTTTTAACATACCAAGTCTACCAAATAAAGTGTTTTCTGCATTTTCTCTTACACAACAAGTATTAAATAAATATAAATTAGAATTATTTTCTTCTCCCTTTTCAAACCCCATTGATTCTAAAATACCTGCATATTTTAATGAATCATTTTCGTTCATTTGACATCCCATTGTATCAATATAATATTTTAACTTTTTTTCTTTATTATAATTTAACATTTTATCTTTATAGCTATTTACAAATCTCATACTAATCTCCTTTAAACAATAGTATTATACATTATATCCCCTTATTTTTCAAGAAAATATATAAATTTACAATATATAACAAAATTATACATTAATATTTCACTTTATTTTTTACATATTTATATACAAAAAAATATAACAAATTATAAATATAAAATAAGTAAATGAAAATAAAACCTAGATGATACTAGGTTTTACTTTTTTACATTTTATTTGTTGCCATGTAAATTATTTCTTTAAGTTTCCCTTGTTTTTTTGCTTTAGCTAAAGTACGTAGATTTTGCTCAAAAGCAGATATGTATTCAATATCTCCTGAATTATATGGGTTTTCTTCAAATTTTACTTTATTTTCATATAACTTAATAATTAGTTCTGATTTAGAAAAAATATCTTGTGTCCATTCTATAGAAGCATATTTTAAATACTCATTATCAGTAAGAATCATTGAGCCGCCAATCATATCTATCTTTTTAGGGTTATAAATATTAAAAAATTTAACTAATTCTTTATAATTATAATTAAAGTTTAATAAATATGCATCATTATTTAGTACTTCAATTATACTATTAATACTTTTCATATTTGTAATAAAATATAAAAACTTTTCCTCATTAATATAATTAGAATTTGCTAAACATATAATATTGTTATTTTTGATATAATTAACTATTTGTGTCAATTTAGGATTACTTTGTATTTTTTTTGTAAGTTTAACTCCAATATTTTGTAAAAACTCTACTTTATCCATACTTCCCTCCTTAGGATAGTTATTATCTTAGCTAAATCATATTATATATAAAAAAACACACTTAAATATTGTTAAAAACAGTATTTTAAGTGTATTTTTTATTATACTCTTTCCATATAAGAACCAGTTCTTGTATCAATTCTTATCTTATCACCAATTTCAACAAAAATTGGAACATTAAAAGTAGCACCTGTTTCTACAGTACATGGTTTAGTTGTACCAGTAGCAGTACTTCCTTTTATACCAGGTTCAGTATAAGTAACTTCTAGTTCAACAAATATAGGTGGTTCAACACCAAATACATTTCCTTTATATGATAATACTTTTACATTCATATTATCTATTAAATATGGCAATGTATCTTCTATTTGTGATTTATTTAACTCAACTTGTTCATAAGTTGTTGTATCCATAAATGTATAGTTATCACCATCATTATATAAATACTGCATCTCTTGTATTGTAATTTGAGCTTCTTCTACTTTTTCAGTTGGATTAAATGTTTTTTCAATATTTTGACCTGTTATAACATTTTTTAATTTTGTTCTAACAAAAGCTGCACCTTTTCCAGGTTTTACATGTTGAAATTCAACAACTCTGTATACATTTCCATCCATTTCAAAAGTAACACCATTTTTAAAATCGCCTGCTAAAATCATAAAGTACCTCCTATATTTATTTTATTTTTTCTACTAATGCTTTGAATCCATTCATATCATTTACAGCCATTTCAGCTAACATTTTTCTATTTATATTAATGTTTGCTTTCTTTAATCCAGACATAAATTTGCTGTATGTAGTTCCACACATTCTAGCAGCAGCATTTATTCTTGCTATCCATAATTTTCTGAAATTTCTTTTATTTTGTTTTCTTCCTATATATGCATATCTTAAAGATTTCATAACAGCTTGATTAGCCATTCTAAATCTTACTGACTTTGCTCCAAAATATCCTTTTGCTCTTTTAAGAACTTTTTTATGTCTTGCTCTTGTTGTAACTGCTCCTTTTACTCTTGCCATTTTTAAATCTCTCCCTTCGTACCTAATTAATTTAATGTTTATTTATATGGTAATAATTTCTTAACTGCTTTAGCATTTGCACTATCAACATATGATGATTGCTTTAAAGACATCTTTCTTTTTGATGTTTTTCCAGTTAATTTATGTGCACGATTTGCAACATTTTTCTTTATTTTACCAGTACCTGTTACTGATAATCTTTTCTTAGATGAACTATGTGTTTTTATTTTTGGCATAAAACTCTCTCCTCTCTATACACACTTTATTTTTGTTTTGGTGATAAAAACATTGTTAGATTTTTACCTTCCATTTTTGCTTCTTTTTCAATTTGCGAATTTTCTATCATCTCTTGAAAACTCTGCATAATTTCTTTTCCTTGGTTTACAAAGTTTAATTCTCTACCTCTAAATCTCATAGAAACCTTTACTTTGTTACCAGCATCTAAAAACTTCGAAGCATTTTTTGCTTTTACCTCTAAATCATGTTTATCAATATTAGGTGATAATCTAATTTCTTTTATTTCAATTACTTTTTGTTTCTTTTTAGCTTCTTTTGCCTTCTTTGCCATTTCAAATTTATACTTGCTATAATTTAAAATTTTACAAACGGGATTTTCTGGATTAGGTGATACTAAAACTAAATCTAATCCTTTGTCATAGGCTATTTGTTTTGCTTCATTTATTGGTAGTTTACCCAATTTTTCACCATTTTCATCGATAACTTGAACTTGAGAAAATCTTATTTCTTCATTAATTAAAAAATCTGGTTTTATACTAAACACCTCCACAAAAATATATAAAAAAGATTGCTCGTAACGGGCAATCTTCTCAAACAATTCAATATACATAAATTGCAAATATATGCAAAGTACTATATTTATTTGTATAACCTTATCAAGACATAACCTATAAGGTGAGAAGATTTCCTCTACTTACAATTAACATTATACAAAAATACTTTTCCTTTGTCAATATATTAGCAACATTTTATTTCAAAAAAATTAATATTTCTTGCTATTTTACTTTTTCAAGTAACATAAATTTATATGATACATCTTTATATTTTGTAATAAAAAGTGGTGATACTTCTATTACTTTATATTTATCATTGTTAAAATAATTTTCATATAAATCCTCATCTTGTGATACTTCAAGCCATATTCTTCCAGTATAATTATCTACAAATTCTAAGCTTTCTCCACTATCCATCTGTGGAGCATAAGCTTTATACGCTTCCTTTATTCCCCATTTCTCTTCGTTATAAAAATACTGTTTTGTATTTTTAAATTTAGCAGCAAGAACTCCACCTGTTCCCATTTGCTTATATATAATAATATCATTTTCTTTAATATTTTCTTCTAAATATTCAAATGGTAATTTATTTTGATAACTATAGTTATTTTTCATAAATATTATATTACTATATAATGAATACACAAATACTAGTATACAAATAATTACTGTTAAATATTTCTTTTTTTCCTTTGCCATAAAATATGAAACAAAAAATATAAATAAGCCTGAAATAACTACTATATATCTAGGATATAATATTGGTGAAATTATAGATAATAAAGCTGCAGCAAAAATAACAGAAAAATAAACTATAATAGCCATAATCCCTGGCTTTACATCTATTTTATTTTTTATACATTTAACTATTATATATCCAACATATAAATACATTAAAATTGCTACTATGAATGATATTATATTATTATAATTTCCTTTAAATTGAATATTTATTGTTTCAAATATTATATCTGGAAACTTAATGCTTATCCAAAATCCACCTGTTACTGATACAATTTGTTTTATTAAAAAATAACACCAAGGTAAATATATAATAACTTGTATTACTGCTGATATAATAAATGGCTTTAACATTTTCTTATTTTTCTTTATACAAAATACAAACAAGAATACATTAATTATACCTGCAGCCATTAACCCGTAATAATGAGTATATGCACTAAGAAGACTAAATATCGCAAATACTATCCAATTTTTTTTATTACTTTCTTTTATTAATCTATTTGCATATATTGCAGTAATTGTTACAAATAACATAACATATGTATACATCCTTATTTCAGATGCGTACAAAGTAATAACCGGAAGGAAAAAAGAAAAAAATGAAAATAAAATACCTACTTTCCTACCGAAATCATGTGTTATTTGCTTATATCCTAATATTCCCATTATAATAACTGGAATAACAGAAAACAATCTATATGCAATTATACTAGAATTAGTTAGTATTGATACTAAATGTAATAAAAAATAATAAAATACTGGATGTACATCATGTCCATCAATATACCATATCTCATTAAATTTATGCTCGGCTATTGCTACAGAATATGATTCATCAAACCAAATATTGGTATGAAATGCACCAAGTAATACAAAAATAGTTCCAATTATTATTATACAAAAATGAAATATTTTTAATTTTTTATCTTGATATAATATTATACCTTTTTCTTCTACATTTTCTTGCTTCATTTACTACTCCTAAACATACATCAAATATTATTTGTTATTTTTAAATTACATAAACATAAAAGATAATATTTTTCGTATAATACTTTCATCTTTTTCAACTTTTAAATTTTGTTTTGTTTCATTTAAACTATTTTCATCACTTTGACTACTCAATAACAAAAGATTTAATGCATCCTTATCAAAATTGTCAGCAATATTTATATCAGGATTTCTAGAATCTGCTACAAAATAATATTCCTTACCATCTTCATTATACTTTTTTAAAACAGTATACTCACAATCTCCAGTAATTAATTCATCACCTTCATCTATAATCATAAATAAAAATACCTCCTTGTATAATAATGTTAAGTTAAGAAAAATAACTTAACATTTATT
>ERZ1643249.4425-NODE-4425-length-11778-cov-18.906338_pt1 | contig 11778 bp, 12 predicted proteins | sample MGYA00579263_ERZ1643249 | MGnify/ENA primary metagenome ERZ1643249 (study PRJEB29033, sample SAMEA4952264) | chicken gut metagenome | biome: Broiler Chicken; feature: Gastrointestinal Tract; material: Caecum | place: Ireland | collected 2018 | study: Broiler...
ATGATACCAAAGTGGGAAAACACATATTTTATGCGGACAGAAAACGATGTCTGCTTAACAGGAAGGGAGCAGAAGATATGAATACAATTGAATTATTAGATAAACTGCAAAGACAGGCTATGAGCGATGAAAAACTCAGAAAGGAACTTCTGGAAACCAGAAAAGCAGAGAATCCTCTGGGGGCTTTTTGTAAAAAATGCAGGGAACTGGGCTATGAGATTTACGAGATGGAACTGGTCACTGCAGGAGAAGAATTTTATGCGGAAATGAAAAGGAGCACCAACGGCGGCGGAGAAAATTCTCCCAAGCTGGAGGGTGAAGACGATTTTTACGAAATGTTCTTAGCAAGCATGGAGGAGGAAGAGGAACATGAGCAAAACAAAGAGAAATGAGAAACTGAGTTCTCTGTTTTCTCAGGATTACCGGGTGATCGATTTTCTTCCCTCTCATGTGGCAGAACATGGCAACAGTATTTTTGAAGAAGTGGAAAGCTATTTTCTTCAAGACAAACAGCTTCAGGAATTCTGTGACAAGGCTATTGCCATTATCCTGAAAGTGATCTGCTATTATCCCTTTGAAGTATATGTGGAAGAATATCTTCCCCTGAAGCCGAAACGGAGCGGCTGGCTGAAGGAAAAACGCTGCGATCTCCTGGTGAAGATCTTAAAGAGAGTGATCATGAAGAAAAAAGGTCAGGTAGATATCCTTCTGGGAAAGGAAAATTCTATCATCAGCATTACAGGAGGAGTCCTCAGTATTGCGGTATACAATGAAAGTGAATCTTTGCGAGATCTGCTGGATAAAGTGGTAGGGACAGAAGGATTGTATTATTGGAAATACAGGGTATGAATTTACCCTATCGGGCAGGAGAAATGAAATATGTTTTTTAAGAAGGAAAAGCATCTGTCCTTTGACAGGAGCAGACAGATCCCGGTAATACGTTCCAGTATCTGTACGGGAGAAAAGACTGCCGGATTCAAGGACATGGATACAGGAAAATTTGAAGACATCTGCTGTATCCGCAGCGACAAAGATCTGGAAGAGTTTATGAAGACTTACGGAATCTCCCGGGAGGAGATCAAGACAGAATATTAAGACAGAGGAGAATACATATATGTTGAGAGAGATCGATCTGGCGGAAGTTTCCGACGGAAAGCTGTATACGGCCAGAGATATGGTAAAGGCGGGCTGCGACGACTGCCGCGGCTGCTGTGACTGCTGCAAAGATATGGGTAAATCAGTGGTTCTGGACCCCTATGATGTGTTCCGCCTGGAAGAAGGCCTGGGGCAGAGTTTTCAGGAGCTTCTGACCTATGCACTGGAACTGCATGTGGTAGACGGGATCATACTTCCAAACCTGAAAATGACCGGCGAAGGAGAGCGGTGCAGCTTTCTCAATCCGGAAGGAAGGTGCAGCATTCATCCCTACCGCCCTGGCTTCTGCCGGATGTTTCCTCTGGGACGGATCTATGAGGAGAGGGGATTCCATTATTTCCTCCAGGTCCATGAATGTCCGAAACAGCCCAAGACCAAGGTAAAAGTAAGCAAATGGCTGGATACTCCGGAACTGAAAAAATACGAGGCCTATGTTTTGTCCTGGCACAACTTTCTAAAGAAAGCAGGAAAAATCCTGGGACAGTTCCAGAATCCAGAGGAAGCAAAAAATGTATCCATGTATATCCTGAAGAACTTCTTCCTGGTACCCTGGGATTTTACCGAAGATTTTTATGGGCAGTTTGAAGAAAAGCTGAAAGCGGGGGAGAAGTATTTTTTCTGATGAGATGAAGATGAATTTTAGATAGGGAGAATAGAATTTTTATGATAACAGTATATCACGGCGGATACAAGCCGGTAAAGGAACCGGAAATCAGAGTAGGACGAAATACAAAGGATTTCGGGAATGGTTTTTACTGTACAATTTGATACAAAGCTGGATATCAAAGAATTTTATCAGTGAAAAAATAGACGATTATAACAGCAGCGTATATTATGAAAATCCATCATATTTGTATGAATGTTTTGTAGAAAATAAAATGCTATAGGTAAGGAAGCATAGTTAAATCCGGATCTGAAAGGAAGAAAAAAGATGATAAAAGCAGTCTTTTTTGACTTGGATGGTACATTGTTAAACAGTAAAAAGCAAATTTCAGAAGAAACAGTCCTTGCTTTAAAAAAATGTAGAGAAAAAGATGTGAAATTATTTGTGGCTACGGCAAGACCGCCTATTCTGGATAGAATGCTAAACTGGACAGAAAAGGAGTTTGGACTTTTTGACGGCGGTATTTTTTGCAATGGAGGAGTAGAAAGAATTGGCAGAGAAGATAATTATACATATATTCCTGAGCATGTAGTCTCTTATTGTGTCTCGGAAACAGGAAAGTACCCGGAATTGAATATTGCTTTGCAAATGGAAAAAAATATCCATGCCTTTAACCGTTTTCCTGAAAAGTCTGCCAGAAAGCATTGGGGAATCGAGGACCGGGAAATAAGATGGATAATTCCGGAATATATGAAAAAGGTCATTAAAATTTTGATCTATTATAAGAATCTTGTAGATAGTATCACACCGGTTCCAGTACCATTATTTGAATCTCTTAAGAAAAACTGCTCTTCAAAAACAAAAATTTATCTTACAGATCAAGGAAAAGTAATCCAGATAACCAGCGCCAGAGCCAGTAAATATAACAGTATCGAAAATATAAGAAAAAGTCTGGGCTTTTCAAAGAAGGAGATCGCAGTTTTTGGAGACGATATGAATGACTTGGAAATGCTGTCTGGATATGAAAACAGTATTGCAATGGGAAATGGGGAAGAAAAAGCTAAAAATGCGGCAGGATTTATTACCTTGGACAATGATAGTGATGGGATTATTTATGGATTGAGCAGATATTTGGATATAATATAAGTGGTTGAATCGAAAGTATAATCCTTCATCGCAAGGCGGGGGATTTTTCCATAATGAAGACAAGTAAATGAAGAAAACAGACCGCATTATTATTGCGGTAGGGGGGTGATATTATGAAATGGATTATATTCTTGCTCATTATAATTGCAATAAAGATCATTGCAACAAAGGGCTTGTTTCTGGTTTTTATTTTATTATCCTTCTGGCTGAAAGGAAATTCCATAAAGAAGTCTTCTGCTGCATGGGATGATTATTTCCTGACATTAAAAGAACAATTTGTGAACGGGTATGTTATTACACTTTATGGTATTTCCACCGTTTTATCTTCATGTGCTGCATATATACTATTCCGTATATTTGGATTTCAAAACCCTGTATCGAAAACAATCCTGCTTACGGTGATTTGTGTTGCTTTATCGGGATTAAAATACATCAAAAACGGAAAAAAAGAAATTGTGAAGGGCTTAGATAAAATTCATAAAGCGGCCTTTGAAGGAAAGAAAAAGAACTTGGCAGATTGAAAAAAGACAGATGTAAAACTGTGAATGGTATATTAGTGAAAAATCTCCCGTCAGGCTCACAGCCTTTGCTGTGTTCCCGGCGGGAGATTTTATATTATTCTTCAGGGGGAGTAGCGATAGTTTTTTCTTCCCTGTGGAAGAGTTTGCTGCTAAAAAACAGGACCAGTCCCACAGCTACGATCCCAATAGAGATAAACTGAGAAGTAGATAAGCTTCCCACGGTTCCCCTGTCATCGGCCCGTAAAAACTCGATAAGGAACCGGCCGATACCATAAAGGATCATATAAAGAGCGCCGGTCCGTCCTCTTTCTCTTTTTTTTCTGCTGTAGAGTAGAAGAATGGCCATGATCAGGAAATCTCCCACAGAAGAAAAAAGCTGGGTAGGCAGCAGTTTTACTCCGGAGGGAGCCATGCTGTGCTCCGGAAATACCACGCCCAGGAAGGAATCCGTTTCTCTTCCGTAACAGCAGCCTGCCAGAAAACAGCCGATCCGGCCGAAGCCCTGAGCCACGGCGATAGAGGGAACAAGAAGGTCAAAGTAATCCAGGAATACCAGTTTCTTCTGCCGGCAGTAAAGGATCGCGGACAGAACACCTACGATGATCCCTCCATAGACCACAAAGCCTTCTCCGCCCATGACAGACATAGGATCTTCCATAAACTGGTCAAATTCTACGATCACATAAAGAAGTTTTGCTCCGATAAAGCCGGAGAGCACGCCGATAATGGCGATGGTCAGGACTGCGTCATCGCTCATGTTATGTTTCTTTGCCCGGCACATCCCCATAGCAATGCATACCAGAATTCCCACAGCGATCATCAGACCATAACTGTATATGGTAAATGGTCCAATGGAAAATAATTCCATTCTCATATTTTTTCAGCTCACTTTCCTGTATAAAATTTCGTCTCCTCATTATAGCATTTAATCCCTGCAGGAACAAGGAAGATTTATTTTTCGTGTTAATCTGCTTGGTTATTCTACCTGCTGTGTTCCTTCACCGAAATAGTAGTATGCCTTTCCCTTCTCCAGGGTAATTCCTTTTGCCTGTGCAAGTTCCTCTACAGTCACCAGTTTAAATCCCTTTGCCTCCAGATCCGGTATCATACGAAGGGCTGCCCTTACAGACCAGGAGTGAATGTCATGCATTAGGACTACAGAACCATCCCGGACATTATCCATAACGCATTGGTAAGTCAGATCTTCACTTTTCGTCTTCCAGTCTTTAGTATCAATGCTCCACATGATAATAGGGAGGCCGGCAGCCGACCGTACCGTATGATTAAAAGCGCCTCCCGGGGGTCTCATGCCTGCAGGAGCCTCCTCTGTGATTCTTTTAATAATCCCGTTTGTCTTTTCAAGCTCATTTGAAATCTGGACACTGGTAAGACTGGTAAGAATCGGATGGCTATAAGTATGATTTGCCAGTTCCATTCCCAGTTCCTTCATATGTCTGACCGTATCAGAATATCGTTCTACATTCTGCCCCAGCATGAAAAATGTTGCTTTGGCATTGTTCTCTTCCAGACATTGCAGTAGTTCTTCCGTGTACTGCCCCGGCCCATCATCAAAGGTAAGAGCGACCATGGGTCTTATTTTTTCACGTTCGTATTTTCCGCTCTCATTGAAATAACAATCTTTTCCGTCAATGGTATGCCATCCTGTCTTTATATAACCATTTTCGTCAAAGTAATATTGATCTCCGTCAATCATATGCCATCCGTTTTTATAAAAAGTTCTATCTGTATTTTTATACCGGATCCCCTTGGAATCCGACTGCCATCCGCTCAGCTCAATTTCCTGGGGAAAATCATCCGCGCCAGAAGAACTCACTGCCGGCCGGGTTAAGTTTTCTGTCTCCTGTACTTCTGAAATTTCATTGGGATGATCCAATCTGCCGCCGCTGGAACCCTGAAACAATCTGCTGACTCTGAGAATTCCCAGTAAGATCACAAGAAACATTATAGCTGTAAATATTCCATAACGCATCCAGCGTTTTGTTTTTTGCTGCTTTAGCTTTTTCTGCTGTCTTTTGCGTATAACTTTAGGATTTTCTGATCTATACTGCCTTTCTGGATTTTTAATACCCTGAGATTTCCGGGCATATCTGGAACTTCCGGAACGATTAGAAGTTCTTCTTTTGTCCATAGTAATCTCCTCTCTGTTATTTGCCAAAATTATACATATTGCGCCATGGTTTGTATAGATGACTCTCTTAAAATTCACTCTTTTTTTACAAAAATTTCCGAATACTTTAGGAAGGTCTTATTACCTGGAATCGAGTCATTTTGTAAAGTGAGTTTACGGAACAATAGAGGACAGACAGTAATCGTTTTGAACTGAAAAAGAAAATCAGACTTTTTTTCTATGCCTGTCAATGGTAGAATAGGAAAAGAATCATATGTGATAGGAAGCCGAGGCAGAGACTATGAAAATTTTACATACAGCGGACTGGCATTTGGGAAAGCTTCTGGAAGGAAGAAGCCGTCTGGAAGAACAGAAAATCGTTATGAAACAACTGGTGTCTATAGCAGAAAAACGACAGGCTGACCTGGTCTGTGTAGCCGGAGATATTTTTGACAACGGCCACCCTTCTGCAGGAGCAGAAGCTCTTCTGTATCAGACCTTGAAGGATCTGAGCAATGGAGGAGAAAGACTGGTGGTCCTGATCGCAGGGAATCATGATCAGGCTTCACGGCTGGAGGCGGTGATTCCTCTGGTAAGAGAACACGGGATCCTGATCTATGGGACGCCCCGCTCAAAGATCGAGTCGGGGCAGTATGGAAAATTTCAGATAGAATCTCTGGATGAGGGAGTCTTTTCTTTTGAAAAGGGAGGAGAGCAGACAGTAGTTGCCTGTGTGCCTTATGCCAGTGAGCGTACTTTGAACGAGGTACTCTACCGTGAGCAGGAGGAAGACCAGGACAGAGCGGTTACCTACGCTCAGAAAATGAAGGAGCTTTTTGCAAAAAAAGCCCGGTGGTTTTCAAAGGACACCATAAATATTCTGATGGCTCATGTTTTTACCCTGGGATGTATCAAGGACGGATCAGAACAGAGTCTGAGCCTGGGGAACAGTTATCTCCTTCCATTGGAAACTTTTCCGGAAGAAGCAAATTATGTGGCTCTTGGCCATATACATCGGCCTCAGAAAGCTGTGGGAAGCCATGGCAGGATCCGGTATAGCGGTTCTCCCCTTCCTTACCGGCTCCAGGAAACCACGGTGGCAAAGGAATGTCTTCTGGTGACGCTGCACCCGGGACAGAAACCTGAAGCAGAGGATCTGTATTTGGATAATCCCAGGCCTATTGAAAAATGGGTATGCGGGGATTACCAGGAAGCTCTGGAAAAGTGTATGGAAAATCAGGACCGGCCCTGCTATGTTTATCTCCATATCCATACGGACAGCTTTATAAGGGAAGAACAGATCAAAGAACTGAAAAAATACAAAGAAGATATCCTGGAGGTGGTTCCCCTTTTTCCTTCTCAGGACAGGGAAGAAGAGAAGGAAAGCTTTCTGGAAAAGAGTTTTCAGGAACTTTTTACCGAGTATTATACAGAGAGAAAAGGTTTAGAGCCGGAGGCAGAGCTTTTGGAAACTCTGGCAGATATTTTAGAAAAGGAGAGGGAATATGAGACCGATCTGGATAAAGATTAAAGGGCTGAACAGTTTCCTGGAGCCTCAGGAGATCAACTTTCAGGAACTGACTGAGGAAGGGCTTTTTGGGATTTTCGGACCTACAGGAAGCGGAAAAAGCAGTATCCTGGACGGGATCACCCTGGCCCTGTACGGAAGTACTGCCAGAAACAGCGGAAATTTTATCCATGTGAGTACAGACAAGGCTCTGGTGGACTATATTTTTTCTGTGAAGACTAAGGAAATCCATACCTACCGGGTGACCAGAGGCTTTAAGCGCTCTAAAGAAGGCAGTATCCGCAGCGACGGCGCCCGTTTTCTGGAGATCCAGGGGGAGCAGGAAGAAGTGCTGGCTGATAGGGTAGGATCTGTAAATGAAAGGTGCCAGGAAGTTATTGGACTTTCAAAAGAGGATTTTTTCCGGACCGTGGTCCTTCCCCAGGGAAAATTTTCTGAGTTTCTCAAACTGGACGGAATGGAAAGAAATAAAATGCTGGAGCGGCTGTTTCATCTGGAAAAATATGGAGAAGAACTGGTCAGGATCATTCGAGGCAAAGCTCAGCAGTGGCAGGGAATGGAAAAAGAACAGCAGGGGGCTTTGTCCAGATATGAAGAGGTTACCCGTGAAAAGGCAGAGGAGCTTAAAGAGGAAGAAAAAGCCTGTGAGGAACAGTTCAAAAAGGAAGCTTTAGAACTTCAGGAGACCAGGAGAAAACTGGAAGAAGAAAAAGTCCGGCTGGAAGCCCAGAAAGAATGTGACAGTCTGGAAAAAGAAGCCCGGCAGCTAAAAGAGCAGCAGGGAGAGATGATCCTGGCAGAAGATCGGATCGGGCAGGCCCAGAAAGCAGAGAGACTTTGGAAAGATCTTCAGGAGTTTCTTCAGGGAAAACAGATCCTGACAGAGCGGAAAGAAAAACTGAAGCAGCTTTTGGGGGAACAGAAAAAACTGGAGCAGGAAAAAGCGGTTCTCAAAGAGAAAGTGGAGAAGGCCAGGGAGAAAAAAGAGAAAGTGCTTCCGGACCTGGAGATACAGAGGCTCCGCCTGGAAGAGGGGATCGCTCTTCTGGCAGGGATGAAAACTCTGGAGGAAGAGGCCCGGAAGAAGAAAAAAGATCTGGAAGACCGGAACCGTCAGCTTCAGGAGGATCAGGCCAAACTGGAAAAGCTGGAGAAAGATCTGAAATTGTACGAAGAGAAAAGAGAAGAGGCTGCTCTTGCCCTGAGCAAAGTGAAGGTAACCGCCAGGGAACAGGATGCTGTCCAGGAGGGATACCGGCTTTGGCTGGAGCTGGGCAGAAGAAAAGAAGAAAAAGAGAAAAAAGAAAAGGAGCTGGAACAGCTCCGTGGCCAACAGGAAACAGAAAATAAAGAAGAGCAGAAACTGCAGGGAGAAAAAGAGCAGGAAGCAACCCGGCTTTTGGAGGTCCAGAAAAAGAGAAAAGAGGATGAGGATGCTCTGACAAAGCTGGCTCATCTGGAAAGCCTGAAAGAACGGCTTTCCCGTGTGGAAGAAGAACAGGCCAGGAAAAAGATACTGGAAGATAAGAGAAAGAAACTGGAGGAACAGGAAAAGGGACTTGTCCGGGAACTTTCCAGGGCGGAGCAGGAAAAAAATCTGGCCCGGGAAGAAAGAAATCAGGCGGAGGAAGCTTACCGGAAAAATCTGGCCCATATCCTGGCCAGAGATCTGAAGGAGGGGCAGCCCTGTCCGGTCTGCGGCAGCATACACCATGAGAGTCCTGTCAGCCCTGCTATGGACCAGGATGATCCAGAGGAAAGAAGAACCCGGGCTGAGAAAGCTTTTCAACAGATCGCCGGAAATATAACCAGGCTGACTACCCTTCTGGAGAATAACCGGCAGCAGGAGAGAGCCCGAAAAGAGGAAGAAAGCCGGCTGAATCAGGAGTTTCTCGGGATGGATCTGGAAAAGGAGAAAATAAACCTTTCTGCCAGAGAGCAGGAACGGAAGATACTGGCAGAAAGGGCAGAAAGAGAAAAGAAAGCAGAACAGGAACTTCAGGACAGGATCCTTAGCCTGGAAAAATCTGCCGCAGGAAAAAAAGCCAGAAAAGAAAGTCTTGGGGTGGAAGCTGACAGAAAGCAAAAGGAGCTGGACAGGCTGGCGGAGGAAATCCGGGAGCTGGAGAAAGGCTTTGAAAGTCTGCCTGAGAATATTTCAAAAGGGGATTTTCCGGAAATTTATCAGGAACTTCAGGAGAAAAATCAGCACAGAGAACAATATCAGGAATATCTTGAGAAAATAGATACCGGCATTGAGGCCAGAAGAAAAAGCCGGGAAAATGGAACCCGGATCATCCAGGAAGAACGGACCGAAAAGGCCAGGGTGGAAGCAGAGCTTCAGGGAATAGAAAAAGAACTTCTGGAAAAACGGCAACAGATCCGGGAAAAAGCAGGAGATACAGAAGGCCTGGAAGAAAAGAGGAAAGGCATTCTGAGCGAAAGGCAGACACTGGAAACTTATATTGGAGAAATGGAAGAACAATGGAAGACTTTCCAGGAGAGGGAAAACCTCATTGGACAGGAGAAGGCCTCTGGAGAGGCATTGGTAACAGAGAGTGAAAAAGAACTCCAAAAGAGGGAAGCTTCTTTAAGCCGGCATATGACAGAGGAAAAAGTAGAAAATATTTCCTGGATACAGGCTCATCGAATGGAAAAAGAGGAACTGGAAATCCTGGAAGAAAAACTACAGGCATTTCAGAGGGATTCCCTTTCTGTTAAATCCCGGATGGACGCTGCCAAAGCCCGTTTAAAAGGGGAAAGGATATCTGAGGAACAGATAGAGGAAAGAAGAAAGGTCATGCAGGATCTGGAAAATCGTCAGGGAGAGACGAACCGGATACTGGGAGGGCTACGGAAGGAACGGGAACAGACAGAAAAGGCCTGGAAGGAAAAAGAGATCCTGGAAGAAAAAATGGGACAGATCCGTCATAAACTGGAGCTTTTACAGGAACTGGAGGGACTTTTCAGGGGGAAAAAATTTGTGGAATATGTGGCCCGGTATTATATGGAATATGTATCCAGGGAAGCTGATGAAAAGCTGAAAGAAATGACCGGCAACAGCCTTGGCCTGGAGACAGACCAGAACGGCCTGTTTATTATCCGGGATTATAAAAACGGCGGCGCCACACGTCCGGCTTCTACTCTTTCAGGCGGGGAGACCTTTATGGCCTCCCTGGCTCTGGCCCTGGCGCTTTCCTCTCAGATCCAGATGAAGGGAGCAGCCCCTATGGAACTGTTTTTCCTGGATGAAGGCTTTGGAACTTTGGATGAAAATTATCTGGAGATCGTTATGGATGCTCTGGAGAAGATCCGGGATCGAAAGCGGAGCGTAGGAGTGATCAGCCATGTGGAGGAGATCAAAGCCCGGATCCCGGTAAGACTGATTGTAGAGCCCTCAAAAGCAGGAGAGGGCGGAAGCAAAATACATATAGAAAGGGAGTAGATTTTATGAGAGAAATGCGGCTTGCAAAAAGAGAAATACAGGAGAAAAATCGACTTACAGAAATCTTGGATCAGGCAAAAGTGCTGCGGATCGGCACCGTAGATCAGGAAGGAATCTATATTGTCCCGGTAAATTTCGGATATGAATGGAAAGAAGGAGAACCTCTGAGATTTTATATCCATTCTGCAAGGGAGGGAAGAAAAGTCCAGGCCTTTGCTGCCAGTGAGGACGCTGGATTTGAGCTGGATCTGGAGCAGGGGGTGATCCGGGGAACCTATACCTGCAGCTATTCCTATGCATATCAGAGTATCACAGGTACAGGAAAGATCCGGCTTCTGGAAGATATGGAAGAGAAAAAGCAGGGCCTTGCCAGAATCATGGAACATATGGCTCCAGAGGCTGAACTTTGTTTTTCCCCGGAAATGCTCCAGGCGGTAAATGTATATTGTCTGGAGGCAGTTTCCTTTAAAGGAAAAGAACGGAAGCCTAAGGCAGCCGGAGAGGAGGGAAATACAGATGGTCAGTCATGAGCAGATCGAAGAATATATCTGTCAGTATCCGGTATATCAGTACGCATTTTTCTCACCGGAGGATATTGAATTTTCCCATCGTGTAAGGTGGATCTGCCAGCATGAATGCGAGAGGTATGACACTACCTGGGCCTGTCCGCCGGCAGTGGGGACTGTAGAGGAATGCCGGGAAAAGTGTCTGTCTTACAGGGAGTGTTTTCTTTTTTCTACCATTGCCTCGGTATCGGATGTGGTAAATATGAAAGAGACCCTGTCCACCCGCAAGGAACATGAGGAGATCACTGCTTCCATTGAAAAGTTTATCCGGAGCCAGGGAACCGACTGTATGGCTCTTTCCACGGAGTCCTGCGATATCTGTGAACACTGTGCCTATCCGGAGGCTCCCTGCCGGTTTCCAGAAAAAATGCACCCCTGTCTGGAGAGCCACGGGATCATTGTCAGCGAACTGGCAGAAAAATTTTCCATGGATTTTACCTTAAGTCCTACAGAGATTCTTTGGTTCAGTCTGATCTTTCTGAAGTAATTTTTCCATAGGATCTGTCATATGCTTTGATAAGGACCATAAACGGGAGACAGACAGAGTGAGAAAAAAACTGGGAGATCTTACAGGCAGGATCGGGGATTCTCTGGATATCCCCAAAGATCTGTCCTATCGGGAATCTGTGCTGACCCTTACCGGTTCCAGAGAGGTATTTATCGAGAATTATAAATGTATCCGGAG
>ERZ1643249.4427-NODE-4427-length-11776-cov-3.627933_pt1 | contig 11776 bp, 8 predicted proteins | sample MGYA00579263_ERZ1643249 | MGnify/ENA primary metagenome ERZ1643249 (study PRJEB29033, sample SAMEA4952264) | chicken gut metagenome | biome: Broiler Chicken; feature: Gastrointestinal Tract; material: Caecum | place: Ireland | collected 2018 | study: Broiler...
GTGGACGGCAAATGCCCGGACTGCGGGCGGGAGGTAAAGCCGGCCAAGGAAGAGGCGTACTTCTTCCGCATGAGCAAGTACGCCCCCAAGCTCATCGAGTACATCAATGAGCATCCGGAATTTATTCAGCCTGTGTCCCGGAAAAATGAGATGATGAACAACTTCCTTCTTCCGGGACTTCAGGATCTGTGCGTGTCCCGTACATCCTTTACCTGGGGGATTCCGGTGACCTTTGATCCCAAGCACGTAACCTATGTGTGGCTGGATGCCCTGACCAACTATATTACGGGGATCGGCTACGACTGTGATGGGAACAGCACGGAGCAGTTTGAAAAATTCTGGCCTGCGGACCTTCATCTGATCGGCAAGGACATCATCCGGTTCCACACCATTTACTGGCCGATCTTCCTGATGGCCCTGGGTCTGCCCCTTCCCAAGCAGGTGTTCGGGCATCCGTGGCTTCTCCAAGGAGACGGGAAGATGAGCAAGTCCAAGGGAAATGTGCTCTATGCGGATACCTTGGTGGATTTCTTCGGCGTGGACGCGGTGCGCTACTTTGTGCTTCATGAGATGCCCTTTGAGAATGACGGGGTCATTTCCTGGGAGCTGATGGTGGAGCGCATGAATTCCGATCTGGCCAATATCCTGGGGAATCTGGTAAACCGCACCATTTCCATGACGAACAAATATTTTGGCGGCGTGGTGGAGGACAAGGGCGCGGCAGAGGCTGTGGATGAGGAGCTGAAGGCGCTGGTTCTCGAGGAAGTGAAGAAGACGGACGCTAAGATGGAGCAGCTTCGGGTGGCAGACGCCATATCCGAGATTTTCAACATCTTCCGCCGCTGCAACAAGTACATCGATGAGACTACGCCCTGGACGCTGGCTAAAGATGAGGCAAAGAAGGACAGGCTCTCCACGGTGCTCTACAATCTGACGGAGGCAATCACCATCGGAGCTTCCCTGCTGGAGGCCTTTATGCCGGAGACGTCCGAGAAGATTCTGGCCCAGCTTAATACGCAGAAGCGCGCGCTGTCTGAGATGGACGTATTTGGCCGCTATCCTTCCGGGAACAAGGTGACGGAGAAGCCGGAAATCCTTTTTGCACGTATGGATAGCAAGGAGGTTATGGAGAAAGTGGAGGCCATGCACGCGGCGGAGTCTGCTGCGGCAGGACAGGAGGGAGCCGGAGAGAGCGGAGCTTCGGGGGAAAGCGCCGGAGACGGCAGCGGAGAGCCTGTCATCGACATAGAGCCCAAGGCGGAAATTACCTATGATGATTTCGCGAAGCTTCAGTTTCAGGTGGGAGTCATTGTGAAATGCGAGGCTGTGCCCAAGTCGAAAAAGCTTTTGTGCTCCCAGGTGAAGATCGGCAGCCAGACGCGCCAGATCGTCAGCGGGATCAAGGCCCACTATACGCCTGAGGAAATGGTGGGCAAGAGGGTCATGGTAGTGACCAATTTAAAGCCGGCTAAGCTGGCCGGCGTTCTATCCGAGGGGATGCTTCTGTGCGCGGAGGATGCGGATGGAAATTTATCCCTGATGGTGCCGGAGAAGAAAATGCCTGCGGGGGCAGAAATCTGCTAGAGCGTGTTTGAAAATTCACTGGCTTTCCACCTGCAGGAGGAGAGGCGCACCTTGAATTCCCCGAATCGGGGCAGTGGGTGCGCTGCTCCTATTTTTTTTACGTTTTTTGGAAAAAATAAAGCTGAAATGGGGACAAGAGGCCAGATTTTTGAGAAAAATGGGGATAAAGTGGGAGAAAACTTGCTTTTTGGAGGAAAATACGGTATGATGGAAGAAAATGGCAGCTCTCCCTGGCTAATAAAAGGGAGGCGCGTGATACAGGATGAGGAAGGGATATGGACGCGAGAAAGCACAGTATGTACATATACGGGACCAGAAGCAGCGGTCTTACGGGGAACCAGCTGAAGCTGATCGGGATTGCGGCGGTGCTTATTGATAATTTGGGCGCAGTGGTGATTCAGGGCGTGATTCTCCAGGGGGGGAGTCCGGAGCTTTATCAGACGGCGGCTGCCGGGGATGGCCATATGTGGATGATTGCAGGGCAGGTGTGCCGCTATGTGGGGCGTCTTGGTTTTCCGATTTTGGGATTTCTTACAGCGGAGGAATTTGTCCGCGCGAGGGACCGGCAGGGATACGGGGTCCGTATGCTGGCGGCCGCTCTGATTTCCGAGGTGCCCTTTGATCTGGCTGTGTACGGAAGGGCGGTCTACCCCCAGTACCAGAATATGCTCTTTACCCTGTTTATCGGCATTTTGATTATGGCGGTGATGGAGGAGACAAGAAATCTGCCGGTTCGTATCGGTGCGGTTGCCGCCGGGTGTGCGGTTTCATGGCTGGGCCAGTGTGATTACAATGTGCTCGGCGTCCTGTTTATCACAGCTATGTACATATTCCGGCGCAATGACCTGGCCCGCGTAGGGAGCGGGATCAGTCTGTGCGCTGCGGAGAGCGTCAGCTGTTACTGCGTATCTGCTTTGGCCTTTGTGCCTATTGTGATGTACAATGGGCGAAGAGGCGCGATTCAGCTGAAGTACCTGTTAAGCATATTTTATCCCCTGCATCTCATGGCTCTTTATGGAATCCGGATCGCTGCAGGCTGAAACATATCGGGAACGGAACATGGTCTCAATGTAAGCTAAAATCAAAGGGGCTACTCCTTTGGCGTCGTTTTTTACAATGGGTTCCCGCATATAGTAATCAAAGGTTCCTTCACGCATATCTTTATTTCCAAGACCTGCCACAAGGCAAATTCCGTCCAGCTGCAGTTCACCGTCTTTCTCGGACAGATAGGTGCGGCAGATTCCCTCAAAGGCTTTTTCTCCGAAAGAAAAATATGAGTCATCCAGGTAGCCCAAACGGACGCTTTTCATGATGGCATAGGCAAAAATGGCGGATCCGGAGGATTCCAGATAATTGGGCTTAATGCCGCCGTGGTTTACTACCTGATACCACATACCGGAGGCCTCATCCTGATAGGGGAGCATGGCGTCGATCAATTCCTTATAAATGCGCCCAAGTTCCTTCTTTTGGGAAGACATGGAAGATGGCATGACTTCCATAGTATCAATCAGGGCCATGGCATACCATCCCATTGCCCGGAGCCAGAAATTGTCCGACAGCCCCGTTACCTTGTCGCACCAGAACATCTCCCTCGAATCGTCATAGGCATGATAGTAGAGGCCGTTTCTCAAATCGCGCATAAGGTTATACACGTTGATAAACTGCTGGTAAGAATCGGCGCACCCGCGGCAGCTGTTGTAGGTCACTTCATACTGCATATAAAAGGGCTGGGCCATATACAGGCCGTCCAGCCAGATCTGATTGGGGTAAATCTTTTTGTGCCAGAAATTTCCTGTTGAGGTTCGGGGCTGTTCGGCGAGCTGGCTGTAGACAGTGTCAATGGCTTTGCGGTATTTTTCCTTTCCGGTTAGTTTGTAGAGATCAAAAAGGGTTTTTCCGGCATTGACATTATCCAGATTGTACTCTTTGGGGTCGTAGGAGGCGATGGAGCCGTCCTCTCGGACAAAATAATCAATAAAATCATCGGCAAAGGCCAGATATCTCTTATCCTTGGTGATCTGATACAATTCAATGACGGCTTTAATCATACAGCCGTCGATGTAGTTCCAGGTAGATTCCTTTCCTTCCTTAATCTTTTCAATATTCCATACAGGAGCCCGAGGGGTGCTCTTTTCTAAAAGTTCATTGATATAGCGGTTAAGAATCTCCATGATAATACGGTCCTCCTTCAATGCTAAATAAGGAACGCTGGATTATACAAACGTTTGCAACAAAAAATACAAAAAATACTCTGGATCAATCGCGGAATTTTGCGGAAAATACGTACAAAATGCCTTAAATTAATGCGTCCCTTCTCTAAATCCGCTCTAAAAGTATCTTATCATAAAATGAGATTAAAGGAAATTAGGCAATTTTCATAAAAATATAGTAAAAATATAGGCAAAATACACAGTTGACATATAATTAAATTGATGGTACCATGAGAATATCAGAAAAAACGGTGCAGGTTTACTTATTAATAAACAAAACTTAGCGGCTATAAATAGTAAATCTGCATAATTTTTTAACTATACTTGCAAACCTTTGCAAACGACAGAGATTCCGGATCAACGTGCAGAGGAAGGCAAGGAAGAAAAAGAAAGGGAGAGGAAAAATGAAGAAAACATTGAAAAAGGCATTGGCTTTGACACTGGCATCGGTTATGGCATTGTCCTTGACGGCCTGCGGTTCCGGCTCGGGCTCCGGCTCCTCCGACAACGGCGGAAGCGGAGACTCCGGTGACGGCAACGTAACGCTCAAGTTCAGCTGGTGGGGCGGCGACGCGAGACATGAGGCCACGGAGGCGGCGATCGCGGCATTTATGCAGAAGTATCCCAACATCACCGTAGAGCCGGAGTACGGCGCGTGGACCGGCTGGGAGGAGAAGCAGGCTCTGGCTATCCAGGGAGGAAACGCAGCCGATGTGATGCAGATCAACTGGAACTGGATTACCTCCTACAGCGGCAACGGAAAAAACTTCGTAGACTTGAATCAGTACAGCGATGTGCTGGATCTGACGCAGTTTGACGAATCGGTTCTGGAGCAGTGCAAGGTTGGGGACGCTCTGATGGCTGTGCCTATCGCTTTGACCGGCCGCGTGTTCTACTGGAATAAGACCACATTCGATGAGATTGGCTGCCCCATTCCCACGGACAAGGATTCTCTTCTGGCAGCGGGCGCCGCGTTCCAGGCTTACGGCGAGGACTACTATCCTCTGGCTATGAATGAGCTGGATCGGACCATCTTCCTGGTATATTATCTGGAGAGCGTATATGGAAAGCCCTGGGTCGAGAACGGAGAGCTGCAGTACAGCGCAGAGGAGATCCAGGAAGGCCTTGACTTCATCACCGAGCTTGAGAACGCACATGTGATTCCCACCATGTCCGTACTGCAGGGCGATATGGCGGACTCCCTTGACAAGAACGCGAAGTGGATTGACGGAAAGTATGCCGGCATCTACGAGTGGGATTCCTCCGCGGGCAAGTTCCAGCAGGCGATTGTAGAGAGCACCACAAAACCGAATCAGGAGTTCGTGGTAGGCGACTTTATCGACTTCGGCGACTATGACGGAGGATTTACCAAGATTTCCATGGCATTTGCCGTGTCTGCCAACAGTGAGCACCCCAAGGAAGCGGCTATGCTTATCAACTTCCTGTTAAATGAGGATGAGGGCATTGAGATTCTCGGAACCGAGCGCGGTATTCCCTGTTCAGCGGCAGCATCCGCTCTTCTGGAGGAGAAGGAAATCGGCGATGCGCTTGTAAAAGAGGCAAATGCAAAGGTGATTGAGCACTGCAAGTTCCCGCTGGATCCCTACTTCGAGCACAATGACCTGAAGGCAAATCCCGACGGCGTGTACTATAAGGTTATGGGCAAGCTGAGTGCCGGTGACGAGACCTCCGCAGAGGCAGCGGCAGAGCTGATCGAGGGCATCGAGGAGTGCTACAGCAATTATCAGTAATTAAAGAAGGCGGTCGCCGGAGATAATCCGGCGGCGCTCTTATTGAGGACAAGGGGAGTTTTAGATGCGGGAGATGACAGATATGGATATAAGGGAAGCAGTAAAAAATAAGGAGAAGTACGGAGAGATTGCGGAATATTTTAAGGCAAAGAATTCCTTTTCCACGGAAGATCTCGTTCTCCTGATTGACGCCATAGAGCAGATGTCTCCGCAGATTTATGAGCACTACAGAGCCCTGCAGGACATCTTCCGCAGAGAAATAAAGGCGGCGCTCGGACAGGAAGGGGCGGACATGAATGCAGCTCTTAAACTTGCGGTTTCAAAGGGCTGTGCCACAGGAACGCTCCTGGCTGAGAAGTACGCACAGCAGTAACTGTTCGGTTTATGTAATCCGCTGAGTTCAGGCAACATTTTGGAGGTAATTTGTATGAAAAATAAAAAGGGCTTCTGGGCACTGAATATTGGCCTGCTCTATATCGTGCCCTGGCTGATTGGATTTATCCTTTTTAAGGTGTATCCGTTCGCATCTTCGCTGGTCTACAGCTTTACCAATTACGACTTGTTTAACGGCATCACAAAGACGGGCTTGATGAACTATGTGGATATTTTTACGGATGAAGATATCGTCCGCTCCTTCGTGGTAACTTTTAAATACGCCATCTTTGACGTGCCTTTAAAGCTGGCATTTGCCCTTTTTATTGCATACATCCTTAATTTCAAATTAAAGGGCGTCAACTTTTTCCGTACCGCATATTACATTCCCTCCATCCTGGGCGGCTCCATTGCCATCGCAATCCTGTGGAGGGCCGTGTTCAATACGGACGGTCTGATCAACACGGTTTTGGGATTCTTTGGAGTTGAGCCGCTTAACTGGATGGCCGGGGACATGAGCGCTCTGATGGTGATCGTGCTCCTTAGAGTCTGGCAGTTCGGTTCCGCCATGGTTATCTTCCTCGCGGCCTTAAAGGGCGTGTCGGAGGATCTCTATGAAGCGGCATCCATCGACGGCGCGGGCAAATGGACCCAGTTTTTCAAGATTACGGTGCCGTTAATCACGCCGGTTATCTTCTACAACCTGGTAACCCAGTTATGCCAGGCATTCCAGGAGTTCAACGCGCCCTTCCTTGTCACCAAGGGCGGCCCCAACGGAGCAACTACGCTGATCTCCATGCTGATCTACAACAACGCATTTCTTCGTCACAAGATGGGTATGGCCAGCGCTCAGGCATGGGTACTGTTTATCATCGTTATGACCCTTACGGTTGTTGCATTCGTGAGCCAGAAGAAGTGGGTATACTACTCTGACGAGGATGGGAGGTAAAATCGAATGACAAGAGAGCAAAAAAGAAAAGTCAGCACGGTCATCCGCTATACGCTGCTGATTCTTGTAGGTTTTATTATGGTATATCCTCTGATCTGGATGGTAGGAGCCACATTCAAGACCAACTCGGAGATTTTTACAAGCGCATGGTTCATCCCTAAGAATCCGGTATTTGACGGATACGCAAACGCGTTCAAGAGCTACGGCGGAAAAATCGACCTGTTTAAGTCCCTGCTGAATACATATAAGATTGTGGTTCCCAAGGTGATTTTTACGGTTGTATCCGCGACCATCGCAGCCTACGGCTTCGGGCGGTTTGAATTTAAGGGAAAGAAGATTTTCTTCGCCCTTCTCATGTCCACCCTGTTCCTGCCCCAGGTTGTGCTGAATGCGCCGCAGTATATCATGTTCAACAATTGGGGCTGGATCAATACCTACCTTCCGCTGGTAATCCCTTCCCTGTTTGCGGCAGATACCTATTTTGTATTTATGCTGATTCAGTTTTTGCGGGGAGTTCCCAAGGAGCTGGAGGAGGCGGCCAAGATTGACGGCTGCAATTCATTAAAAACATTGTGGTACGTGATTGTGCCTATGTTGAAGCCCTCCCTGGTTTCCTGCGCCCTGTTCCAGTTCATGTGGACCAACAATGATTTCCAGGGCCCGTTGATCTACATTGCGGATATGGAGAAGTACACCAACTCCGTATACCTGCGGATGTCCATGGACGGCGACGTAGGCTTCCAGTGGAACCGTATCCTTGCCATGTCCCTGATTTCCATTATTCCGTCCCTGATTGTATTCTTCTGTGCGCAGGACGCTTTCATTGACGGAATCGCGGCAGGCGGCGTCAAAGGATAATTGCAAAATGTATGGGGATTCTCTTGAGGGGGAGTCCCCATTTTGACTTTTATAAGACGATAGGAGCGAGAAGATGATGGAGTTAAAAGTAATTTATAAGAATGCGAGATGTGCGGTCATCGAGGTAAATGACGGGGGAATCTACAACACGCGGGAGCCCTGGCGCATATTTTTAAATCAGGAAGAGATTTTGACAACGGATAAGGTAATCACCAGCTTATATGAGCTGAAGCCGGATACCCAGTACCATCTGATGGCGGAGAACGCTGCGGGGGAGCGGTTCATGGCCTATTTCTCCACGCCTAAGGAGTATGTGACCCTCAATGTGCGGGATTTCGGAGCTAAGGGGGACGGGATGGCGGACGACACCCATTTTATCCAGGCAGCCATTATGGCCTGCCCTAAAAACAGCCGGGTGCTGATTCCGGAGGGGGTCTACCGGGTGACTTCCCTGTTTTTAAAAGATAATGTAAATATTGAGCTGGCGAAGGGGGCGGTGCTCTCCGCATTTACAGATCGGAACCGTTTTCCTGTATTTCCCGGGATGATTCGGAGCTATGATGAAGAGGGGGAGTACAATCTCGGAACCTGGGAGGGCAACCCGCTTCCCATGTACACGGCGATTCTCACCGGCGTGGGCGTGAAGGATGCGGCGGTCTACGGACAAGGCATCATCGACGGAAACGGCGGGCGTGAGGAAGGAAACTGGTGGTATAAACCCAAGGAGATAGAGGGCGTTTTCCGCCCCCGGATGATTTTCCTGGAGCGCTGTGAGCGCGTGGTCGTACAGGGAATCCAGGTGCAGAACAGCCCGAGCTGGAATATTCATCCCTATTTTTCACAGGATCTCCGCTTCCTGGATTTGAAGGTATTAAATCCCAAGGATTCTCCCAACACGGACGGCCTGGACCCCGAGTCCTGCAGAAATGTGGAGATTGCCGGCGTGTATTTCTCCCTGGGAGATGACTGTATTGCGGTGAAATCAGGGAAAATTTATATGGGCTCCACGTACCGGCAGCCGGCCGAGGATACGGTGATTCGCCAGTGCTGCATGCGGGACGGCCATGGCTCCGTCACCATCGGCAGCGAGATGGCTGGAGGAGTGAAAAATCTGGCGGTGCGCGACTGCCTGTTTATCAACACGGACCGCGGCCTCAGAATCAAGACGCGCCGGGGCCGCGGAAAGGATGCGGTGGTGGAGGGAATTCTTTTTGAGAATATCCGCATGGACCAGGTTCTGACCCCCTTTGTAATCAATTGCTTTTATTTCTGTGACCCGGACGGGCACAGCGAGTACGTGAGGACCAAGGAGGCTTTGCCGGCGGATGCGAGGACACCCGAGATACGCACGCTGACCTTCCGCAATATAGAGGCGAAGAACTGCCATGTGGCCGCGGCCTATATGTATGGCCTGCCGGAGAAGAAGATCGGCTTGGTGGAGATGGAAAATGTGCATGTATCCTTTGCGGAGCACCCGCAGAGCGGCCAGCCGGCCATGATGGAGGGATGCGACGAGCACACCAGCCGCCAGGGAATTTACGCCAACAACATTGACACGCTCATCCTGCGGAACGTGCGGGTGGAGGGGCAGGCCGGGGAGCCCGCGGAGACGGAAAATATTGGACATTTAATTCAGGAATAGCTATAATAGAGAACAGGGAGGGGAGGCAGATGGCGGTAACGATCAAGGATATAGCAAAACGGGCGGGAGTGTCCTACTCTACGGTGTCGCGGGCGCTGAATGGAATCGGGGACACGAATACGGAGAGCAGGAAGCGGATTCTGCGAATAGCCGGGGAACTGGGTTATGTCCCGAATCAGGCGGCTATCAGCCTCAAGAAATCCAGGTCTTATGTGATTGGCCTGTATTTCTCCACGATCAGCAAGATGACATCCCCCTTCGTGCTGCACGATGTGCTTACAGGGGTTTACAGCGTGACCGGCAGCAAGTATAATGTAGTGGTAAAAGGTATCGATATGCATGAGCCGGGAACCTTAAACCCTACGTATTTTGACGGGATCATTGTGCTGTCCCAGCGCAATGAGGACGCGGATTTTATGCGGGAGGTCCAGGACAAGGAAATCCCCATGGTTGTGATCTGCCGTACGGTGGATGTGGACGCGCCCAATGTCACCACGGACGAGGCGCTTGCCACGGAGCGGGCGCTGGATTATCTTCTGGAAAACGGCCATCGGAGAATTGCCGTGATTGAGGGAACGCCGGGCCTGGATTCCAGCCGCCTGCGCCACCGGGGATGGCGGACTTCCATGATCCGGCACGGCCTGGATCCGGAGGAGCTCCCGGTTATGAGCGGCAACTACCGGTATGCCAGCGGCTACACTGCGGCAAAGCGGCTTTTGGACAGCCGGCCCACGGCCATGCTGTGTTTTAATGACGAGATGGCCTTCGGCGCCCGCGCGGCTATCGTGGAGGCGGGCCTTTCGGTTCCGGACGATGTGTCTCTGATCGGCTTCGACAATTGGGATATGTCGGGATACTCGGATATGCACCTGACCACAGTGGAGCGCAATATGGGAGAGATTGCCAGGACGGGCACCAAGGTGCTGCTGCGCCGTCTTGACGAGGGAATCATAGATAACCGAAGAATCTATCTGAACAATAAACTGATTATCCGTGATACGGTAAAGCGGCTGGAGCCGGCCGGAGAGAGGACGAATGAATGATGAAGAGACTGGAAGATTATGTGAGAAGCATACCGGATTTTCCGGAGCCCGGGATTATATTCCGGGACGTGACGACAATCCTGCTGGATGCGGACGGCCTGGGGATGGCAATTGACAGCCTGCGGGCTATGGTGAAGGATCTGGATTATGATCTGATTGTGGGGCCGGAATCGAGAGGCTTTATCTTTGGCGTTCCGGTGGCTTACGCGGAGCACAAGGGGTTTGTGCCGGTGCGCAAGAAGGGAAAGCTGCCCTGCGAGACGGTCTCGGTGGAGTATGCCCTGGAGTACGGCACGGCGGAGATTGAGATTCACAAGGACGCCATCCGGCCGGGACAGAAGGTGGTTATCATCGATGACTTGATTGCCACGGGAGGCACGACGAAGGCCATGACCAGCCTGATTGAGAAGCTTGGCGGTCAGGTGGTCAAAATTTGTTTTGTCATGGAGCTGGCGGGCTTAAAGGGACGGGAGCTTTTGGACGGCTATGCGGTAGAGTCCGCAATCATATATGAGGGAAAGTAGCGGATAAGCGGAAATAAGGGCGGAAGGCAGCGAAAAAACGAGGCTTCCGTCCTTTTCCCGCTCTTTCGGGCAGGTCTGCAGGGCGGATTGCAAGGCGGAAATAGACATCCCCTTGCAATTTATGTTAAAAAAAATTATAATGAATCGTAACAGTCCAGGGATTTTGCCCTGAACGGCTGTGATGCATCACAACATATCCGTAGGAAAAGGTGACCGATCATATGGCGAATGAGGGAACGAAAGAAAAACTGGATATTGAGCTGGAGGCGCCGGCTGATTTTACGAGGCCGGAAGTGCTGTACCAGGATTTGGTGAACACCATCCGGAAGTACCATCCTTCGGATGATATTTCCATGATCGAAAAGGCCTACAAGGTAGCGGATGAGGCGCATAAGGAGCAGAAGCGCAAGTCCGGAGAGCCCTATATCATCCATCCTCTGTGCGTGGCTATCATCCTGGCTGACCTGGAGATGGACAAGGAGACCATCGCCGGGGGACTTCTCCATGACGTGGTGGAGGATACCAAGATGACTCTGGATGATCTGACCCGGGAGTTTGGCTCCGAAGTGTCATTTTTGGTGGACGGCGTTACCAAGCTGACCCAGCTGAACTGGGACAAGGACAAGGTGGAGATTCAGGCGGAGAATCTGCGAAAGATGTTTCTCGCCATGGCGAAGGATATCCGGGTGATCATCATCAAACTGGCGGACCGTCTCCACAATATGCGCACCGGCCAGTACTGGAAGCCGGAGAAACAGAAGGAGAAGGCGCGGGAGACCATGGAGATCTATGCGCCTATCGCGGATCGGCTGGGTATCTCTAAGATCAAGATTGAGCTGGATG
>ERZ1643249.4428-NODE-4428-length-11769-cov-3.705993_pt1 | contig 11769 bp, 14 predicted proteins | sample MGYA00579263_ERZ1643249 | MGnify/ENA primary metagenome ERZ1643249 (study PRJEB29033, sample SAMEA4952264) | chicken gut metagenome | biome: Broiler Chicken; feature: Gastrointestinal Tract; material: Caecum | place: Ireland | collected 2018 | study: Broiler...
TGGACGCCGATTCCTTCATCAGCGTAAAGGCTGTGACCTGCGTCGCCGCGTTGACTCTGGTTCGCGCGAATATAGGCAGGATCACGCGCTCCAATGTATTTGACTTGCCGCTGCCTGCCTCGCCGATCAGGAATAGATGCGGGTACTTGACGTGTGCCTGTCGAAGATGCTCTTTTACAAAGCACCCGGCGCACCATGCCAACACTGCCACCGTCTTAGCGGACACATTGTAACGCAGCAGCAACAGGCCAAGGTCGCGCAGCGTATCTGCGCTGATGGCTTCGGCCTCCAGAATTCCCGTCTCCAGCCCCACATACTTTTCCGGCTGCACGATGTCATCCAGCGGCGCGGCTGTAGAATCCAACGCGGCGTTGCCTGCGACGAATTGCCACTTGCCGTTCTCCAATAGAAAACCGCTGCATTCGACGCCGCGTTTTCGATCCCAGTCCAATCCAGCCACATACTCTTTGAACATTTCCAGGTCGCCGTCGCCGCCGGTGTAACAGAGGGAAATGGTGCGTTTGTTGAGAACACCCTTGAACCTTTGTACGTTGCTGAAATCCGCGCTCATAAACGTTTGCCGGAAAGTCTCCCCGTTTATCGTCTCAAGATCGCAGGTCATTTGCGCCTCATCTTCGGATTCCACCATTTCCAGAGGGCGGATGATGAAATTTGTGATGGGGTAGACGCTGTCGCCTTTCACGCGAAAATAGCGCCCGTTCTGCTCAACAATGCTCGGCTCGCTGTCTGGCGAATAGACCGTGTCCGAAGCAGCAATGGCGTCGTCCAGCGTCTTATTGCCATAGGTCACGCCGCCAGCAAAGTGCGCCTCGTCCCATTTGGGGCGCATCAGCGCCGATTGCCGGAATAGCCGCTCCATCTGTTCTCGGTTTTTTCCTGTCCAGAAAGCCAATAGGCAGCACAGCGCCATATCCGCCTCGGATTGGCTCGTGTATTTGGGCTTGGGCTTGCCGTGTCCATCAAGTACCGCCTCGCCCTGATCATCCGTTTCGATCAGCCCTTGCCATTGATTTTCCCACAGAGCATTGAACAGTTCGCCATTCTGCGCAGCCCGCGCCTTTTCCAGCAAAGCCTCATCGGTGAGCGCAGCTGCGCGCCTTTTCACCTTTTTGCGTTTTGACGCTCGCTTGCTGGCAACATAGGTCTCGTGAATCCATCTGAGCGCATCGCCGCCCTGCGCAGGCATATCAGGACAACCATTGACGCGCTTTCCCGTCATGGTGAAGTATCGTGTATCCCCGTACATTTCCACACCCGTCACACTGTTTTTGTTGCCCTTGCCCGGCATAGCGCCAAAGTAGAACAAGTGCAGTCCTGTTCCCGAAGGGCTGTATTCCGCATAGGTCGGGCAACGCTCATAGACAGCTCGCGCCGTCTCGTTCCATTCATGGGTCTGCGGGTCAATACAATGGTCGATATCCACGCCCACAAGCCCGGTCTCCGGCGTGAACACGAAACCCACGCCGGGGTAGAGAAAACGCTTGCAGCCTTCCAGCGCCTCCTCCACGCTGCACCATGTTGTCGAATCTGTAGAAGACGCCGCCTGTCCAGTGCGTGCATTCATGGGCACTTTTCTGATCCGGCCCTTCCGCTGATCTGGCACAGCCTTCCAGCAGACCCAGTTTCGGTGTTTCGTAAGCGCCTCAGGAAACCGTATGTCCATATTTGCGCGCCTCCTCAATTTGATCCTTTAGTACATGAATGACAAATCCCAGCGCTTCCAGCAGCGTATGCAGTTCTGCATCGCCACCCAAGGCAATTTCGACTCCGCGTTCACCGTGCGCGTCGAACAGACGGCAACGCAGATCTGCACCGCCAATATCAGACAAACGCAGATACGTCCGGCAACCATGCCCGGTGTCGCCGCCCTGATAGCCCGTCGTGCCCGCTGCGGCCTTCAACATACAGGCGTCTATGATCTCTCGCTCCCAGGTTTTCACGGTTCTGCCGATGACCTGACGCTCTTCCGCATGAATTTCATACATGATGAACGACCTCCTTGCAATCCTCGGTAAAGTGGCGCACAGGGATATTGCGCCAGCGCGCGCGGCTGATCTCCTTCTTCATGCCCTCGCTGACCGTGTCGCCGAAATACCAGAGTTCATTACAGCGCGTCAGCAAGATCAAAGCCATGTGCAATGCCATCTCGCGGGTCTGCGGCGTTTCCTTTGTTCCCATGAATTGCGGGAACAGCAGATGCGTGGCAATGGGCAGCGCGTGCCGGGACAGCGCGAAGGCGCAGTATTTCCGGGCGTTGCGCATATTGTTCTCTACATTCCCCCGGAAGGGCGAGCAGATATACACCAGCGGCATATAGCCCAGCCGCGCCTTTTCTTCCCTGCGGATATTGGCCAGCGCCTGCCCCGCCGTGGGGTCGGCATAGCCTTCTTGGTTCTTGTACATCATTCGTCACTCCAATCCGTCATGTGCCCGAAGTCCGGCCCATAAGCGGCCTCGGCCACGATGGGCACGTCCATTTCCGGGAAGGGCTGCGCGTCCATGCAAGTCTGTATGTAGGTAACGGCCTCTTGCAGCCGCTCGCGCGGCACCTCAAACACCAGCTCATCGTGAATCTGCAACAGCGGCCTGAGCCACGGCCTGCCGGGGAGTCCGGCAATCAGGCGGCCCAGGGCCAGTTTGAGGATGTCGGCGGCGGTGCCCTGGATCGGCGTATTCAGCGCGCAGCGCTCGGCAAAGGAGCGCCTGCCCCAGTCCTGCGAGCGGATGCCCGGCAGGTAGCGCCGCCGCCCGAGGAAGGTCTGCGTGTATTGCCTCCGCGTCGCCGCCTGCTTCGCCTGCTCCTGCCAGCGGACGAGGTTCGGATAACCGGCCTTCAGATTGGCGATGATGGCCTCGCATTCTAGCAGGGATTTTTCCAATCCAGCCTTAAATTTCAGCTGCCGCTGAAGGCCGCGAGGGAACAAACCGAAACAGGCTCCAAAATTCACTCCTTTTGCGATTGTTCGTCTTTCTTTATAATCCGGGTCGTTCTTATCCGCTGCCTGTGCATAGGGCACGCCAAAGATGACCGAGGTGGTCTGCGCGTGGATGTCGCCGCCGCTGCGATAGGTCTCCAGCATCTTCGGGTCGCGGCAATAGAACGCGCCGACGCGCAATTCGATCTGCGAAAAATCGCAGGACACCAGCACATGGCCCTCGGGCGCGAGGATGAAGCTGCGCACGCCTACAGGGTCGTTCGTCTTGCGGGGATAGTTCTGCATGTTAGGGTTGCGGGCGGCAAAGCGCCCGGTTTCGGTAGCCAGCGGCAACAGGTCGGGATGGATGCGCCCCGTGACCGGGTTGATGAAGCGCAGGTATCCGTCGATGTAGGTCGTTTTGAGTTTCGACCACTTGCGGTATTCCTGTACCAGTTCGAACAGCGGCACCAGCTCCGGGCGGTGCTCCGCGCACCACTCGGCAAGCATCACCATCGTCTGGTCGTCGATACTCGCACCGTGCGCATCCCGTATAGCGCCCGGTGTTCCGGCGCACTCCGCTTCGCTTCGCCGCGCCTCCAGCCTCCCTGCGGTCGGCCTCGAATGCCCGGCATTTTTCGCTGTCGTCTTGAGCACCGGCAATCCCAGCGTCTTGAACAGATAGTCCTTGAACGCCTGCGTCCCGGCGTTGGCTCCGATCTCCACGCCGCCGGTCATTGCATGGATCTTCTCCCGCAATTCCAGCAGCCGGGCGGCGCACTCGCCCTGCTTACGGATCATGGCGGTTTCGTCCATGAGCAGGCCGTTATACTTCATCAGGCTGCAGTAAACCGCCGTGGGCGATTCGATATTCTCAACGATCCAGCGGTGCCGGGGAAGGTAGGCGTCAAACCACTCGTTGAAGCGCCGGTAGAGCCGCAGCGCGTAGTCGCTATCCGCGCAGGCATAGCGCACGGTATCGGGATCGTCGGAGGCGAGCTCGTCAAAGAACCGCCCTTCCGTGACGTCCTCGAATGTCGGCAACTCGTCGCCCAGCAGCTCCGGCACCAGCTTTTTCAGACCGCTGTCGGAAAGCGCGCGGAATTCAAACGTGGTCTTGAGCGTCATCTGCGCGGCGGCGATGGTGTCATAGCACGGCGGCTGCACGACGACGCCCAGCGCATAGAGAAACATGGCTTCGAAGGACAGGTTGTGCGCGATCTTCACGACCGCCGGATTCATCCACAGCGCGTCGCGCAGGAATGGGATGATCTGTACCGGGTCGGCGTTCGGCCCGCGCAGGTGGCGCAGCGGCACATAGACGGCGCTGCCCTCGGCCACGGACAGAGAGACGCCGACGATGTGTGAACGGTGCGCGTCCAGCGCGGCTTTGTTGTCGTCGCGGTATGCGGGCAGCGGAGCCGTCTCAAAGTCGAAGGCCACCACGCCTGCGCCGCGCAGGTATTTTTCGATCTCCTGCAAATTTGTTTCGCAGCGGTAATTCATGCAAACGCTCCTTTCGGATGGCCGGAGGGCAGACGCCCGCCCTCCGGCGCGTCGGTTTACGCCAGCGGCGGTAAAATCTCGCCAGTTTCCGGGTCAATGGCCTCGGCGCTCACCGCCTCAACTTCATAGCCCACGCGGGTGGCGAACCCCTTTACCTGCTCGGCCATCGCCGCAATGTAGGGAAGTTCTTCCTCTGTCAGCAGCCGGGCCACGGCGAATTGCGCCTGCGAGTAGGCGATGCCGCCCGCGTTCTGCGCCTTCTGCAGCGAGAACCGCGTCACCACGCCCGATGTCTTTTTGCCCTTTGCCAGCAGCCGCTTGACGTAGACCGCGAACGCCTTCATGGAGCCGGTGGGCAGCGTCAGCAGGATCGGGATCAATTCGCCCTCGCGCAGGATGTAAATGCGGCGCTTGTTCTTGCACGCCTTGCCGCCGTTCTCGCCGGAGCCGAATTGGTTCAGCGGGCAATGCGCGCAACTGCCGCCGGGCTCGCCCACGCCGGTCACGCCGTCGTAACTGCCGCAGTCCGGGGCGCTGTTGCCGCCGGTGAAGCGCTCGCGGTAGTAGGTGAACAGCGGGTGATGGTAGAGGATCACGCCGCTGAATTCCTTCGCGGCCTCGGTTTCGCCCGGCAGCTCGCCGGGCAGTTCGAACGCTGTGCCGCCTGCCGCCGGGATCGTCACGCGGTCGAAAGATACGTCCATGCCGCTGAGTTCGTCGCTTATCGCCTCCGCGAGGTTGAAGTCCTTGAGCGCCGTATAGCTGTTCACGGGGAGCATTTCATTCCTGTTCATGGAAAAATCCTCACTTTCTCTGGTCGGTTCAGCGCGCCTTGCGCATGCCGACGGTCGTTTTCTCGAATACATTCACAAGGCCATGCAGCCAGCCGGGGAGTTCGTCGCCGTTTTCCGCAATCTGTTCCTTTACAAAGCTGGACAGGGAATTGGCGTTGACTGTCTCGGTGATCATGTCGCCGTAGCCCTCCGCCCGCAGCGCGTCAAAGAGTTCGTCCTTGCGGCCCGGCGCGGCGTTGGCGCGCGTCTTGGTTGTCAGGCAGAACATCGTGCCCGCACGGGTAAAATTTTGCGTTTCGCTCTCGGCCATCAGGTTGGACAGATGCCAGTCCGCGTTATCAATGTCCATGTTGACCTGCTTGAGTTCGGCTTCCAGCGCCTCCTTGCGGTCGCGCAGCGCCTTGAGCCGGTCGGCCCATTCAAATAGTGTGCTTCCTTCCATACCGTACCTCCGTCATGCTGTAAAGGGGTTTCGTCCCGCGCGGTAGTCGTCCACCAACGCCTTGGCCAGATTCGCCTTGTCGCGCAGCGCTTTGAGCACCTTCTCGTCGATCGTCCCTCGGGCGGCGAGGTGGATGTAGGTGCAAGGATGCTTCTGGCCGACGCGGTGGATGCGGGCGCGGGTCTGTTCATAATTGCTCATGGAATAGTCGAGGGAGTAAAAGATCATGGTCGAGGCCGCCGTCAGGGTGATGCCAAGGCCCGCCGTGGCGATCTGGCCCACGAATACCCGCACGGCAGGGTCGGTCTGAAAGGTGTCGATCTGCGCAGCACGATCATGCACGCCGCCGTGAATCACGGCATAGCGCAGGCTTTTCTTTTGGAGCAGTCTTTCGATGGCGCATATCTCCGGCAGGAAGCGCGCAATGACCACCAGCTTGTGGTTGTCATTTTCTGCGCTATCTATAAGGTCGGAGAGCGCGTCCAGCTTGGCGGTGGAAACATGCTCCGTGGCGTCGGAATCGTCGCTTCCAACGAAGCCGCCCGTGAGCTGCGAGAGCCGCAGCAGGCGCGTCAATACGTTGGTAACGGTAACGCTGCCCTCGGAAAGTTCCGCGTAGCTGTCCTTCACCAGCTGGCGGTAGGCGCGTAGGGCGGCGGGTTCCAAGTCCACGCGCTGCACGACGTCCATCGTCTCTGGCAGGTCGAGGCACTCGGCCTTGGTCGCGCGGAAGGCGATGCTGTGCAGCTTCTCCGTGAATTCCGCCTCCATGCTCCGCTTCATCACCGGCGTGTGGTTGCCATAGCCCACCATGTCGAAGTAGCGGTTGCGGAACAGGTAGAAGCTGTTGCCGTAGACCGAAGGGTCGGCGAATTTGTACTGGCTGAACACGTCGATGGGCTTGTTGGTGATGACCGTGCCGGTGAGCAGCAGGCGGTATTTCGCCTTCGCGCCCAGCCGGTGCAGCGCCCTGCTCGCGGCGATGTTGTGGGTCTTGATTTTGTGCCCCTCGTCGCAGACGATGCAGTCCGGCTTCCACGCGGACAGTTCCTTCTCCAAGCGCCACGCGGATTCGTAGTTCACCACCAGTGCCTGCAGGGCGGCCCCATTCATGTGGCGGATGGTATCGGCCTTGCGCGTGCCGGTGCCGGAGAGCACGGCGAGGTTGTAGTCGAAAGCGGCGAAGCATTCAAACTCGTCCTCCCACACGCCGAGGATGGACAGCGGCGCGACCACCAGCAGGCGCTGGATGCGCGCCTCCTGCCAGAGCGTTCCCACGATGGCGATGGTGGTGAGCGTTTTTCCCGTGCCCATTTCCATGAGCAGCGCCGCTCCGCCGCCGGATTCCAGACGCTCGAGCGCGAAGGCGGCGGCCTTGCGCTGGTGTTGATAGGGCGCGGCCCTAATGGGAAACTCTCGTGATGTTTCTGACATTGCGATCCTCCTCGTACATCTGCCGGTATTTCGGAGAGCCATATTCCACGAGCATCTCGCGCAAAACTTCGGCTTGCTGCTCGGTGGCCGATTCCATCAGCTGGGAAAGCGTGCGCTGCTGTTCTTCGTTCAGCAGGTTGCGGTGCGGATGATACCAGTCCGCCACCTTCACGCAGCCGCCGCTCCCCTGTTTCGTTTCCAGAGGGTAATCGACCGTGAGCGCCAGAATGTCGTTCTGGATCGTGCGCGTTGTCACGCCGAACGTCCGCGCCAGTACCGGCATGGTCGTGGCGCGGCGGGCGACCAGTATGCGCATGATTTCTGCCCGGCGCTCGTTCATCGTCACGGTCGATCACCTCCTTTCCCTTGGCTCTGGCTGCATGGTAACAGCTAAACCGGAAGCCTATTTTCCGGTTTGAAATTTTTTTCAAAAGAAAAAATCCGGCAAACAGGCGCGCCGCTTGCGGGACAAAAGTGTCCCTCCGCGGAGGCCTATTTGCCGGATTCCTGATGGTTCAAGCCAAATTCAATACCATGGGCAAATCTTCATATATCCCTGCGCTCGTTCCGATTCGACGCCGGATTCAGCGCCAAGAAGATATATGGTTCTATGAAATTATGAGCGGTGAGTTTCCTTCACCCGCAGCAGCGTTACCGTGACGGCCTTACCTGCCACCGTCACCTCGATTTCCGCGCCGCACTTAGCGCATACCATGATGCTCTTTGTACCGGATGCGGATTTGCTGACCAAGTGCCCACAGTTACAGCAATGGGTCATCAGCATATCGTTATTCATCGCCATTCTCCACGTCCTCCTGCATCATGGCCAGAATTTCAGCCTGCTGAAACTCATAGCCGAAGCTGACCAATAAAAAAGGCACCATTAGCCGGACAGCAAAATCCTTGTTCCAGTCATCGTAGCCAATACTGAAAGAGCATTCGAGATAGTTCCGACGGCAAAAGAGCATCAAGAAAAACCCGTGAAATCGAAATATCATTGTTTTCCCTCCAAATGAATAGAATACCGGTGTGTAAACCCCATGGCGCATACCGGCGACTCAAACGCCATGAAGGAAGCAGCGTTATTGATACATCAGGCCCGGCATCATGACCGTCTCGCATTTGTCCTGCGCCATCTTCAGATCGCCCATGAGCGACGCGGCGCAAATGGCTCGATTGCCGAACCGGCGGCGAATTTCGTCCACGCAGTCATCCAGCGCCCTGCGCCTTTCCCGCGCCTCGGCATTACAGAACATATCCAGCTGCACCGGCTGGCGCGCCGATACAAGATTGATCCCGCGAATGGTCAGCGCCCGCACGGGCTTATCCCAGAAATAGTGCTGCCGGAAAAGCGCAAAGCCCGCCTGCGCAATCTCCAGCGGCGACTGGCTCGGAAAGGGCAGCGGCGTCTGATACTGCCGGTAATCCAGGTCATTATCCTTGACCGTGATCTGCACGCCCCGCGCCATCAGTTCGTTCTTCCGCAGGCGATGGCCCACGTCCTGCGCCAGATCATACAGCACCAGCCACACCGGATACTCCGCCTCCAGATCGCACACGCAGGTTGTGCTGTGGCCCACGGACTTGATCGGCGGCACAAATTCCGCAGGCATGACCGGCGAATGATCCGCGCCGTTGGCAAAGCGCCAGAGCATGACGCCGTTCTTCCCCAAGCGGCTCCGGATCAGCTCGGGATCGGCCTTGGCCAGATCGCCGATGGTCATGACGTTCATGCTCATCAGCCTGCGCGTGGTGGCCGGGCCGACATAGAGCAGCTCCGAAACCGCCAGCGGCCAGATCTTTTCTTGAAAATTGGCCCGACTGACCACTGTCACCGCGTCCGGCTTTTTCATATCCGATCCCAATTTTGCGAATATCTTGCTGAACGACACGCCGATGGACACAGTCAACCCGATCTCATTCCGGACGCTTTTGCGGATTTCCTCGGCTATCATCCGGCCTTCCCTTTCCACATCGCCGCGCCCGTAGGGAATCGCCAGCCAGTTTTCATCCATGCCGAAGGGCTCAATGTCATCCGTATACCGGGCATAAATGCGCCGCACCAGCTTCGAATATTTCAAATACAGCTCATAATGCGGCGGCACGCAGATCAGACCCGGACAGCATTGTCGCGCCTGCCAATTCGCCGCGCCCGTTTTCACGCCCATGCGCTTAGCCGGATACGAGGCCGTCAGCACAATGCCGTGCCGATCCTCCGTCGAGCCGCACACAGCAATGGCCTTGCCGCGCAAATACGGATTTTCGTTCATCTCCACGCTGGCATAAAAGCAATTCAGGTCGCTATGCAGAATCATCTCACCGGCCATTGCGAAAGCCTCCCTCGGATTTGGGTATCATTTTTCCGTAGAGCGGAGTCTACGCCGAGCATGATAGCACAAGTACATTGTCCTTGTAAACATCCGAACTGATAGCTGTGTTCGCTTAGGCAGAATTTTCTTTTTGCCTTCATCCTGCAAATCGAACGGAATGTGAAATTTATTCCACAATGCCCGCATGGGGTTTACAGGTCAACTAACTTGTGCTATAATCCAAGCATCTCATGACAGGAGGAATTCTTCAATGACCAAGAAGCCCGATGACAAATCCAGCGCGATCCTATCCTTTCCGCAGACGCAGACAGAGCGCACCAAGATGCGGAATCGGGCGGAATGCGGAGATCGAATCCGCGCTTACCGCAAGGCCCGCGAGCTGTCCCAGCCCCAGCTGGCGGCCATGCTCGGCATTACGAAGAATTCCATCACCAACTGGGAAACCGGCGTATCGCGCCCGGAGCTGTCCATGATTCCCAAGCTCTGTCAGGCGCTGGGCATCACCACCGACGTTTTCTTTGACATGCCCGCTGGCAGGCAGATGCTTTCCAAGGTCGAGCAGGAGCATATGCGGCTCTACCGTTCGCTGGACGCCTACAGACAGCGAACCGTGAACACCCTCATGGAATCCATGATCGAAAACGACCTGTTGGCCTTCCGGGACGGCTGTGTCAATGAATTTTCCTACCTCGGGCGTGAAGAACTGCCGTCCTCCGCCGGTACCGGCACGCCGCTGACCGACACCTATGAGCACGAGCACGTTTTCCTGCGCAATTCGCGCAATGTCTGCCGGGCAGATACGGTCATCACCGTTTCCGGCGACAGCATGACGCCCACATTCCAGAACGGCGATGAACTGCTGGTGGAATTCACGCAGGAGATCGATCCCGGCGAAATCGGCATTTTTGTCATCGCGGGCGAGAGCTTTGTCAAGGAATACCAGCCAGACGGCCTGCATTCCCACAACCCGAAATACAAGACCATTCACCCCGGCCCGGACGATAACTTCCGCTGCGTGGGCCGCGTCCTTGGCGTCGTCACGCAGGATATGTACCCCACTGCGCAGGAGCTGGATGTTCTCAACGAGGTCTATTCCGAAAAGCACAAGCGCTGATTTTCCATAATTCAACCCTTCTGACGCGCAAATCGCGCGCCAGTGTATTTCCTGTACCCTTTTTTCGGAGGTAATTTCCATGAACAATCCGCAGAAGCCCATCAAGGTCTATGTGCCCGTGGTGGTGGCCTTTGACGAAAACGGCCATATGTACCCGCGCCTCATCCACTGGGAGGACGGCACGACCTACGAAGTCGACCGCGTTCTAGACGTGCGCCCGGCCCCGGCGGCCCGCGCAGGCGGTCAGGGCGACCGCTACACCATCCGGATGAACAATCAGGAGACATATATTTTCTTTGAACACAATCCCGACTATGGCGGCTCCATTCCGGGCCGCTGGTTTGTGGAGCGAAGGGAGGCTTAGAAATGGTCTATACGAGAAGGTCGTCGGATCAGCGCTGCGAGGAAATCTACGCCTACATCACGGAATACGTCGCAGAAAACGGCCACAGCCCCACCTTCCGCGAGGTGGGCAAAGCCGTGGGCCTGCGTTCTTCCTCCACCGTCAGCCGCTATATTCACCGACTGGTAGACGATGGCCGCATCACCATCGACGAATCCAAGCCGCGCACGCTCACTGCCGCTGCCTCGGGCGACGCACTGGAAACCGTTCGGCAGCGCGTCTGTCTGGAAATGGCCGACGGCGGGAAAATATATATGGACTGCAGCATGGAAAAGCTGCGCACCGCGCCCGTCCGCGTATCCTTCGAGGGCGTATTGGACGCGAAGCGGATGAAAAGCCGCGTGGGCCGCATTGTCCGCTGCCGCCCCAGCGACGAATGAAAGGAGGACGCTCGCTCATGACGAATACAGTAAGAAGGCACAGCCCGCCCGGCGCAAAGCGCTGCGCGTTCACCGGCTATCGCCCGCAGAAAATGCCTTTCGGCTTCAATGAGTCCGATCCGCGCTGCATCGATTTCAAGCGCCGCGTCAAGGAAACCATTCAGACGCTCTACGACATGGGCTATCGCCATTTCATCTCCGGCGGCGCGCTGGGCATGGATATGTTCGCCGCCGAAGCCGTTCTGGAATTGCGCGCACGGCACGACCGCCTCTTCGCGCAGGCGGACATCATCACCGCCACCGGCCACGCCTACACCCGGAGCGCCATGTTCCGCCGAAACCACTATCTGGTGGGCAACGCCGACCTGCTGCTCGCCGCTTGATGGCATAAAAAAAAAAAAAAAGGAAGTTCTCAGACTATGTCCCTGAG
>ERZ1643249.4429-NODE-4429-length-11763-cov-4.539973_pt1 | contig 11763 bp, 10 predicted proteins | sample MGYA00579263_ERZ1643249 | MGnify/ENA primary metagenome ERZ1643249 (study PRJEB29033, sample SAMEA4952264) | chicken gut metagenome | biome: Broiler Chicken; feature: Gastrointestinal Tract; material: Caecum | place: Ireland | collected 2018 | study: Broiler...
CGGCCAGGGCTTCCTGGAAGTGGAGACCCCCATGCTGGTGAGCAATGCGGGAGGAGCTGCCGCAAGGCCGTTTGAGACGCATTTTAACGCTCTGGGAGAGGATTTCAAGCTCCGCATTTCCCTGGAGCTCTACCTGAAGAGACTGATCGTGGGCGGGCTGGAGAAGGTCTACGAGATCGGCCGCGTATTCAGGAACGAGGGACTGGACACAAGGCACAACCCAGAGTTCACTCTGATGGAGCTGTACCAGGCATACACAGACTACAACGGCATGATGGACCTCACTGAGAACCTGTACCGCCATGTGGCACAGGAGGTGCTGGGAACCACCACCATCACCTACAACGGGGTGGAGATGGATCTCGGAAAGCCCTTTGAGCGGATCACCATGATAGACGCCGTAAAGAAATACGCAGGCGTTGACTGGAACGAGGTGAAGACCACAGAGGACGCCAGGAGGCTGGCGGACGAGCACCACGTGGAGTATGAGGAGCGCCATAAGAAGGGCGATATCCTGAGCCTCTTCTTCGAGGAATTCGCGGAGGAGCACCTGATACAGCCGACCTTTGTCACAGACCACCCCATTGAGATATCACCGCTCACAAAGAAAAAGCCGGACAACCCGGACTATGTGGAGCGCTTTGAGTTCTTCATGAACGGCTGGGAGATGGCCAACGCCTACTCCGAGCTGAACGATCCCATCGACCAGAGAGAGCGGTTCAAGGCACAGGAAGAGCTGCTGGCCCAGGGCGATGAGGAAGCCAACACCACCGATGAGGACTTTATGTATGCGCTGGAGCTGGGTATGCCGCCCACGGGAGGTATCGGATTTGGTATCGACCGGATGTGCATGCTGCTGACCAATTCCGCGGCCATCAGGGATGTGCTGCTGTTCCCCACAATGAAGAGCATCGGCGGAGATACATCCAAAAAGCCGGAAAAAGAAGCTTCCCTGGACGCAGCCATGAATCAGGCGGCGCAGGTGCTCACACAGCAGATGGAAAGCATGCCGGCAACGGAACAGGAACCGGTGGATTTCTCCAAGGTGGAAGTAGAGCCATTATTTAAGGATTTTGTTGATTTTGAGACCTTCAGCAAGTCTGATTTCCGCGCCGTGAAGGTAAAAGAGTGCGAGGCCGTTCCCAAGAGCAAGAAACTCCTGAAGTTCGTGCTGGATGACGGAAGCGGCGAAGACCGCGTGATTTTGAGCGGTATCCACGATTACTACGAGCCGGAAGAGCTGGTAGGAAAAACACTGATCGCAATCGTCAACCTTCCGCCCAGGAAGATGATGGGAATTGATTCCTGCGGCATGATCATTTCCGCAACGCATATTGTGGAAGGAAGAGAAGGGCTGAATGTGCTGATGGTGGACGACAGGATTCCGGCGGGTGCAAAGCTGTACTAAGAGAGCAATAAGCATCGAATTTTGACAATATATACTCAATCACATATGGATTATTACGAAGAGTGGTAATAAGTTATCATTCATCTTGAATACCAGGAAAATTGATTGTTGAGAACGCTTTTTGAAAGTGAGAAATCTTTCAAAAAGCGTTCTTTTTTAATACTGAGAGAAAAAAGTGTAGAGTTCACGTTTCAGTTCCTTTAGCTTCAGGCATTAAAGTAAAAAACAGCAAACAGAATGCCTGACTTAGGAGGAGACTGACATGGAATATATTGTGATTATACCGGTGCTGAATCCGGAGCCCTGCCTGGAGGGGGTTGTGGACAGGCTTTGGGATCTGGGACATCAGACAATCCTGGTAAATGACGGCAGCGACAAGGTACATTTTCCTTTCTTTCAGAGGCCGGAGAAGAAATGTATTATCCCGCATCACCGGGAAAACCGGGGGAAGGGCGCGGCCATCCGGGCGGCGCTGAATTACATAAAGGAGGAGTTTTGAGGGTATGATGTTATCGCATGGCGGTCGCGGACAGGCCGCAGCCGGGCTTCCGGACGGGATTTTTGTGCCGGAGGGATTAAGATAAAATTTTCAGACATGGTTACGTTATTCGTGAGCCATGCGGAACTGATCTGTACCGTTTGCATACTGGTCATACAGGTGCTGGACTGGTATAATCCTTATATGGATTTCATGGGACATGCGGACTGGAGGTGGTTCGTTTGAGCATTGTTTAGAAAATTCTGATGGAATTTTAAGAGGGGCCTGCTATTCTCAAGGCCAGAAAAGAAAAGGGAGGATGCGGATGATTTTGATTTCCATGGCGGCGTTGCTGGAGCAGGTGCAGCGGCTGTATGAGAGGCTGCTGGAGCGCCGGAGGGTCGTCCGGGTGATTTGAGAAGGGATGGTGAAAATATGGCGGATTTTCAGTTTGCTGTTCTGGATTTTATCCAGAATCATCTGCGGACCCCGGTGGGGGACGCGGTAATGCCAATAATTACCAGATTGGGAAACGGAGGGATTCTCTGGGTTGCGACGGGGTTTCTTCTGCTGGTTTCCCGGAAGCACCGGAAAACGGGAGTGATGGTGCTGGCGGCGCTGGCCATCGAATACCTGCTGTGCAATGTCTGGCTGAAAAATGCTGTGGCGGCGGCCCGTCCCTGTGACCTGAACCAGTCGGTGCAACTTTTGATTGCCCGGCCCAGGGACTATTCGTTCCCTTCCGGTCATACGGGGGCCTCCTTTGCGGCGGTAATGGCGCTGTACCTGGGGAAAGAGCGGTACTGGTATCTGGCGCTGATTCCAGCGGTTCTGATCGCCTTTTCCAGAATGTACCTGTATGTGCATTTCCCCACGGATATTCTGGGCGGCATTGTGGTGGGGGCGGTCAGCGGTTTTCTGGCCTTTGGCTGTGTCCGTCTTTTTTCTTCCTGGTATGGAAAACGGGAGCAATAAGGAGTATGATGGTAAAAGGAAAGGCAAAGGGGAGATGGAATGCCGCTGAAAAAACGGATGTTCCCGTCTGATATGACAGCTTTGCCAGCCGGCGCTGAGCCTGTAGGAGTGTGGGGAAGTGTGCAGATATCGGGCAGAGCAGCGCTTGTAGATGTGCGGGGAAAGTGCGTCGGATATTGTCAGAGAAAAGCGGCAGGTCAGGAAAAGGCCCTGTATGCGGGCCGGGATCCGCATGTGAAACGGCGGGAAGTCCTGCAGCGAGGGAGGAAAAAATAGGAAAGAAGGAATGAAACATGTGGCTCTTTTACGCGGTGGCCTCCGCATTTTTCGCGGGGATCACTTCCATACTGGCAAAGTGCGGAATCCGCAAAACGGATTCCACCGTGGCGACGGCGGTGCGTACCGTTGTGATTCTGCTGTTTTCCTGGCTTATCGTGGGAATTGTGGGTTCCGCTTCCCAGATCACCAGCCTGGACGGGAAAACATTGCTGTTTCTCATTCTTTCGGGGGCGGCCACAGGAGCTTCCTGGCTATGTTATTTCCGGGCGCTGCAGCTGGGAGACATCAACAAGGTGGTTCCCATTGACAAATCCAGCACGGTGCTGACTATTCTTCTGGCGCTGATTTTTCTTCAGGAGGGGATCAGTATTCCCAAGGCCGTGGCGGTGGCTGCCATTGCGGCGGGGATTTTGTTGATGATTGAGAAGAAGGATGTGGAAGAGACCAGGGAAACCGGTCGGGGCGGCTGGATGTTGTACGCGGTGGGCTCCGCGTTTTTCGCCAGCCTGACCGCCATTCTGGGTAAAATCGGAATTTCCGGTGTGGAATCCAATCTGGGAACGGCGATCCGCACGGTGGTGGTGCTGGTGATGGCGTGGATTATGGTGCTGGTAACCGGAAAACAGAAGGAGGTCAGAAAAATCCCGGGCAAGGAGCTGGCCTTTATCTGTCTTTCCGGAATTGCCACGGGAGCTTCCTGGCTTTGCTATTACCGGGCCCTTCAGGAAGGCCCCGCCAGTGTGGTGGCCCCCATTGACAAGCTGAGCGTGCTGGTGACCGTAGTATTTTCCTGGCTGGTATTTGGAGAAAAACTCAGCAGGAAAGCGGCGGCCGGCCTGGTGCTTTTGACAGCCGGGACGGTGGCCATGGCGGTGCTGTAGGAGAAAACTAAAAGAAATAAGAAATTCCGCAGACGATGTTATGATGTCATAGTCGTGGTGTCATAGATGAAAACGCTGCTGTATCGATGACGAGATGAGTCATGGATACAGCAGCGTTTTGGAGTAAAGGGGAGAAGGGGACGGGAAAAGGCAGTGGGCAATTCAGGAGGGGCGAGAAGGCGAAGCTTCTGATATGAAAAACAGAGGGAACTACGGCAGAGGCAGGGAAAATAGGAATGTTGCAGTAGAAATTAGAAGAACACTACGGCAGGAATGGGAAAAGTTGGAAATCCGCCGTAGAAACCGGGAGAAGTCTACGGGGGAAACCGAGAAAGCTGGAAATCCGCCGTAGAAATCAGGAGAAGTCTGCGGGAGAACCGGGAAAAGTTGGAAATCCGCCGTAGAAACTAGGAGAAGTCTACGGGAGAACCGGGAAAAGTTGGAATTCCCCCGTAGAAATCAGGAGAAGTCTACGGGAGAACCGGGAAAAGTTGGAAATCCGCCGTAGAAACTAGGAAAAGTCTACGGGAGAACCGGGAAAAGTTGGAATTCCCCCGTAGAAATCAGGAGAAGTCTACGGGGGAACCGGGAAAATTTGGAATTCTGCAGTAGAAATCAGGTAGAAGCTACGGTGAAAACTGAGAAAGTTGGAATTCTACAGTAGAAATCAGAAAAACGCTACGGGAGAACCCGAGAAATCCGGAAATCCGCCGTAGAAGCCAGGAGAAGTCTACGGGAGAAACCGAGGAATCCGGAAATCCGCCGTAGAAGCCAAGAGAAATCTACGGGAGAAACCGAGGAATCCGGAATTCCACAGTAGAAATCAGGAAAATCTACGGCAGAACCAGAGAAATTAGAATTCCTGCAGCAGAACCCCAAGAAAGCAAGCCTCCTGTTTGGAATAAAGAAGCACTGCGGCCCGGGATGGAGACAATGGAAAGTTTGCGGAATGTACGCCCCATTGTTTTCCGAATTTCTGGATACCGCCGCAGAGGCCCAGAACTACCGGAGGTAGATCTCCGCAAAAGCCAACCCTCCACAAAAGGCAGACTCCACAAAAATCATCCCCGCCAAACCTCAGCCTCTCCCGGCCCGACTATTCCCCATCTTCTCCCGTCCGGATCAGATTGCTGACATAGGGGCGTTTTCCGGTGAGAACTTCATCATAAAAATTCTGCTTCCAGTCAATATAAGCCACGCTGTCCTCCAGCTCCTGGATGGAAAGGCGCAGAGCTTCCTGTTTCCGGGCAAGCATTTCTTTTCTCTGGGGAATTGTGGACGCCCCTTCCAGGCACAGATCCAGATACGCTTTCATTTCCTGAATACTCATACCGCATTTTTTCAGGCAGACCAGATCCTTGATCCATTTCAGATTCCGCTCGTCAAAAATCCGGCGGTTGTTTTTGTCGCGCTTCACGTTGGGAATCAGACCCTCATTGCAGTAAAATTTCAGTGTCTGGTACGTCAAATCTGCTTCCTTGCATACCTGCATCATGGTGTAAATCATTAACTTCCTCCTGTCCTGAAAACCGTTTCCGGATTTTCACAAAAACTTCACGGAAAAATATAAAAAACCTCTTGACCGGTTGTAACAACCGGAAATTATAATCGATAGTATCAACCGATAGAAACAAACGGATTATAGCATGATTTCTCCTGCCGCGCAAGGGAAAAGAGAATGGGGGAGAAATACACAAGGAGGCTTTTGAAATGGTATTTTATTTTACTGGCACCGGAAACAGCCTGTATATCGCGAAGCAGATTGAGAAAGATCCGGTGAGTATTTCTCAGGTAATGAGGAAGGATCCGCTGGAATTTTCCGCGGAAAGTATTGGCGTGGTGGCTCCTGTCTACGGGCATGAGGTGCCGCCGATGGTGAAGGAATTTTTAAGGAGAGGCAGATTCCATACAGACTATTTTTATATGATTCTCACCTACGGAAACCGGCACGGAGGGGCCGCCAAACTGGCCCGGCAGCTCTGCAAAGAATGCGGGATCTCCGTTCACTATATCAATGTGGTTCTGATGGCGGACAACTGGCTTCCCAGCTTCGACATGGAAGAGCAGAAAAAACTGGACAAAAAGGTGGAGGAACAGATGGAGGGCATTTGCCGGGACCTGAAAGAGCGCCGGCACTGGATTTCTCCGGTGACCGGGGCGGACCGGGCGGCGCACCTGGAGTTCCTGGAGCGGATGAGCCGGATGCCGGAAGATGCCTGGCAGCATCTGCTGCGGGTGACCGACGCCTGTGTGGGCTGTGGAATCTGCCAGAAGGTATGTCCCTCCGGCTCCATTCATATGGAAAATGACCGTGCGGTGCATGTGCCGGGAAACTGCCAGACCTGTCTCGCCTGCGCCCATTCCTGTCCCCAGAAGGCCATCGGGCTGACCATTCCCGAGAAAAATCCCAAGGCCCGGTACCGCAACGAGCATATCCGGCTGCAGGAGATTATCGAGGCCAACTGTCAGACATCCCGCTGAAACAGGAGCGGCGGATAACACAGGAGATTCCGGAAGAAATATGCAAAACCGTGACATACTCACCGGGAAAACCAGAAATGATTATGGCAGACAAATCCCCAAAAGGAATGAAAACAAAACGAATGGAACCCCGGAGTAAAAAACAGAAAATCAATCAAAGAAGGAGGAAACAATCATGAACGAAGAACTGAAAATTAAAATGTCTGAAGCCTTCCAGGGAACCGCCAGCCGCCTGGCTGCCACGGATCCGGAATGGGTGGAGATCGTGTCGAATTTCTCTCAGGGAGAGGCCGCGCCGGCCAGTAAACTGACAGAGAAGGAGCGGATGCTCTGCATCCTTTCCACCCTGCTGGGCTGCCAGGGAATGGGAGAATTTCGCCATATGGTGCATGCGGCGCTGAATGGCGGCCTGGAGCCGGAGGCCATCCGGGAGGTGATCTACCAGGCCACCGCCTATCTGGGCATCGGCAGAGTTTACGATTTCCTGGAAGCGGCCGGCCGGATCATGGAGCAGCACGGCATCCGGCTGCCCCTGGAAAATCAGGGAACCACAGGGCCCAAGGACCGCTTTGAAAAAGGGTTGGCCAAACAGGTGGAGCTGTTCGGGGAAGGCATGGCGAAGCGGCAGACGGAAGGACCCCTGCTGCGCCGGAACATCAACCGGTGGCTGGCGGCCAACTGCTTCGGCGATTACTATACCAGAAAAGGTCTCAACGACCAGGAGCGGGAAATGATCACCTTCTGTTTCCTGCTGGCCCAGGGCGGATGCGAAAATCAGCTCAGAGGCCATACCGCCGGAAATTTCGGCGTGGGCAACGGGAAGGAAAAGATGTACAGCGTGGTGGAGCAGTGCATGCCGTACATCGGATATCCAAGAAGCCTGAATGCCACCTGCGGGCAGTAGCATGCCGGGGGCTTGCAAAAAAAGATACTTTGCGCTAAACTTTATTTCGTTCCGGCCATTTGGCCAATGAATAAGGAAACCCTTTTCAGGATCCCTTTATGGCCATTCGGCCAGAGAACAAGGAAAGGAGCGCATATGTGGATTGCAGATAAATATATTGACTATGTAAAAAACCAGACTATCGAACATCCGGGCGAGACCTGGGACAAGATTCTGCTGGGATTCAAGGCCAACAAGCTGAGAACCCGGCTGCTGCCCACCCAGGGCCTTGCGAAAGGGTACCAGAAGCTGGAGACGATGATGATGTCTCTGGTGGCGGATTCCCTGGCCCGCAGGGGCAGCTATATCTGGGGGAATATCTTTGCCCCCTGCGAGATCATTCAGTGTTTCGGGCTGAATACGCTGTCCATCGAAACGCTGTCCTGCTATTTCAGCGGTTATCATCTGGAAGATTATTTTATTGATTACGCGCAGAACGAGGGCATCGCGCCCACGCTCTGTTCCTATCACAAAACCTTTGTGGGAGCCATCGACAGCGGCGCCGTGCCGGTGCCGGAGTATGCGGTGACCACCTCCCTGTCCTGTGACGGAAACCTGAATACCTTCCGGTATCTGGACAAGAAAAAAGGCGTGCCCTTCACCTTCCTGGATATCCCCTACGGCGATGATGAGGCTTCCGTGGAATATCTGGCAGACCAGTTGAAGGAGTTTGCCCGCCAGCTGGAGCAGAGGCTCGGAAAAAGGTTCGAGGAGGAGAAGCTTCAGGAAAGCCTCCGTATTGAAAATGAGACCAGGAAAGCGCTGGTGCGCTTTTTTGAACTGCAGAGCGAACATTATTATCCGGGGGCGCTGATCAGCCATCTGTACCTGATGATGGGCATGCACCTGAAGATCGGTACCAGGGAATTTCTGGATCTGATCCATTTCATGATCGAGGACATCCGGACCTATCCCAGATTTGAGGGCAAGAAAATCCTCTGGATTCATCTGCTGCCCTTCTATCAGGAAAGCCTGCAGCATTATTTTAATGAAAGCAAAGAGTATCAGATCATTGCCAGCGATATTATCCTGGATTATATGGAAGAGCTGGATACCCGGCGCCCCTTCCATGCGCTGGCCCGGAAGATTATTCATAATCTGTACAATGGCTCTTACTCACACAAGGCAGATATGGTGGAACGGCTGACGGATCACCTGCGCCCGGACGCGGTGATCCAGTTCTGCCACTGGGGCTGCAAGCAGTCCTCCGGCGGCAGCGTTCTTCTGAAAGAACGGCTGCAGAAGAAGGGAATCCCCATGCTGATTCTGGACGGGGACGGCATCGACAGAAGAAATAGCCATGACGGGCAGATCAAAACCCGTCTGGAGGCATTTCTGGAAATGATACAGCAGGAAGAGGAGTCGAAGGCATGTTAGGATATATCTGCAAATATGCCCCCATTGAAGTGTTCGAGGCTATGGGGGTGGAGATGAAGAGAATCGAACCGGACGTGGCCAGCTTCGGGCAGGCGGATATGAGGATGCACCCCAATATCTGCAGTTTTGCCAAAGGAGTGCTGGAGGACGTGATACAGGGGGATTATGAGGGAGTGATCCTTACCACCTGCTGCGACAGCATCCGTCGGCTGTACGATGTGCTGAAGGAGGAATATCCGGACCGGTTTATTTATATGCTGGATACACCCCGGATTACCAAAGACGCGGGAATTGTTCTCTATGAGCAGCGGATCCGGGATATGATCCGGGCGTATGAGAAATTTTCCGGAAAACATTTTGAGGAAGCGGGTTTCGCGGAATTTCTGAAGAAAAAGAAGGCAGAGAACGGACAGGTGTCTGTCCGGAAGGGAACTCTGAACATTGGGATCCTGGGTGCCCGGGCCAATGAGAGTATTAAGGAAATTCTCCGGGCGAAAAACGTCAATGTGGCCTTTGATCTGACCTGTACCGGTGTGGCACGGAAAATCCTGGTGGAGAAGGATGCGGTGATGACCGGCTACGTCCGGGGGCTGCTGGGCCAGTTCCCGTGTATGCGGATGGAGCAGGCGGCCAACCGGGATGAACTGATCCGCAGGTATGCGGACAGCGCGGACGGAATCATTTACCATACGGTGCAGTTCTGCGACAACTATGCTTATGAGTATGCCTGGCTGAAGGGATGGCTTAAGAGGCCGCTGCTTTTGCTGGAGACGGATTATACCAGACAGAGCTACGGACAGGTATTGACCAGAATCGAGGCGTTTCTGGAATCCCTGCAGGCGGGGAAAAAGCAGCCTGTCAGAAAGAAGGAGGAAAACGGAGAGATGTATGTAATGGGAGTTGACAGCGGTTCCACATCCACCAACGCGGTAATTATGAACCAGAACCGGGAAATCGTGGCCTTTTCCGTGGTACGTACCGGAGCCAAAGCGGGAGAAAGCGCTGCCCGGGTGCTGGAGGATGTGCTGGAGAAGGCGAAACTGACGAAGGAAGATATTTCCTGGATTGTTTCCACAGGATACGGCCGGGTCAGCATCTCCTACGCGGATGAAAATGTGACGGAAATCAGCTGTCACGGCAAAGGCGCCCACTACTTCAATCCGAAGATCCGTACAATCCTGGATATCGGGGGGCAGGACAGCAAGGCGATCCGTCTCAATGAAAAAGGAGAAGTACAGGACTTTGTTATGAATGACAAATGCGCGGCCGGCACCGGACGTTTTCTGGAGATGATTGCCCGTACTCTGGAAATATCCATTGATGAGCTGGGCGCCATTGCTCTTACGTCCACGGAAAAAATCGAGATTACCAGTATGTGTTCCGTGTTTGCTGAATCGGAGGTGATTTCCCTGATTGCCAACAATAAGGAAAAAGCGGACATTGCCGATGGCGTCTGCCACGCCATTGCCAACAAGTCTTTTTCTCTGCTGCGCCGCGCAGGCATGGAACCGGATTTTATGATGACCGGAGGAGTGGCAAAGAATCCGGGCGTGGTCCGGGCAGTGGAGGAGAAAATCGGAGCGCCTCTGTATATCTGCCCGGAACCGGAAATTGTGGGAGCCGCGGGGGCCGCCCTTTATGCTCTGGAGCGTATGGAAGAACGTTAAATACGTTTCTTTATACGTTTCTTTCCTGTGAGTCTGCGATTGATTCTGCTGAAAATGATCACCACCATGATCGTGGCGGCCAGCCAGGCGGTCTGATCTGTCACACAGACAGCCGTATAGCCAAATGCGGGAATGGCAAACAGGGACATCAGCCCCCTGGCTGCCAGTTCGCTGCAGCCGGCAAAGATGGCAACCGCGCCGAACCCCAGCCCCTGAATCGTCATCCGGGTACAGCCCAGAATAGGAAGAAGCCAGTAGAAAAATCCGGAAAAGGTAAGGAACTGCTGTACGGCATCAAGAACCTGAGTCTCGCTTCGATCCACGAAAAGCCAGGAAATGGTAGAACCATTTGTTACAAGGACGATTCCGATGAATACCGAGTAAATCAGACCGATGAAAATTCCGCTAAGCAAACCTTTGGCAATCCGTTCATTTTTTCCGGCTCCCATGTTCTGACCGCCGAAAGTGGCGCAGGCAGAAGCTATGGCATCATAGGGACACATGGCCAGCTGTTTGACTTTGGTGGCCGCGGCGAAAGCGGATACATACACGGCGTCAAGAGCATTGACAGCGCTCTGCATCATGATGCTTCCGATGGCCGTGATGGAAAACTGCAGCCCCATGGGTATGGAATCCATCAGAAGAATTTTCTGGCAGTATAGCTGCGGACGCATTTCTTCGCGGGTCATTCTGAGAATTTCATATTTCTTTCTCATGTAGATCAGACAGGCAAATCCGGAGACACCCTGTGAGAAAATGGTGGCCCAGGCAGCGCCTGCCACGCCCATATGAAAGATCAGAATCAACGCCAGATCCAGAACGATATTCAGGATGGTGGACAGCACCAGAAAATAAAATGGCGTTTTGGAATCCCCCATGGAGCGGATGATGCCGGAGGAGGTATTATAAAGGAAGGTAAACGGGATCCCCAGACAGATAATGAAAAAATAGTCATAAGCATCCTGAAAAATATTTGCCGGGGTGTGCATCGCTTCCAGAATCACCCGGCACAAGGTGGTGGTCAGCAGCGTCAGAACGAAGGCCAGGATAATGGCCAGCCAGGCGGCGTTGGCGGTAAATTCCCGCATTTTCCTGAAATCCTTCGCTCCGAACCGCTGAGCTACCGGTATGGCAGGCCCGCTGCAGGTGCCGGTGGTGAACCCGATAATCAGAAAGTTCAGCGAGTTGGTGGAGCCTACGGCAGTCAGTGCCTCCAGACCCAGGGTTTGCCCCACAATGATGGTATCCGCCATGTTGTACATCTGCTGAAACAG
>ERZ1643249.4433-NODE-4433-length-11757-cov-15.309092_pt1 | contig 11757 bp, 11 predicted proteins | sample MGYA00579263_ERZ1643249 | MGnify/ENA primary metagenome ERZ1643249 (study PRJEB29033, sample SAMEA4952264) | chicken gut metagenome | biome: Broiler Chicken; feature: Gastrointestinal Tract; material: Caecum | place: Ireland | collected 2018 | study: Broiler...
TATCTAAACCTTCTACGACTCTTTGCAGATCATCCATTTTTTTGTCAAATTTTTTTCAACATCATTTTGGATTTTCTTCTTTTTCTTCTCCGTTTCTAATGTGATTGATTCTACCCTTTTTACTATGTTTCTTTTTTCTGTCATCTTTGATTCTCCCTTCATTTCTTATTTTTGTCCAGAATTATAAAACAGGTATTTTTAAATAGAAACGGTCAAATAGGAGATTTCTGTGTAAAAATAGGACAAATCGGATAATTTGATGGTCAAATCATAAAATCTATTCTATAATAAGTCTATAAATTTTAATCTGGAGTAATATCTTATGAAACATAATATTACCTCTCAAAACACAAAAAAATGCTTGCTCAGTCTCTGAAAAGTGCCATGAGGAAAAAACCTTTTTCTAAAATAACGGTAAGTGAACTTATACAGGACTGTGGTTTAAATCGTAAAACTTTTTATTACCATTTTGATGATATTTATGATCTTATGAAATGGATGTTTGAAGAAGAAGCAATTAAAGTTATACAAGAATTTGACATAATGGTGAATTATGAAGAAGCCATAGATTTCATTCTGAATTATGTATGGGAAAACGACTATCTTCTGAGCTGCGTATACGACAGTCTTGGAAGAGAGCAGGTAAAATATTTTTTTATTGAAGATTTTCTTGCTGTCTCAAAAAAGCTGCTGGAAAGTATGGAACAGAAAACAGATACTTCTCTGAGTATGGAATACAAAACATTTCTTTGTGAGTTTCTGGCAGAAGGAATAGGAGGCATTTTGATCAATGCTTTTCTTGATAAAGATAAATATGCAATTGAAAATTTGAAAGGATACATCATTGAGACTGTTGAGAAATTACTGGCCGGGATATTTGATTTGAATGAAATACCCTCCGTATAGGAAGAGACAAACCTTTCTTCTGCACGGAGGGTGTTTTCTGTTAATACGAACTTGCAAGCGTATAACTCTATTTTTCGTTTTCTCTGATGACCTTCTCTATTCTTGACTTTACCTCCTGGGCAATCTCCACCGTTTTCATATCTTTATATTCATCATATAAAAGCGGTTTCAGAAAATGAACCTGTACGGTCAGCTTTTCAATGGACTTTGTATCAAAGGATTTATAAGAATCAATAAGAGCTACAGGTACAATGGGACACTTTGCCTTAACTGCAGGCTTAAAGCTTCCCCCTTTAAATTCATGAACATTATTGGGATCTTTTGTTCTGGTTCCCTCTGCAAAGATCAGATAGTTTCTTCCTGCCTTTACTTCCTTTGTCACCTGAATGATCACCTGCATAGACTGTTTTACATCTTCTCTGTCAATGGCATAAGCTTTCATACAAGCAAATACCTGTTTCAGAAATGGTATATTCTGGATCTCTTTTTTCATAACTACAGAAAAAGGTGTTGGACAGGCCTGTATAATTGCTAATACGTCAAATAGCCCCTGATGATTTGGAAAAAACATAAATCCATTTTCTTTTGGTATATTTTCCTGTCCATGAACATCAATATGGATCCGTCCTCCTTTGATAGCCCGGTTATCTATAAATCTGAGTAATTTATATCTCTCTTCTTCTGTATATTTTTCTACATGGCTGGCATAATAACATAATTTACACCAATAGTAAGGAACAAAAAGAATATTATATGCCACCATTAATAGGATTCTCTTCACTTTTCTCTACTCACTTTCTTCGTTCATTTTTCCAGGCAGTGCACAAAGAGAACATACTTTACATTAACGTCTGCCTGATGGATCTTTTGTCAAAAAGAAGTGTGCATTAAAATCAGTGTTTTCTCTTAATGCACACTCCTGCCAGAGCCTTGCCCAGCAATTTTTATGTTTCTTTCGCTGACTGGCTGAAACGCTTGTCCAGCTCTTCTTTATAAGATGGATTTTCTTCCTGAAAATTTTCAAAATCCTTCTTATATTTTTTATAGGTATTTGTTCCCATAAATTTCTCATAAGCGGCCCTGGAATATTGGCTCATTTCTCCTGTCACGTCTTTTGCAGGAACCACAAAATATCTTTTCTCATTTTCATTTACAAAATAGAAAGACAACACCGGACATTTTTGATTTTTTTCTCCATCTTCCGGTTCATAGTTAAATAAAACATAGATCAGTTGACTGTCTCCACTTTTTCCAAGAGAATCCGCCTTTTCAAAGTCTATGCTCTTTGCTTTATAAGCTTTAAAAAGTCTGATATTATAATCAATTTCCTTCTGGAGTTCTTCCTGTACCTCCTCATCCTCTGCCAGACCATAACATTCTTTTATGTTCTGGAAATTCTGTTCCTGATAAGAACGGATCAAAGATCTTACCACAGCTTCCGGAGATTTATTATTTACTCCATTCCCGCCGCAGCCGGCCAGGATAAACATACATGCAGAGACAGTTAAAATAAATATAACCCCTTTTTTTATCACTGTCATGAAATGAATTTATTCCTCTCCTCTGTCAGAAGCATCTGCTTCCTGTATTCCCTCTTCGTCTTTATCTCTTACTTTTGCAATACTTGCCACTGTAATATCATCCTTCAGATCCATGAGTTTTACCCCTGATGTAATCCTTCCCAGAATGGAAATATCTTTACATTCCAGACGGATAATAATTCCCTCCGTGGTGATCAACATGATTTCGTTTTCACTGTTTACAGCTTTCACGCCAATCACATTTCCTGTTTTCTCTGTGATCTTATAGCATTTAACGCCTTTTCCGCCCCGGTTCTGACGGGTAAATTCTCCTACAGAAGTACGTTTTCCAAGACCTTTTTCTGATACGATCAGAAGATAATCACCCTGACAGGTAAGCTGCATGCCGATCACTTCATCTTCTTCCATCAGGTTAATACCTCTTACACCCATGGAAACCCTGCCGGTAACTCTTACATCGGTCTCTTTAAAACGGATACACTGTCCGAATTTTGTCACCAGGATAATATCTTTCTTATTATCTGTGAATTTAACTTCAATAAGTTCATCATCTTCTCTCAGCGCAATAGCCGCAAGGCCTGTCTTTCTCACATTTGCATAATCCTCAATAGGCGTTTTCTTTACAAGTCCGTACTTTGTTGCCATAAAGAGGAAATTCCCCTTCTTAAACTCATTGATAGGGATCACTGCTGTGATCTTCTCGTCAGGCTGAAGCTGGAGCAGATTGATAATGGCTGTTCCCCTGGCTGTTCTGCTGGCCTCCGGAATCTCATAAGCCTTTATCCTGTACACCCTTCCTGTACTTGTAAAGAACATGAGATAATGGTGAGTCGTCGTCATCAGCAGCTCTTCAATATAATCATCTTCTATCGTGGACATACCCTTAATTCCTTTTCCGCCTCTGTTCTGGCTGCGGAAATTGTCCACGGTCATTCTCTTTATGTAGCCCAGTTTTGTCATGGCTATCACTGTATTTTCTTTCGGAATCAGGTCTTCCATGGAAATATCATACTCATCATAGCCGATGGAAGTTCTTCTGTCATCTCCATATTTTTCAGCAATGGCCAGGATTTCTTCCCGGATCACCCGAAGAAGCAGATTCCTGTCAGACAGAATTGCTTTCAGCTCTCGGATCTTCACTTCCAGCTCATTAAATTCGTTCTGAAGACGTTCTCTCTCCATTCCGGTGAGCTGATACAGACGCATATTAACAATTTCCTGAGCCTGTACATCTGTAAAGCCAAAGGTCTCCATTAAAGTATCCTTAGCTTCCTGCCTTGTTTTGGAATTCCGGATGATCTGGATCACCTGATCGATCACATCCAGGGCTTTCAGTAAACCGGAAACAATATGGGCTCTGGCTTCCGCCTTGTTCAGATCATACTGGGTCCTTCTGGTGACCACATCTTCCTGATGGTTCAGATAATGGTTCAGCATTTCCAGAAGACTCATGACTTTAGGAGTATTGCCCACCAAAGCCAGCATGATCACACCGAAAGTATCCTGAAGCTGTGTATGTTTATAAAGCTGATTCAGGATCACATTGGCATTGGCATCTCTTTTCAGTTCGATACAGATGCGCATACCTTCCCTGTTGGAGTGGTCGTTGATGGCTGTGATTCCTTCCACTTTTTTATCTCTTACCAGCTCTGCGATCTTCTCAATAAGCCTTGCTTTATTAACCATATAAGGCAGTTCTGTAACTATGATCTGTGTCTTTCCGTTTGGCATAGTCTCAATATCTGTCACAGCCCGCACCCGGATCTTGCCTCGTCCTGTCCGATATGCTTCCTCAATTCCCCTGGTTCCCAGGATTGTGGCACCTGTAGGAAAATCAGGTCCTTTCACGATAGAAAGGATCTCTTCAATGGTCGTCTCTCTGTTTTCCTCAATCTGATTGTCAATGATCTTCACAACAGCATTGATGATCTCTCTCAGATTGTGCGGAGGTATATTGGTAGCCATACCTACCGCAATACCGGAAGTACCGTTTGCCAGAAGATTGGGATATCTGGAAGGCAGCACCGTAGGCTCTTTCTCCGTACCGTCAAAGTTCGGAACAAAATCTATCGTATTCTTATTGATATCTGCAAGCATTTCCATGGAAATCTTGCTTAATCTGGCCTCTGTATAACGCATGGCGGCAGCGCCGTCTCCGTCCACAGAACCAAAGTTTCCATGTCCGTCCACCAGAGGATATCTGGTAGACCAGTCCTGAGCCATATTTACCAATGCTCCGTATATGGAACTGTCTCCATGGGGATGATATTTACCCATGGTATCACCTACAATACGGGCACATTTTCTATGGGGCTTATCAGGACCATTATTCAACTCGATCATGGAATACAGGATTCTTCTCTGTACCGGTTTTAAACCATCTCTTACATCCGGAAGGGCCCTGGAGGCAATAACACTCATGGCGTATTCAATGTAGGATTCCTCCATTTTCTTCTGCAGGTCCACTTCCTGGACTTTGTCAAAAATATTATCTTCCATCTGGTTTCTCCTTTAGATCCGGATTTCTTAAATGTCCAGATTCTTTACATATTTGGCGTTCTCTTCGATAAATTCTCTTCTGGGCTCTACCTTATCCCCCATCAAAGTGGTAAAAGTCAGGTCAAGTTCAGAAGTGGAATCTTCGTCCATTACAACCCGCATAAGAATTCTTCTCTCCGGGTCCATGGTAGTTTCCCAAAGCTGATCTGCATCCATCTCTCCCAGACCTTTATAACGCTGGATAGAACAGCCCTCCAGGCCGATCTCCTGGAGGATATCCGCCTGTTCCTGTTCCGTATAGGCATAATAAATTTTCCGGTTCTTCTCCAGCTTAAATAAAGGCGGTTTTGCCAGATACACATATCCCTGTTTGATCAGCTCCGGCATAAACCTGTACAAAAATGTAAGAAGAAGGGTTGCGATATGGGCACCGTCCACATCGGCATCCGTCATAATAATGATCTTGTGATATCTCAGTTTGGTAATATCGAAATCTTCGTGGATTCCTGTGCCGAAAGCCGTGATCATGGCTTTGATCTCCGCATTGGCATAGATTTTGTCCAGTCTTGCCTTCTCCACATTTAAGATCTTTCCTCTCAGAGGAAGAATAGCCTGGGTTGCCCTGCTTCTGGCAGTTTTGGCAGATCCTCCTGCAGAATCTCCCTCTACAATATAAATCTCGCACTTGCTTGGATCCTTATCTACACAGTCTGCCAGTTTGCCGGGCAGGGACATTCCGTCCAGGGCAGATTTCCGTCTGGTCAGTTCCCTGGCTTTTCTTGCAGCATCTCTGGCCCTCTGAGACAAGATAGATTTCTCTACAATGATCTTGGCAACTGCCGGATTCTGTTCCAGATAGATTTCCAGCTGGCTGCTCACAACACTGTCAACAGCCCCTCTTGCCTCACTGTTACCCAGTTTCTGTTTCGTCTGACCTTCAAACTGAGGATCTTCGATCTTCACACTGATAATAGCCGTCAGTCCTTCTCGGATATCCTCTCCGGACAGATTCTGCTCATTATCCTTTAACAGCTTATTTTTTCTGGCATAATCATTAAAAGTTTTTGTAAGAGCATTTCGAAACCCCATAATATGGGTGCCGCCCTCAGGAGTAGTGATATTATTTACAAATCCATAAGTATTTTCTGTATAGGCATCGTTGTGCTGCATGGCCACTTCCACCATGACTCCATCTTTGATTCCTTCAAAATAAAGAATATCTTCGTAAAGAGGCGTGGTACTTCTGTTCAGATACTGAACAAATTCCCGGATTCCGCCTTCATAGTGAAAGACAACCTCCTTCGGCTCCTCTTCTCTTTTATCTCTGGCAATGATCTTCAGTCCTTTGGTAAGGAAAGCAATTTCCCGGAAACGGTGTTTTAAGGTATTGAAGTCAAATACTGTCTCCTCAAAGATTTCCGGATCCGGATGGAAAGATACCATAGTTCCTGTTTTCTCCGGGTCGCAGTCTCCCACCACTTTCAGGCTGTACATGGCCTTGCCTCTCTCATACCGCTGCTGGTAGACTTTTCCCTCATGACAGATCTTCACCTCCAGCCAGGTGGAAAGGGCATTTACTACAGAAGCGCCCACTCCGTGAAGACCTCCGGATACCTTGTATCCGCCTCCGCCGAATTTTCCCCCTGCATGGAGCACCGTAAAGACCACTTCCACCGCCGGGATTCCGGCTTTATGATTGATCCCTACAGGAATACCTCTTCCGTTATCTACCACCGTGATGGAATTGTCTTCATTCACCGATACCTCTATGGTATCACAGAACCCGGCCAGCGCTTCATCTACCGAATTGTCCACGATCTCGTAAACCAGGTGATGAAGACCTCTGGCTGAAGTACTGCCGATATACATACCAGGTCTTTTTCTTACTGCTTCCAGTCCTTCCAGAATCTGAATCTGGTCAGCACCGTACTCTGTATTAATTTCTGTACTCATGTAATTCCTCCTGTGAACCGGCCTGTGCCGGGAATGATAGGCGTCTGTCAATAGAACTTATGTAAACTTTTAAGAAGGACAGTACACTTTCCCGTCAACTACCTTGAATATTTTATTGATATGAAATCTTTTGTCGATAAAATCATCCAGTCCTGTGCAGGTGATCATGGTCTGCACCTGACTGATACTGTTTAAAAGATAATTCTGCCGGCTGGAATCCAGCTCAGATAATACATCATCTAAGAGCAGCACCGGCATATCCTTTATCCTTTTTTTCACTATATATATTTCTGAAAGTTTCAGAGACAGGGCAGCCGTCCGCTGCTGTCCCTGAGAACCATATTTTCTGATATCCATGCCGTTGATCTTCACTCCCATGTCATCCCTGTGAGGACCAGTGGAAGTCATTTTAAAACGACAGTCTCTTTCCTGATTCCGGGCAAGGGCGGAAAGAAAATCCTCTTCTAAGATACTGGGCTCATAGAGCAGCTGGATTTCTTCCTTTCCTCCGGTGATATTGTTGTGTATCTCCCTTATGATCCCGTTCATCTCTTCTATAAACTCCCGTCTGCTGCGGATCACAGAATTTCCGTAATGGGCCAGTTGTTCATCCCATACTTCCAGAGTACTCATAAGAGAAGGCTGAAAAGCCAGATCCTTCAGCAGTTTATTTCTCTGGTTCAAAATATGATTATAGTTGGAAAGATCTGAGAGATACAGTTTATTAAGTTGACATAATTCAAGATCCAGGAATCTTCTCCGCTCCCCGGGCCCATTTTTGATAATATTCAAATCCTCCGGGGAGAAAAATACAAGGTTCAGGATTCCGAAAAGTTCTCCGGCTTTTCGTATGGGAATTCCGTCAATGGCGATGCCCTTGGCTTTATTTTTCTTCAGGTGCATATCAATTTTCCGGGAAATCCCTGCTTTTTTTACAAACATACGGATATGGGACTCTTCAGCGTCAAACCGGATCATCTCCCTGTCCTTGCTTCCTCTGTGGGATTTGGTGGTTCCGCAGAGATAAACAGCTTCCAGGATATTTGTCTTCCCCTGGGCGTTATCCCCATAGAAAATATTGGTTCCTTTGTCGAAATTAAGAGACAGAGTCTCGTAATTCCTGTAATCTTTCAGCTCTATGGATTCAATATACATAGGTCACCTGATTTCTTCCGGGATCATTTCTCGATCCGGATCTCCTCTCCGTTATAGGAAATCACATCCCCATCATAGAGCTTCCGTCCTCTCCTGGTCTCCGTCTCCCCGTTAACCTTTACCTCTCCATCCTGGATCGCATATTTGGCTTCTACCCCGTCTTCCGCCAGATTTGCGGCTTTCAGCGCCTGCCCAAGCTTAATATATTCCTCTCTTAACTTGATAATTTCCATTTTTTTCCTTTCTTAATCTGTCCCGCCGGGACCGGTTTTCATATTTTTCTACCTGAAAAGCCTTAAAACCCGCGGTTATCTTCCTGCAGCGTTAAAATTTACCGGCAGGATCAGATAAATATACTGTTGTGCCTCATCCCGGATAAAGCACGGAGCTTTAGGATTCATGAGATAAATACTGATTTCCTCGTCATCAATAACTTTCAGGGCATCGATGAGGAACTTGGGATTAAATCCGATCATAATATCCTTGCCTTCTTTTTCAATATCAATGTCCTCTTTCATAGAACCGATCTGAGAATCAATACTCAATTCCATCTGTCCGTCTTCAATATTGATGATGATGGGTTTCTTGTCTCCTTCTTTCACAAGAAGAGTGGCTCTGTCGATACAATCTAAAAATTCTTTTTTATTGATCTTAACTTTTGTCTCATAATCACTGGAAAGCATCTGATCGATCTTAAAATATTCTCCTTCAATCAGACGTGACACTACCGTGGTATCATTAAACTCGAAAAGAATATGATTGGAGGAAAGATATATATCAACCATATCTTCTAATTCTCCTGACAGGATCTTGCTGATTTCATTTAAGGTCTTGCCGGGAACAATGACTTTCCGGTCTTCGCACGGTTCTTTTAAAGGAACGCGGCGGATAGAGATACGATGTCCGTCCAGGGAGATCACTCTCAGACGGTTGTCCTCGATCTGGAACAGTTCGCCGGTCATCAGTTTGTTATTTTCATTTAAAGCAATGGAAAAAATAGTCTGACGGATAATTTCTTTTAAAGTAAACTGTGAAACCCGTATACATTCATTTTTTTCGATCAAAGGCAGATAGGCAAAATCTTCTCCTGATTTTCCGGGTATATTGAATTTAGCTTTTTCACAGGTAATCGTTGTATTTAATCTTTCATCTGTCTCTATTGTAACATCACTGTCAGGAAGTTTCCGGACAATTTCTGAGAAAATTTTGGCATCCAGAGCAATGATCCCTTTTTCCAATACCATACCCTGAACCCGGGTTTCAATTCCCAGTTCCATATCATTAGAGGTAAATTTAATGTCGTTGGTGGAAGCATCAATAAGAATACATTCCAGAATAGGCATGGTTGTCTTGGCCGGAACGGCTTTCATAACGATATTTACACTTTTTTGAAGTTCAGCTTTGGAACAGAATAATTTCATAATGTGAATAACTTCCTTTCTGTGGTGGAGTGTATAATATAAAAATAAAAAGATAAAGTAATCCGCAGTAGCCGCCGTAGGGGCTGTGAATATGTGTATAAGTGCCGAAAACCGTGAAAAATACGGCTTTCGGCGTATGGATAACTTTGTGGGTGAAGCTGGAAGTTCATGTGAAAACCCGGTTGATAAAGGTGTGGACAAAAATGCGGCTTTTCCGAGAACTTTAACTTTCCACATAAAATTCACATACTATGCACTTTAGGATGTGGATAAAATTACTGTTTGGAAGGGTTGATCTTCTTCCTCAGGATGTCAATGACTTCCCGGGTAGATTCGGAGGTTTCCAGTTCAGCTTCTATTTTGTTAATCCCGTTCATAATGGTGGTGTGATCCCTTCCACCCAGATACTGGCCTATGATCTTCAAAGTAGAGTCCGTCATATGACGGCAGAGATACATGACGATCTGTCTGGGGAATGCGATCTGGCTGTTTCTTCTGTTTCCTATAATATCAGCAGGAGTCAGATCAAAATGATCAGCAACGATATCTGTGATTAGTTCAGGGGTGATCACCCGTTTCTCATTTGGTGAGATGATATCCTTTAAAACCTTTTCTGCAAGGGCCAGATTGATCTCGCTTTTTTCCAGATTTGCATAGGCCATGATCTTATTTAAAGATCCTTCCAGCTCACGAATATTGGATTTTACATTTCTGGCAATGTATTCGATCACTTCATTATCAATAGAATAACCGTCCAGTTCTTCTTTCTTCCGGAGAATGGCCATTCGGGTCTCATAGTCCGGAGATGAGATATCCACGATCAGTCCCCATTCAAACCGGGAACGAAGACGGTCCTCCAATATCTCCATATCTTTAGGCGGTTTATCTGAGGATATGACGATCTGCTTCTTTGCTCCGTGAAGAGCATTAAAGGTATGGAAGAATTCCTCCTGAGTAGACTCTTTTCCTATGATAAACTGGATATCATCAATCAGCAGTACGTCAATATCCCGGTATTTTTCCCGAAATTTGGACATGGTAGAATTATTTCCGTTTCGGATAGAATCAATCAGTTCATTGGTAAAAGTTTCGCTGGTAACATAAAGTACTTTAGCGCTGGGATTTTTCTGCAGGACAAAATGGGCAATAGAATGCATAAGGTGAGTCTTGCCTAATCCAACACCTCCATAGATAAAAAGGGGATTGTAAGCTTCCCCCGGGGATTCCGCCACGGCCAGAGAGGCCGCATGAGCCATTTTGTTGTTGCTGCCCACTACAAAGGTATCAAAGGTATAACGGGGATTAAGTCCTGCTTTTACAATATTTTCATTGAGGGAAGAGTCTTCTTCTTTGATTGTTTCCTGAATTTCTTCCTGAACATCTTCAGGAAGGATCAGAGAAATTTCATAATTTTTTCCTGTGGCTTCCACAATCGCGACCTGAAGAGGAAGGAGATATCTCTTATTGATATAGTCCACCCCGATAGTACCGCTAGGAACGATGATCGTGACCGTATTTCCCTCGACTTTATATACCTGGAGAGGTTCCAGCCATGTAGTAAAAGCAATGGGAGATAAATCATGCTCCGTCCTTACCATATTTAAGATTTCCGGCCATTTTTCCTGTATAACGTGCATTTTCATTCTCCTAACAAGTATTTTATGCCTCTTTTCACACACAAAAATATATGATTGACTGATTACATCATTCAATCATCGGTAAAAAAAAGTATTATTATCTATATATTATAATAAAAAACGGTATTAATCAATGAAAAATTCAAGAAACCGGAAGCATATAAGGAAAAAAGAAATGTGGAAAAGTGGATATCAGGGAAGCAATATATTTATATAGGAAGGAACAGGTATAAAAAAAGCGGATGAAAATTAGAAAATGTGTATAAGTGACTATGTGGATAAAAGGATGTGGATAATGGTGATAAATATTATTTGTAAACCTGTGGAAAAAAGCAAATGTGAAAAATGTGTATAATGTCAAAAACAGTATCCACATGTAAAAAAGTATTGAAAAATAAGGATTTTTGAAAAAATATAGGGAAAGAATGTGTATATATTGAGCAACTTATCCACATCTTATCCACAATTTGTGGATAAATTTACGTAAACCTGAAATTGTGAAGAGATATGTGGATAGAAAATGAGGATAACTGGGGATTAAAAAAAGTTACCCACATTATTCTGTGGACAAATGTGGATAAGTTTTTGGTAAGAAATACTTGACGAAATAAGGGTTTGTGAATATAATTGAAATGATGTTTTCTA
>ERZ1643249.4434-NODE-4434-length-11757-cov-7.187233_pt1 | contig 11757 bp, 10 predicted proteins | sample MGYA00579263_ERZ1643249 | MGnify/ENA primary metagenome ERZ1643249 (study PRJEB29033, sample SAMEA4952264) | chicken gut metagenome | biome: Broiler Chicken; feature: Gastrointestinal Tract; material: Caecum | place: Ireland | collected 2018 | study: Broiler...
GCCAAGCGACGGCAACGCAGCCAACGGCCTGTTTTTGATAGATTTTGCGGCAAAGTTTCCTTGTGCGCACTCCGCTAAGGCGGAGTAACGGCCCCCGCCCGGCCGGGCAGGGAGCGGCCAGCCCCTGACAATGAACTGACATCTTCTCTATCCTCAAAATACGTCCATAGCAAAGCCGCCGGCAGCCGCAACTGGGTGCCGGCGGCTTTGCTTTTTGGGCTGCTGCGGCCGCTGCGTTTGAAAAAACCGTTGCTATTTTTGCAGGAAGTGTTACCTTTACTGTAAGACCCGGCTTTGCGTGCAGCCATGGGCAAAGCTGCAAAATGGAAAGATTTGGTAAAACGCAGCGAAGGCGCCTTCGCTATTTCTCCACTCCGTGGAGAAATAATGCGTTCTATCGGCAGGAACGTGGATGGAAAGGCACCCGCCGCCCAAAGCAGGGCAGGGCGAACGCAGGCCGGCGGGGACAACGATGGGGGAAAGGAGGCAGAGCCCCATGGGATTTGACGCCGCTGTAAACAGCGCGATCGGCCGGCGGCTGCGGTGCCGCCGCGAGGAGCTGGCGCTGACAAGGGAAAAACTGGCCGAGTGCGCCGAGATCTCGGTGCAGTTTCTGGCCGATATCGAGACCGGCCGCAAGGGCATGACGGTGCAGACGCTGCGCAAGCTGGCGCTGGCCCTGCATTGCGGCGCCGACGACCTGGTATTCGGCGCTCAACCGGAGGCGGCCGCCAAATTCCCCGCGCTGGCGGCCCGCCTGGACAGCCTGACCCCCGCCCAGGCCGACCTGGCCCTGGACGTCCTGGCGCTGGTGCAAAAGGCCCTGCCGCCCGCCGGCCAAGGCAAGGCGGACGGCGATTGACGCCGCCTGTCCTGCCGCACAAAACACGGGCCGGCCCCCCCTGTTTGGGGGGGCCGGCGGCTTTGCTTGTGTATCCGGCCGCGTCACGCCAGTACCGAGAATTGGCACTCCGCCAGCGGCATCTGGCGGAAAGCCGCCCATGCCTCGGCTTTGGCCTGCACCGCGGCGCGGGCGGCGGGGTCCGGCTCCTGCCAGAAAACCGCCTCCACCAGCAGGCTGCCCCGCCGGGTCTTGCTTTTCCAGCAGCCGGCCACCCGGCCCTGCTGCAAAATCGCGCCGGGGTTGCCCACCGTGCGCCACACCAGCCGCTGCAGCCGTTTGTCCGGCAGCAGCAGGGTGCGGTCCCGCTGGTCCAGGTAGGGGTCGTGGGGGCCAAGCAGCAAAAGCGGCGCCTGCTGCGGGCCGGGCAAGTTGGGCAGGGCGTCCAGGTCGGCGGCCAGCATCCGGCGGGTGCGGCCCGCCAGCGTTACCTCCGCCGTGCCGGGGGCGGCGGCGTCCCACAGGCGGCTGCCCTGGGCCGGGCTGCAGCCCAGCCAGTCGATCAGCTCCTGCCGCGTGGCCGGGCCGTAGCAGTGCAAAAACCGCCGCACCAGCTCCCGCCCGGCGGCGTCCGGGTCGGCCTGGGGCAGCGGCTGCCCCAGCCAGCGCGCCGGCGCGGTGAAGGTGGGGTGCACCCCCTGCCGGAAGCCGAACACCACCTGCCCCCCAAAGGCGCAGGGGCGCAGCAGAAAGGATGCCACCGCCCCGCCCACCGTCTGGCGGCCGGGGCTGCCGTACATCGACGGCGCATCCCACAGCGGGCGCTTTTCGGCGGGCAGCAGCGGCCGCACCCGGTCGGCCAGGTACTGGTCCAGCGCCTCTTTGGTCTGCACGGTGTCGCGCTCCAGCGCGGCGGCGGCTTGGCGCACCAGCGGCAGCAGCTCACCGGCCGTCATGCCCAAAAACTCCTCTGCCAGGCCGATGCCGCGGGTGTAGATCCAGGGTTCCTCGCCGGGGCGGGCCTGCAGCGCCGCCAAAAACACCCCCGCGTCGGCGGTGGGGAACACCAGCGGCACGCCCCGCACGCTCCAGGCCTGCAGCAGCGTTTTGTCGTGGTACAGCGCGTCGTGCAGGCCGGCGATGCCGGCCTCCCGCACCCGCACAAAGGCCGCGGTCTCCCAGGCGCCGGGCGGCGAGTTCTGCAGCCCGCAGGCCCCGGCGGCCTGCGCCAGCCCGCCTGCGGGCAGCGGGGCATCCAGATGATGGGCATGCAGCCGGTGGGCCAGCGCCTGCTGTTCGGTCAGTACCGGCAGGGACAAGAAAAACACCCCCTGTGTGTGATCGGACGGAAAAAGCGGTGAAACGGATACCCTGATTTTACCACCCCGGCGGCCAAAATGCCACGGCAAAATGCCGGCACATATCCCCATAAGCAACAAAAATGCAGAAGAGACGCCGGGACGCTGCGCCGATGGGGGGCGGCAGGGCCAGGGGCCGAAAGTCCATTCAAAAAAGCGGCGGTTTGTGATACACTAAAAACCGTTGCGGGCCGCGGAATGCCACGGCGGCAAAACCACCAAATATAGAAGGGTGATCTTGTGGAAGTTGCATATTTATTGCCTGGACAGGAACGCTGCATCCCCTTTGCGGCCAGCAAGAACGGACAAAAGCGCGTGGAATATTCCTACCGTACCCAGGGCGGGGAGCTGTTCTCCTGCGTGTGCCGCAGCGAGGACGAGGCCCGCGCTCTGTGCGAGGACTGGATGGCCCGCCGCGAGCGTTACTGACCGCGCCCGCACCGTCCAAAAATGATCAACAGCCCGCCGTGCCGGATCTTTCCGGTGCGGCGGGCTGCCTGCTTTTTGGGGCCTGGCAAAACACGGCGGGGCGGTCAGCGCCCGCGGGCGGCCAGCTCGGCGCGGGCGATCTGCGCCAGGCGGGGCGCCGCGTGGTCGAAAAACCGCCGGAACGCCGGGCAGTAATAGTTCTGCTTCCGGCCGTCGGCGTCGGCGGTCCAGTCCCGCTTGCAGCCGCCAAAGCAAAGGTCATGCCAGGGGCAGGCGGCGCAGGGGGCGGGGTGCTCCAGTCCCTCCTGCAAAAACTGCCGCGCCAGCGGCCCCTGGCCCATGGCGGCCAGCGGGGTCTCGCCCAGGGCGCCCAGTTTCCAGCCGTCCAGCACGTAAAAATCGCAGGGGTAAACGCTGCCGTCCGCCTCGATGACAAAGTAGGCGCCGCAGCTGCCGCTGGTGGCGCAGGTGCCTGCCGGCATGCCCATGGCCAGGTGCACGTAATCGTCAAACAGCCGCACGCTGGTGTAGCGGCCGGCGGCCCAGTCCCGATACCACTCGTCAAACAGGGCGCACAAAAAAGCGCCGTAATCCTCCGGCAGCAGCGAGTAGGGCATGCCGCCCCGCTCCATGCCCAGCGGGTCCAGGCAGGGAATAAACTGCAGGTAGCGCACCCCGGTCTTTTGCAGCGCATGGTACACCCGCACTGCGCTTTTGGCGCAGCGTTTGGTCACCACGCACAGCAGGTTCAGCTCGGCGCCGGCCTTTTGCAGCCGCTGCACGGCGGCGTGCACCCGCGTCCAGGTGCCCCGGCCCGCCGCATCGACGCGGAACTCGTCGTGCAGGGCCTTGTCGCCGTCCAGCGACACCCCCACCAAAAACCGGTTTTGGGCAAAAAACTCCGCCCACTGGTCGTCGACGGCCAGGCCGTTGGTCTGGATGGACCAGTCGATGGGGATGTGCCGGGTGTTCTGGCGGCGGGTCTCCTCCACAAAAAAGCGGAAAAAGTCCAGCCCCGCCACCGTCGGCTCGCCGCCCTGGAAGGCAAAACTGATGCGGCCGTTGAAATCGACGGCGGCCAGCGCCTCGCGGATCAGCAGGCGGGCGGTGTCCCGGGACATCACGCCCATGCTGGCCATGGTGCGGTTGGCGGCCTCGTCCTCGTAAAAGCAATAGCGGCAGCGCATGTTGCACAAACTGGAGGCCGGTTTTATGAGAAAATTGACAAACTGCATGGGATGCTCCAAACTTCGGCGGCGCATCCGGGCAGCCGCCCGGACGTCCGCGACAAAAAACGCCTTTCCGACATTATACGTCGGAAAGGCGTTTTCCGCAAGGCGAAGCCGGCCGCTGTCAGGGGGCTGACAGATCCCCGGCGTCAGGACCGGCGGGTGAAGGCGATGGCGCGGCGGTAGATCAGCCAGGCGATGCCGGCGGTGAGAAACTCGGTCACCCAGAAGGCGTGCCAGACGCCGTCGGCGCCCCACAGCCGGCTGAACGCAAAGGCCAGCGGCAAAATCACCACCACATACCGGCACAGCGAGATCCACAGCGATTCCACGCCCTTGCCCAGGCCCTCCAGCGCGCCGGACGCCGCCAGCGACACGCCGGACACGATAAACCCGACGGCAATGGTGCGCAGCGCATGGGCGCCCAGGGCGACGGTCTCGGCGTTTGGGGTGAACAGCCCCAAAAGCTGTTCCGGGATGGCAAAGCACAGCGCGGTGCCCGCGGCCATCACGGTCAGGATCAGCCCCAGGCTGGCGGCAAAGATCTGCCGCACCCGGCGGTACTCGCCGGCGCCGTAGTTGTAGCCCATCAGGGGGCGGATGCCCTGCACGATGCCGTTGGCCGTCAGGTACAAAAAGGTCTGCAGCTTGTAGTAGACGCCCAAGATCAGCACATAAGTCTGGGAGAAGGCGGCCAGGATGGCGTTGAGCACCGTCACCAGCAGCGAAGCCAGCGCCAGGTTCAGCGCGGCGGGGACGCCCACCGTGTACATCCGGGCGCACAGCCGCCCGGCGCCCGGGTCGCCGCCGGCCAGCTGCAGCGGCATGGGCAGGCCCTGCAGCTTCCAGCAGACCAGATAGGCGGCCATCGAGGCGCACTGCCCGATGCCGGTGGCCAGCGCCGCGCCCTCGATGCCCATGGCGGGGAAAGGCCCGATGCCGAAGATCATCAGCGGGTCCAAAATGATGTTGGCCACGCAGCCGATCAGCATGCAGACCATCGAGGTGACCATCCGCCCCATTGCCTGGGTGATCTTTTCAAAGACCATGGCCAGCCCGATGGGCACGCTGAACAGCAGCACGATGTTGGCATACCGCAGCCCCATGTCCAAAATGGCGGCCGAGTTGGTAAAGGCGGCCAGGAAAGCCGGCATGGCCAGCAGGCAGACGGCCGTCAGCACCGCGCCGTGCAGGGCGTTGAGCAGAATGCCCAGCGCGGCGGTGCGGCCGGCTGTCCGGTGCTGGCCGGCCCCCAGGAAAAAGGCGATGACCGCATTGACGCCGATGGCAAAACCGATGGTCACCGCGTTGACCAGGTTCTGCACCGGGTATACCAGCGAAAGCGCGGTCATGGCGTCCTCGCTGATCTGGGCGACAAAGTAGCTGTCCACGATGTTGTACAGCGAGGTCACCAGCATCGAAAGCGTCATGGGCAGCGCCATCGACACCACCAGCGGCAGCACCGGGCGCTGTTTCATAAAGGTCTGATCCATAAAAGTCCCCCTTCTGCGCAAAAAGTGCGCGAAAATCAAAACGGCAGGCACAAAAAAATGCCACACGCACCCCGGCGGGGGGACGTGTGGCGAAAAAGAAAAGAGCATGCTTTTCGAAAAAGATCCACAACGGCGGCAGACGCCAACCGATTTTGTGGCTTTATTATACCCTGCGCCCTGCCGCCTGTCAAGACGGGGGACGGCGGCGGGCAGACAAGGCGCTTTACCGGCGGCCGCGGCCGGACAGGTACAGCGCGCCGGCAAAGTCGAGATACGCGTCCCGGAACAGGTCGGTGGGGGCGTTTTCGATCAGCACCAGCAGATTGGCGAGCATCCAGCGGCGGATGCGGGCGGCAAAGGCGGTTTGTTTGGCAGACATGGCAGGGTCCTCCTTTCCTGGGGGCGGGCGGGGCTTTGGGCGGCTGCGCCCGGCGGGGACGGCTTGTTTCGGGCTTGTGCCGGACTCGTTCTGATAGTATAATAGAACACGGGAGCGCGCCAAGCTACCGCGATTTTCCGCCAAAACTATCAATATCGTATCTGCGGGCCAAACCGCTGCAGGGGAGGGGGATGCGCCATGCCGGATGTGCAGAAGCCGGAGTACCAGGTCCATGTGATGGGCGACGCCGCCGAGATCATCCGCTACGACCGGGCGGCGGTGCCCCTGTATATCCGGCAGGGCAGCCTGTCGTGCTACTCCCACCGCCGTGCGCTGATCCACTGGCACGACGACCTGGAGTTCATCCGCGTCTATGAGGGGCGGATGCGGTACGCCGTCAACGCCCGTGATCTGCTGCTGGGGCCGGGGGACGTGCTGGTCGTCAACAGCCGGCAGATGCACGGCGGCCGCGCCGCCGACGAAAACGACTGCCGGTTCCTTTGCGTATTGGTGCGGCCGCAGCTGCTTACCGGCAGCCCGGTTTTGTACCGGGAGCAGGTGCGCCCCTTTGTGGAGCAGCCGGGGCTGGAATGCCTGCACTTTGCCGCCGGCACGCCGCCGGCGGCGCGGCTGGGGCGCGCGCTGGACGCCATGGCGGACGCCAGCGAAACAGCCGGCCCCGCCTGGGAACTGGCGGCGCTGGGGCAGCTGGCGGCAGTTTGGGGCACGCTTTTGCAGGCGGCCAGGGCCGCCGCCCCCGCCGCCGGCGAGACCGACGCCGACCTGGCCCGCCAGCGGGCGATGGTGCAGTTTATCTACCGCCATTATGCCGAAAAGCTGACGCTGGCCGACATTGCCGCGGCGGGCGGGGTCTGCCGCAGCAAGTGCTGCGCGCTGTTTGCCCGCTACGCCCAGCAGCCGCCCATCGAGTATCTGAACCGCTACCGGCTGGAGGTCAGCTGCGATATGCTGCGCCGCGGCGGCGCTTCCGTTACCGAGGTGGCGCTGGCCTGCGGTTTTTCCAGCCCGGCCTACTTTGCCCAGCAGTTCGGCCGGCGCTACGGCTGCACCCCGCGCGCCTGGCGGGCCGCCTGCAAACCTTGACAAGCGGGCGGCCAGCGTGTACAATAAAGACAACTACAATGATAAAAGGGGTGACTGTTCCGATGAAACACATTCTCTCTCTGAATACCCGCGATATGGCCGAGAGCGTCAACAACGGCGGCTGCGGCGAGTGCCAGACCTCCTGCCAGAGCGCCTGCAAGACCAGCTGCGGCATTGCCAACCAGCCGTGCGAGAAGGCTGACAACGAGTAATCGCTTGTACATCGCCCGTACCCGATAAACGGCTTACAGCCGGGATGCGCCTGCATTCCGGCGATTTTTGTGTGGGTGCGGCGTTTTGCCGCCGCCCGTTTCTGCCCCTGCCGGCGGCAGGGAAGTTGCCTGAAAGCACCCCAAGGAGTTTTGCAGCATTATGATCCATCAGTTCCAACTCAACGGCTACAACATTGTGGTGGACGTGTACAGCGGCAGCGTCCATGCGGTGGACGAGCTGGCCTACGACGCCATCGCCCGCATTGACGCCGGCGACAGCCGCGAGCAGGCCGCCGCCCGGCTGGCCAAAAAGTACGCCGCCCGCCCCGAAGTCACCGCCGCCGACATCAGCGACGCGCTGGACGACATCGACGAGCTGACCGCCGCGGGCAAGCTGTTTGCCCCCGACACCTACGCCGACAAGGCGTTCGACTTCAAAAAGCGGTCCACCGTGGTCAAGGCGCTGTGCCTGCACGTGGCCCACACCTGCAACCTGAACTGCCACTACTGCTTTGCCGCCCAGGGCAAGTTCCACGGCGAAAGCGGCCTGATGAGCTTTGAGACCGGCAAGCGGGCGCTGGACTTTTTGGTGGAGCACTCCGGCACCCGGCGCAACCTGGAGGTGGACTTCTTCGGCGGCGAGCCGCTGATGAACTTTGAGGTCTGCAAGCAGCTGGTGGCCTACGCCCGCAGCATCGAGAAGGCGGCCGGCAAGAATTTCCGCTTTACCCTGACCACCAACGGCGTCGGCATCACCGACGAGGTCATCCGGTGGGCCAACCAGGAATGCTATAACGTGGTGCTCTCGCTGGACGGCCGCAAGGAGGTCAACGACCGTTTCCGCACCGACCTGGCCGGCAACGGCAGCTACGACCGCATCGTGCCCAAGTTCCAAAAGCTGGTCAAGGCCCGCGGCGATAAGAACTACTACATGCGGGGCACCTTTACCCACTACAACACCGACTTTACCAACGACCTGTTCCACATGGCCGACGACCTGGGCTTTACCGAGCTTTCGATGGAGCCGGTGGTGGGCGCGGCCGGCAGCCCGGAGGCCCTGACCGACGCCGACCTGCCGGTGCTGTTTGACCAGTACGAGCTGCTGGCCAAGGACATGCTCCGGCGCGAGAAGGCGGGCAAGCCCATCACCTTCTACCATTACATGATCGACCTGGCCCACGGCCCCTGCATCTACAAGCGCATTTCCGGCTGCGGTTCCGGCACCGAGTATATGGCCGTGACCCCCTGGGGCGACCTGTACCCCTGCCACCAGTTTGTGGGCGACCCGGACTACAAACTGGGCAACGTGTGGGACGGCGTGACCAACACCGCTTTGCGGGACGAATTCAAGCTGTGCAACGTCTACGCCCGGTCCGACTGCGCCGACTGCTGGGCAAGGCTGTACTGCGCGGGCGGCTGCGCGGCCAACGCGCTGCACGCCACCGGCGACATCCACGGCGTTTACGAGTACGGCTGCAAGCTGTTTTGCAAGCGCATCGAGTGCGCGCTGATGCTGAAAGTGGCCGAGGCCATGGACCCGGCGCTGGGCGGCGCGAAGATCGGCGGCGCCGCCCCCGCCCCGGACGACGGCGACTGCGCCGCCTGCGGCGGCTGCGACTGAGCCGGCGCCGGGCTGGAAAATGTTTCTGAATATTCCCGCGGCATCCGGCCCCGGCGCGGCTTTTCTGCCGGGCAAAAGGGCGCAAAAATATGGGCGGACGCCCGATTTTTGTAAAAAACAGGTTGCGGTGCGGCAGGGTTTGCGTGTATAATATGGTTGCAGCGGTATAGGCAGACACCGCGGCGCCGCCCGGCCCGGGCAGGCCGCCGCCAACGGCCATGCAGCCTGCTGCCAGGCCGTGTATGTGCGGATGATTTGAACCTGAACTCTGATCCCTGGTCATCTGGAGGAAGCATTATGACAAAAGCTGAAGTGTTGCAGCTGAAAATGACTGCGACCCGCGTGCGTATGGGCGTCATCGAGGCCACGCACAGCGCCAAAAGCGGCCATCCCGGCGGAAGCCTGTCTGCCGCTGATGTGCTGACCTATCTCTACTTCAAGGTGCTCAATGTGGATACCGAAAATCCGCAGGACCCCACCCGCGACCGGTTTGTGCTGTCCAAGGGGCACGCCGCGCCGGCGCTGTACTCGGTGCTGGCCGAGCGGGGATTTTTCCCGGTGCAGGACCTGACCACGCTGCGCCATGACGGCAGCTACCTGGAAGGCCACCCCAACATGAACACCGTCCCCGGCGTGGATATGTCCACCGGCAGCCTGGGCCAGGGCGTTTCCGCCGCCTGCGGCATGGCGCTGGCCGCCCGCCTGCAGGGCGCCGGCGTCAACGTCTACACCCTGCTGGGCGACGGTGAGCTGAACGAGGGCGAATGCTGGGAGGCCTTTATGCTGGCGTCCCACTACAAGCTGGACAATCTGTGCATCATGGTGGATGTGAACAACCTGCAGATCGACGGCGCCACCGGCGACGTGATGTCCACCGAGCCGCTGGACCAGAAGATGGACGCCTTCGGCTTCAACACCATCGTCTGCAACGGCAACTCCATGACCGAGCTGGAGCAGGCGTTTGTCCTGTTCGAGCGCGCCCACGGCAGCGGCAAGCCCACCTGCTTTTTGCTGCACACCACCAAGGGCCTGGGCGTCAGCTACATGGAAAACGCCGTCGACTGGCACGGCAAGGGCCCCAACGACGACGAATACGACAAGGCCATGGCGGAACTGCGCCAGACCTATGACCTGCTGGAAAAGGAGGCGCAACGCTGATGCCGGATACCAAAAAGATCGCCACCCGCGACAGCTACGGCCGCGCGCTGCTTGAGCTGGCCGACGCCGGCTGCAATGATTTGGTGGTGCTGGATTCGGACCTGTCCGTCTCCACCAAGACCTGCCTGTTCCGCGACGCCTACCCCAACCGCTTTTTTGAGTGCGGCATCGCCGAGCAGAACATGATGGGCGTGGCCGCCGGCCTGTCCACCTTCGGCTATGTGCCGTTTGCCTCCAGCTTTGCCATGTTTGCCGCCGGCCGTGCCTACGAGCAGGTGCGCAACTCCATCGGCTACCCCCACCTGAACGTCAAGATCGGCGCCACCCACGGCGGCCTGTCCGTGGGCGAGGACGGCGCTTCCCACCAGTGCTGCGAGGACTTTGCGCTGATGCGCTCCATCCCCGGCATGGTGGTGCTTTGCCCCGCCGACGATGTGGAGGCCCGCGCGGCCGTCAAGGCGGCCTACCGCTACAAGGGCCCTGTGTACATGCGCTTCTGCCGCCTGCCGGTGCCGGTGTTCCACGACGAGCTGAATTACAGCTTCGAGATCGGCCGCGGCGAGCAGCTGACCGACGGCTTTGACGTGGCCGTTATCTCCACCGGCCTGATGACCGGCGAGGCCCTGAAAGCCGCCGTCGCCCTGAAAAAGCAGGGCATTGCGGTGCGGGTCATCAACATGCCCTGCATCAAGCCCCTGGACGAGGACCTGGTGCTGCGCGCCGCCCGCGACTGCAAGCGCATCATCACGGTGGAGGAGCACAGCGTCATCGGCGGCCTGGGCGAGGCGGTCTGCGCCCTGCTCAGCGAAAAGCTGCCCACCCCGGTGCGGCGCATCGGCGTGCCCGACCAGTTCGGCCACTCGGCCCCCGCCTGGGAGGTCCTGAGCGACTGCGGCCTGGACGCCGACCACCTGACCGCGGCCATTCTGGAGTTCATCGACAAAAAGAACTGAGCTTGTCCCGTTTTCAAACAGCCCCCGCGCCGGGGGCTGTTTTTTGCTGCCCAAACGTCGGGGCCGCCGCTGCCGGCAGGGCGGGCGCGGCCGGACACGGAAAGTTTACAAAAACCTTGCAGACCGCGTTAAATTAATATCAATAAATCCCTTGCGAAATCCGGCCGCTGTGCGTATAATAGAATCAGGCCTGTGGGCTGTGTGCCCCAAGACTGTTTGGGTGTCTCTGACAGATCCCCGGCGCTGTCTGATTCTGCTGGAAAGCGGCGACTGCCGCGGCTTGGCAAATTTTTCAGCACGTTTGATTTGTCAGATCCACCCCAGGTATAACCGAGAGGAGATTTTTGCTATGGGATTAGGTAAAAAGACCATCGATGATGAAAATTACGCGGGCAAGCGGGTGCTGGTCCGCTGTGACTTCAACGTCCCCATGAAGGACGGCGTCATCACCAACGACAACCGCATCAACGCGGCCCTGCCCACCATCAAAAAGCTGATCGCAGACGGCGCCAAGGTCATCCTGTGCAGCCATCTCGGCAAGCCCAAGAACGGCCCGGAGGCCAAGTTCAGCCTGGCGCCCGTTGCGGTCCGCCTGTCTGAGAAGCTGGGCCAGCCGGTCACCTTCGCGGATGACGACGAGGTCGTCGGACCCAAGGCCAAGGCTGCCGTCGCCACCATGGCGGACGGCGACGTGGTCCTGCTGCAGAACACCCGTTTCCGCAAGGAGGAGACCAAGAACATCGATACCTTCAGCGAGGAGCTGGCCACGCTGGCCGACGCCTACGTGGACGACGCGTTCGGCAGCTGCCACCGCGCCCACTGCTCCACCGCCGGCGTCACCAAGTATGTTTCCGACACCGCCGTGGGCTACCTGATGGAGAAGGAGATCAAGTACCTGGGCAACGCGGTCAACGACCCCGTCCGTCCCTTCACCGCCATCCTGGGCGGCGCCAAGGTCGCCGACAAGCTGAACGTCATCT
>ERZ1643249.4435-NODE-4435-length-11755-cov-13.279573_pt1 | contig 11755 bp, 9 predicted proteins | sample MGYA00579263_ERZ1643249 | MGnify/ENA primary metagenome ERZ1643249 (study PRJEB29033, sample SAMEA4952264) | chicken gut metagenome | biome: Broiler Chicken; feature: Gastrointestinal Tract; material: Caecum | place: Ireland | collected 2018 | study: Broiler...
ATAATATAGAGAATATAATTCTCTTCCATTTTCTAAATATGTAAGTTCGCCATTAAGTTTTGCTAATACTTTCCACCCTTCTTCCTTATATACAGGGTAAGAATAAGTTATCCTATTGCTATTTTTTAAATTAATTGTTATTTCTATTTCTTCTTCGGGATACAAATAGATTATGGGCTTAGCAAATGTTGGTTCTGCAACCCAATTATATACCACATCTATCAAGTACTGATTTACAAAGACAAATATAAATAAAAACAATAACCCTATTATAAAATATATTCCCGTATCTTTAATTTCATTTTCTTATTTTTCATTATTAGATTGAATATCTTTTGTTTTGTCATTCTCCATACTTCTTCCTCCATTATAAGGATAACATAAATGCTTCTAAACAGCAATAATATTTTTAGAAAAATTATTATGTATTATATTTTTTACTTTTGTTAAATAATCATTGATTTTAGCTTATTAACTTATTTTTTTATTATTTAAAAAGAGATAAATTACTTATCTCTTAAAATAGCCTTTAACTTAGTTTCTACTTCATTAATTATCTTATTAAATACAACATTTACTTCTTCTTCTGTAAGCGTTTTATTATAGTCTTCAAAAGTAAGATTAAATGCTAATGATTTTTTGTCTTTATCTATATTATCTCCTTTATATAGATCAAATACATTTATATTAGTAAGAAGTCTTCCTCCTACTTTTTTAATTACTTTAATAATATCTTCACTAGTAATATTCTCATCTACTATAAATGCTAAATCTTTACTTATTGTAGGATACTTATTTAATTCTTTAAATTTTATTGCTCTTACTTTTTTGCTATATAACTTATTTAATGATATTTCACATACATAAATATTATTCTTGCTTGTACTTGGATGAACTTTACCAAAGTATCCTACTGCTTCGTTATCAATAATAATTTCACTATTTACTTTAGGATGTATTTCTTTAGGTAAGTTATCTGACAACTTAAACGTATATCTATTAGTAAGTCCTAAATAATCTAAGATGTTTTCTACTAATCCTTTTGCTAAATAATAATCTATCTCTATGTTATTTTTATTCCATGAATTAGATATGTAATTACCTGTTAATCCAAAACTAATTTTAGTATCTTCTTCATAACTATTATCATAAGTATTAGCAATTTCATATAACATAACATCATTATTCTTTCTAGAAATATTATACTCTATCATTTTTAACATACTAGAAAGTAGGCTTTGTCTAACAACACTCTTATCAATATTCATTGGTCTTAAAAGTTTTATTTCATCATTAAAGTTATACCTGAACATATTATTTTCTTCTTCACTAATTAATGTATATGTTCTAATTTCATTAAATCCTAGTGCTCTTAATCTTTTAGATATATCTTTTCTAAATTTAGTTTTTGGAGCATATTCACCTTTTTTAGTTCTAACTACAGGTAGAGTTGCTTTAATATTATCATAACCGTATATTCTTCCTACTTCTTCAATAATATCAGCCTTGTTTTCTTCAACATCTACTCTTCTATTAGGTATTGTTATAATGAATTTATCTTTATCTATTTTATATGTGAATCCTAGGCTATCAAGTGAACTTATAACATCATTACTATTTAATTTCATTCCTAACATTAGATTAATTTCATCAAGAGAAACTTCTACTACTTTTTCTTTTTTTATAGTTGTATCATGTGTTAAAGTACCCTCTAATACTGTACCACCAGCATATTTTTCAAGTAAATGACATGCTCTTTCAACCCCCAAATTACAGTATTCATAATTAAGTCCTTTTTCATATCTAAGTGATGCTTCACTTCTTAAATCTAGTTTAATTGAAGTATACCTTACATTATAAGGATTGAATATTGCGCTTTCTATTAAAATATTTTTAGTATCTTCTTCTACTTCTGTATTAAGTCCTCCCATAACTCCGGCAATACATACTATTTTATCTCCATCAGTAATTACAATATCATCATTATTTAAGACTCTTTCTTTATTATCTAATGTAATTACTTTTTCATTATCATGAGCCATTCTAACTAATATTTTATCTCCTAGAGCATCTTTATCAAAGAAATGAAGTGGTTGACCATATTCTAACATTACATAGTTAGAAATATCTACAACATTATTAATACTTCTCATACCAGCATTTTCAAGTCTTTGTTTAATAAAGTCAGGACTTGGCCCAACTTTTACATTAGTAACCATTTTAGCATTATACATAGAACAATTATCAGTATCTACTTTTATTTCAAAATGATCTTTAATATTATCTTTTACTGGCTTAGTATCTATACTAGGTAAATTTACTTTAGTATTTAATACTGCTGCTACTTCATAAGCAAAAGGTATATGATTATTACAATCAAATCTATTAGGATTTAAGTCTAGTGTATAAATAGTATCATCTAGCCCTAAATATTTAATGGGATTTTCTCCAACAGGAGCATTACTATCTAGTTCATGGATTCCTTTATTATATGTTTCTTCTGTTTTTTCTTCTAGCCCTAGTTCAAATAAAGCGCATATCATTCCATTTGATTCTACTCCACGGATTTTACTTTTCTTTATTTCAAAACCTCCTGGAAGTATAGCCCCAGGAAGAGCCACAATTACTTTTAAATTTTTTCTTACGTTAGATGCTCCACATATTATTTGTAATACTTCACTTCCAACGTCAACTCTACATACATTTAAGTGATCAGAATCTGGATGTGCTGATACTTCTAATACATGTCCAATTACTAAATTATCAATATTCTTATTTTCTACTTTTTCAATATTTATTCCTGTTTTAGTTATTTTATCTGCTAGTACTTTTAAATCTATATCTTTAGTATCAACATAGTCTTTAACCCAATTCATACTTATCATTATAACACATCCCTTCTGTTAAATTGTTCTAGTATTCTAATATCTTGTGGCGTATAGAATGTTCTAATATCAGTAATTCCATACTTAAGCATAGCAAGTCTTTCTATTCCAAAACCAAATGCAAAACCAGAATGAACTTTTGGATCATAGCCACAATTAGAAAGTACTTTAGGGTGTACCATTCCTGCTCCTCCGACGGTTATCCATCCAGTTCCTTTACAAATATTACATCCTTTTCCTTCACAGTTAAAGCAAGATATATCAAGTTCTACTGAAGGCTCTGTAAAAGGATAAAATGATGGCCTAAATCTTGTTTCACGTTTTTCTCCAAATAAATGTTTAGCAATTATATCAAATGTTCCTTTTAAGTCTGAAAGTGAAATATCTTTATCAATTAATAAACCTTCCATTTGCGTAAATTGATGAGAGTGAGTTGCATCATCATCATCTCTTCTATATGTTTTTCCAGGACAGATAATTCTAATTGGACTTTTTTCCTCATTAGCTAACATTGTTCTTACTTGTACTGGTGAAGTTTGACTTCTAAGAAGCATTTCTTCATCTTTAATATAAAAAGTATCTTGAGCATCTCTTGCTGGATGTCCCTTTGGTAAATTAAGTAGTTCAAAGTTATATAAATCTTTTTCTACTTCTGGTCCTTCTACTACATCATATCCCATTGACATAAGTAATTCTTCTAATTCTTCAATCAATTTTTCTAAAGAATGAGGAGATCCTACACTAACTTTAGTGGATGGAAGAGTTAAATCAATTGCATCACTTTCTAATTGTTTATTTATTTTCTCTTCTTCTAACTTATTTTTTATTTTTTCGTATTTAGTATTAAATAAAGTCCTTACTTCATTTACTTTCATACCAAACTCTTTCTTTTCTTCATTAGGAATATCTCTTATCATTGAATTAACTTCGGTAATTAATCCTTTCTTTCCTAAGAATTCTACTTTTAACTCATTTAATTCTTGTAATGAATTAACGTTATTCATTTTTTCTTCGATTAACTTTTTTATTTCTTCTATTTTATTCATAAACATCCTCCTTATACATTTTCTAACATCATTATAACTTCTTCTTTAGTTAATTTCTTTTCATATTCTTTAATTTTTTTTATAAAACTATTATGTGATTCTGTTAATTCTTCTAACATATCATAAACAACTTTATCTATATTAGTTATTCCATACTTTAATAAATACTTAATGTTCAAATCAGCATCTATATAATTATCTTCAAGTAGTTTTAATATATATTCGCTTTTCTTATTTAAAATACTCATAAACGTTTCATTAGATATATATCTAAGTAAATAATCTATTCTATATTTTAACTCTTCTTCCATGCATACCTCCAAAAAAAAAGATGATACCATAAAAGGACGACAATGCCGCGGTACCACCTTTTTTATAACCTAAGTTATCTCTTAAATCTTAACGCGATTAACGATAAAACTAAAGGGTGAATTCATATTTTATAACTTACTTCCTCTCACCTTACGAAGTTCTCTTTAAAGTTATATTGTAAATACTACTACTTCCTTATCAACGTTTTATATAGTCATAAGTTCTTCTTCTTTTTCTTTCAATTTTTCATCAATTATTTTATTATATTTATTAATTAATTCTTGAACTCTTTCATTTCCTCTTTTTTCTTCATCTTCTGGAAGTTCTAAAGCCTTAATATCAGAGTTGCCTTCTTGTCTAATGTTTCTAAGAGCAATCTTGCCTTCTTCAGCCATACCTTTAACTTGTTTTACAAGTTCTTTTCTTCTATCTTCTGTTAGTGCTGGAATAACAATAAATACTGTTTCACCATTATTATTAGGAGTTACTCCCAAATTAGCTTCGAATATCGCTTTTTCAATTGCACCTAGAGCACTTTTATCAAATGGTTTTATTGATAATTGTCTAGCTTCCGGAACAGAAATATTAGCAAGTTGTCTAATTGGAGTAGGCACTCCATAATATTCAACCATAACCCCATCAAGCATAGAAGGGTTTGCTCTTCCTGCTCTTACATTAATGAATCTTTTTTCTAAAGATTCAATTGCCATATTCATCTTTAATTCTACTTCTTCTAAAATATTTTCCATATAATTCTCCTTCATAATAATGATTTTAACACAAATTATTTAGAAAATAAATATATTTATCTACTTTTTTTCTTTAAACTTATTGTATAAAAATCTTCACTATATTCTTTATATTCCTTTAACATATCTTCTATTATTTTTTGATGTTCTGTATCACACAACTTTAATTCTTTAATAATACCATTAAAAACGTTTCGATACGTTTCATCTGGATTTAACCCATTAATTTCTAAAAATGCTAATCCACTATATATAAATAATTTTGAAACAAGCATACAATATTTCATATCGCGTTTTGAACTTTTACCAGAATCTTCACTACTCCAAGTAGGAAAGCTAACATGACTGCTAAAACTATTTTTTAATAATAATTCCATAAAGTCTTCTACAGTTCTATTAAATTTACTGTCTGGGATATTAAACAAATTTTGACAAAACTTTGAACTTAAACAAGTATTTTCTTCAAAAGTCATTTGATTACTAATATATATTTTCTCTATATAATCACTTACATATAATAAATAATATTTCATTTCATTAATACGATTATGAATATCTTTATTTTCATCTCTATTAATTAATAAATCTAATATCTTTAAGTAAATAATTTCAACATCATCACAAATATAATTTGATACTATTTCATTTTTACAATGGTCATAAGTTACCCTATCTAAACTATCAAAACTACCATCACGTATAGCATCTATATAATAATTAAATTCTTTAGTTAAGGAAATATTAGCTAATTTACGAAATATTCGTTGATCAACTAGTTTTGTTTCAAATATACAAACTACTTCAAAATAATCAAACATAAATTCTTCAAAATCATTAAGTCCTATATAATTAATTAATTCTTCTACTTCCACTTCGTCTAAATTAACATATATCTTATGCTCTTCTTCTAATAGTTTTTGATATTTGTAAATTATAACTTCCTTTATTTTTCCATAAAAAATTCCTTTTTTCTCATAAGATATAATTTTATCTGTCAACTCTTTAATTCTTATAGAAATTTCTCTTAAGTTCTCTAAATTTCCCTCTACATCAGTGGTAAACTCTCTTTCTAATCCTTCAATTACTTCATCATCATCTTCATATTCTTCTTCTAATTCTTCATCATCAATATAATCCATTTTCCTTCCCCCTTTAACTTCTAATTATTATATCATTATTTATAGGAAAGTCAATTATATTACGCTAAATTTTCCGATAACAAATTTTCTAAAGATTCAATTTTATAGCCTTTACTATTAATATAATTAATTAAATAATTAAATTCTTTAATATTCTTATAATCATTATTTATAACAATAATATTATTTTTATTTATTACTTTTTTTATTTCATTATAAGCGTTAGATAAATATATACCCTTTATCGTATGCATCTTATTATTAGAACATACTTTAAGAGCATTGTTCTCGTTTTCAATACAATATAGAGATTTATTAAAATTTCTTTCGATGACATTGTTAGATAACTTTAAAATATCATTATCATACTTACCACCTTTTCCATAAGAATAAATATTATAATTAGTCTTTTTTAATTTATCTAAATTGTTTAACAACACTTCGTAATCAATAAATAAATTTAAATTAACTTTACTATCAATATTATTTAAAATATTTTCCAAATCTCTATCACTATTTATAATAAAAATTAAAGATATATATTTTTTAGTTAAATTTCCATTTATTATATATTTATCATAATTATCTTCTAATTTATTTTTAGGAGGGACTTCTTTGTATATAAAATAATTTTCATTAAAAATTCCTATTTGCTTCATATTTTGATAGCTCTTTTCAATATCAACTTCACGTCCATTAATTCCTGGAATAATTGTATTTTCAGAAATAGTAGCATCCACACTATTTATTTTATAATTATCTTTTACTTCTTTTATTTTAATCATTATATCATCTTGTTCATTAACTACATCAATTACTTTTTCTGTATAAAAAAAACTAAAACATATTAAGGTAATAAGTCCAATAGATTTAACTATATTCTTCATTATATCACCTATTTAAATATATGTTTTAGTAATATTTTTACTAATCTTTTTTATCTTTTTTAAGTAAATCTTTTCTAGATAAATTTAATTTACCTTTCTTATCATATCCAGTTGCAATAGCTACTATTTCGTCTCCTACTTTAACAATATCAGATGGTTTTTCTACTCTCTTAGTATCTAGTTGTGATACATGGATAAGTCCTTCACATCCAGGCCATAGTTCTACAAATACTCCAAAATCATGAATATCTACTACTTTGCATGTATATATTTTACCAATTTCTACTTCTCTAGCTACGTCTTCAATCATACTAATTGTTTTATCAATTATAGCTTGATCAGAGTGATATACGATTACTCTTCCATCATCTTCAATATCTACTTTAACAGCATCTTTATCATTTACTGATTTAACGTTAGAACAGTCTAAGATAATTTTAGTAATCATATCTCCTCCACGTCCAATTACATCTTTAATTTTTTCTGGATTAATATGAATTTGAGCTATTTTTGGAGCATATTTACTTAATTCTTTTCTAGGTTCTTTAATAGCACTTTCCATAACGTCTAATATTTGCATTCTTGCTTTTTTAGCTTGGGCTAATGCTTCACTTAAAATTTGTTTAGTTACACCTTTAATTTTGATATCCATTTGCATTGCACAAATACCTTTTCTTGTACCAGCTACTTTAAAGTCCATATCTCCCATATGATCTTCAAGTCCTTGAATATCAGTTAAAATTGTATATTTATCATCTTTAGTAATAAGTCCCATTGCAATACCCGCAACTGGTGCTTTAATTGGAACACCTGCAGCCATTAAAGACATACATCCAGCACAAATACTTGCTTGCGAAGATGAGCCATTACTTTCAAGTACTTCTGATACTACTCTTATTGTATAAGGAAATTCTTCTTCAGATGGTATTACTTGTGATAATGCTCTTTCTCCTAAGGCACCATGTCCAATTTCTCTTCTTCCTGGAGCTCCATATCTTCCTGTTTCTCCAACTGAAAATGCTGGAAAGTTATAGTGATGCATAAATCTTTTTTCGTCTTCTATTCCAAGTCCATCTAATATTTGATGTTCTCCAAGTGCTCCTAAAGTAGTAACTGATAATACTTGAGTTTGTCCCCTTGTAAATAATGCTGAACCATGAGTTCTTGCAAGTAAATCTACTTCCGCAGAAAGCGGTCTTATTTCATCCATTGCCCTTCCATCAGGTCTAATATGCTCTTCGGTTATTAATCTTCTTACTTCAAAAGCCTCTATATTATCTACTATTTTGCTAACGTCTTTTAATATGTTATCAATATTTTCATCATTTTCATATCTTTTTGTAAATTCTTCTAAACTATCTTCTTTTACTTTATCAATTGCAGCATATTTTTCAATTTTATCTTTAATTTGAATAGCTTCTAACATCTTAGAAGTTGCAAATTCTTCTACTTCTTTAACTAACTCGTCATCAAGTTTAGCAAGTTCTACTTCAATTTTTTCTTTACCAACACTCTTAATTATTTCTTCTTCAAAACTAATTAATTCTTTTATAGCCTCATGTCCAAACATAATAGCATCTACCATATCTTCTTCAGATACTTCTTTACTTCCTGATTCTACCATGTTAATTGCATCTTTAGTACCTGCAACATTTAGGATAATATCACAAAGTTCTGTTTCTTCAGCTTTTGGATTTATAATAAATTCTCCATTAAGTCTACCTACGATAACTCCTGCGACTGGTCCATCAAATGGTATTTCACTTATACATAGTGCAAGTGATGAACCTAGTAATGCTGTCATTTCTGGGGTGTTGTCTTGGTCTACTGATAATACCGTACTAATTACTTGTACTTCATTTCTAAAACCTTCTGCAAATAAAGGTCTAATTGGCCTATCAATAAGACGGGATGCTAATGTTGCTTGATCAGTGGGTTTTCCTTCTCTTTTAATAAATCCTCCCGGTATTTTTCCTACAGAATATAATTTTTCTTGATAATTAATTGTAAGTGGAAAGAAATCTGCAGTACTAGCAGTCTTACTCATTACACTAGCAGAAAGTACAGCCGTATCTCCATATCTTACAAGTACTGAACCTGATGCTTGCTTTGCAAGTTGTCCTGTTTCAACAATTATTTCTCTTCCTCTAAAATCTAATTTAAATACTTTTTTCTCTGTTTCCATATTTACCTCTTTTCTAAAAATAAAGGCACTCAAAAAAGAGTGCCTATCAATCTATATTTATTTTCTAAGTCCTAACTTAGCTACTACTTCACGATATTTCTTAACATCTGTTTCAATTAAGTAGTTAAGTAAACTTCTTCTTTTTCCGACTTTCATTAAAAGTCCACGTTTAGAATGTTTATCTTGTGGATGATTCTTTAAGTGTTCTGTTAATTTATTTATTTCTGAAGTTAATATTGCTATTTGTACTTCAGAAGAACCTGTATCTTTTTCATCCCTAGCAAATTCTTTAATAATTTTTTCTTTTTCTATTTTACTTAAAGCCATGTTATTTACCTCCTTTTATATATTTGACTCCTATTTCATAGTAATACGTAAGGAGTACGTAGTACCAAGAATTAGGTACAATTTAATAATACATTAAATTTTATACTTTTACAAGTCTTTTTATTTAATTTCTTCTATTTTCATAAAATTAGTAACACTTACTTTTTTCTCTAATGGAATACCTCCAGATAATATTACGATATCACCTTTATTTAAATTAAATGTTTCTTTTGCTTTATCTATACAGTCATCTAATAATTTATCAGTAGTTTTTTCTATTGGTATTATTGTTGGATATACCCCAAAATTAAGTGCTAGACTATATGCCACACCCTCGTTTGGACAAGCAGCTAAAATAAGGGAATTTGGTCTTAAATTACTTATCTTTCTTGCAGTGTATCCACTTAATGTGGCTGCTACTATTGCTTTTACATCAAGTGTATTAGTAGCTGCATCTATTGAAGCTGCTACAGTAGATGGTATATCTTTAGCGTAATGAGCATTTATTTTTTCTTCATAATCAAAATATTTTTCATTTGTTTCACATATACTTGCCATATATCTTACCGCTTCAACCGGATACTTACCAGTAGTAGTCTCTCCACTTAACATAACAGCATCAGTTCCTGATAATACTGCATTAGCAATATCACTTACTTCTGCTCTAGTTGGTCGCATATTTTTCTTCATAGATTCAAGCATTTCAGTAGCTACAATAGCAATTTTACCATTTTCACGACATTTACGAATAATATTCATCTGTGTTATTGGTAATTCTTCCATTGGAACTTCTACGCCTAAGTCTCCTCTTGCTACCATAACACCATCACTTACTTCAAGTATTGATTCTAAGTTTTCAACACCAGTCGTGCTTTCTATCTTAGCAATTAATTTTAAGTCTTCTCTATTATTTTCCTTTAATATTTTTCTTACTTCTAACACATCTTCTTTAGTAGATACAAAAGATAATGCTAAAAAGTTTCCATCATGCTTGCAAGCATAAACGATATCATTATAATCATCATCACTTATAAATGGAATATCTAGGTGTACTCCAGGAACACTTAAACTCTTCTTATTTCCAAGTACTCCACCATTTATAATCTTACAAGTTATACCATCTTGTTCTTTAGATATAACTTCTATTTTCATAAGACCATTTTCTAGAAGAATAACATTTCCTATATTTAAGCTATCAATAGCACCAGGATGATTAACAGAAAATCTCTCTTCATTACCTAATACATTTTCTTTAACTATTCTAATAGTTTTACCTTCAGTTAATGTTATTTCATCATTTTCTAACATACCATTTCTAAATTCTGGTCCTTTAGTATCATATAATATTCCAATATACTTACCAGTATTCTTTCTTACTTCTTTAACTGTTTCTACAACACTTACTTTTTCTTCATCAGTTGCATGTGAAAAATTAATTCTTGCAACATTCATACCTGCATTAACCATTTTAGTCATAACGTCAACACTGCAACTTGCAGGACCGATACTACATATTATTTTTGTTTTTTTCATACTTCTTCTCACCTAAGGAAAGATTATAGCATAAATTAGGGGTTTTGTCTAATATATTTTTAAATTTTTTCATACACTAATATTACATTAGTGTCCATATTTTTTGCCATGTAAGTTATTATAACTATTAATACTAGAGTAATAACTCTTATAACTAATATAACCCATCCTATATAAATGTTTCTTTTTCTTAATACTTCTTCTTATTCTTCTTTTTTTATCACTACTAATACTAACTATAGTTTTATTATTAATTACCCTATATCTACTACCAAGAAATATAAAACCATGTTTTATATTTACTATCATACATTTATTTTTATTTAACTTTAATTTATATTCTTTATCTAATTTATCTTCTATAACTCTATATACATATTTTAAATACTCTTTACTGTGATGTATTAATATAAAGTCATCTACATATCTAATATAATATTTAATATGCAGATTATGTATAATATAATGATCTAATTTATATAGATAAAATATAGATAATATTTGATTAATAACACTTCCTATACTAAGTCCTTTATTATATTCATATAAGGGAATATCATTTATCTCTTTACTTCTTTTCTTATCAATATTAATAAGTTTATTCTTAATATTAGTAATAGTATTATTAATATAACTATAATTAGTACTATCAATAAAACTACTAATTATACTATATTCTTCTATATTTAATA
>ERZ1643249.4436-NODE-4436-length-11746-cov-5.558891_pt1 | contig 11746 bp, 14 predicted proteins | sample MGYA00579263_ERZ1643249 | MGnify/ENA primary metagenome ERZ1643249 (study PRJEB29033, sample SAMEA4952264) | chicken gut metagenome | biome: Broiler Chicken; feature: Gastrointestinal Tract; material: Caecum | place: Ireland | collected 2018 | study: Broiler...
CCGCCGATTACCGGGACCGCCTGGCCGAGAAACCAGGACGGAACTGCGATCGCGAGGCAGAGCAGAAGTCCGGCGCCATTTTTCTTTAAAAAGTTCATTGATGATTTCCTCCATTCCTTTTTTGAAGTATCTTCCGGCTGTAAGCTTCAGCAGGAAAAACTCATTAAAAATTTGTATATTATTTCCAACTGAGCGTATGATATCATAAAAATACAATAAAATAAAATTATATATCTTTATTTTATGATAAATATATGTTATTATTACGGACAGGGAGTGTTCACTATAAATTGGGGCGGAGGTTTGCAGAGAAAAACTCCGCCCTTATTTCTTTGAGTCGTGGATCGGCTTATAGAAGAAAGGGGGCTGCATATGCTGGATTTCAGGATGGAGACATTTCTCACGGTATGCCAGTGTATGAATTTTACCAGAGCGTCAGAGAAGCTGAATATCACACAGCCGGCGGTATCGCAGCATATCCGGTTTCTTGAAAAGCATTACAATACCAGGCTTTTCCGGTATGAAGGCAAGAAACTCCGGCTGACGGGAGCAGGAGAGATCCTTAGGAACGCGTCGCTTACTATGATGCATGATGAACTTTCAATGCAGAATGAGATGACCAGAGCTGACGGAGAGCGGGAGATCCGTTTCGGAGCGACCAGAACGGTAGGTGATGCGCTGATGGGCAGGATCCTGGAGAGCTATCTGGAAAAATATCCGGATGCGAGGATCCATATGGAAGTGGAGAATACGAAGGAGCTGCTTGGAAGACTGGACAGCGGAGAGATCGATTTTGCTCTTGTTGAGGGATTTTTCAAAAAAAGTGAGTATGATTTTCAGAAGTATTCTGATGAAAAATATATCGCGGTCTGCAGTCCGGATTATCAGTTCCGGGAAAAGCCGGATCACATCGAGAATCTTTTTCAGGAGAGGCTGCTGCTCAGAGAGAAAGGTTCGGGTACGAGGGAGGTGCTTGAACGTTATCTTGACGCGAAGAATCTGAGTGTCAGCGACTTCGTGCGCGTGACAGAGGCGGGAAGCCTGCAGACAATTAAAGAGTTGACAAAAGCGGGATGTGGTATTACATTTTTATATGAGGTCGCAGTCAGGGATGAACTTGAGAGCGGAATGCTTAAAGTGATTCCGCTGAAGGATTTCCGTGTTTCTCATGAGTTTACATTTATATGGAGACGGGGGAGCATCTATGCGGATCAGTACCGGGAAGTATTTCGGAGGTTTTCTGCATGACAGGCTGCGGGTATCAAAAGAAAAAGGAAGTGACAGACATAGATGTTACAGGTAGAACATTTATCATATGATGTTTTAGAAGAGGGCAAACAGTCAGAGATCCTGTCTGATGTGAGCTTCACCGTCAATAACGGGGAAATGCTCGTGATCACGGGGCCGAATGGAGGAGGAAAGTCCACTCTGGCAAAACTTCTTATGGGAATCAATCGTCCGACAGGAGGAAAGATTTATCTTGACGGACAGGATATTACAGATTTTACCATTGATGAGCGCGCCAAGGCGGGGATTGGATTTGCATTCCAGCAGCCGCCGAGATTCAAGGGAATGACAGTCAGAAGACTGCTGTCCCTGGCAGCGAGAAAAACACTGGATGAGAAGACCTGCTGTGGTCTCTTGAGCAGTGTCGGTCTGTGCGCGATGGAGTATATTGACCGTGAGGCGGACGCGACGCTGTCCGGAGGCGAGATGAAGCGTATTGAGATCGCGACAGTGCTGGCAAAGCATCACGATCTCTGTATTTTTGATGAGCCGGAAGCGGGAATTGACCTGTGGAGCTTCTCTATGCTGATCAAGCGTTTTGAGCAGATCCACAAGGAGAAGGAGGAGAGCCTGATCCTGATTTCACATCAGGAGAGGATCATCCAGATGGCGGACCGGATCATGGTCATCAGCGATGGCAAGGTAGAGTCTATCGGCGATGCAAAGGATATTATGCCGACACTCTTCGGCGAGGAGCTGGACTCATGCGAATGCAGAAGACAAAAGGGAGGTGAACTCTATGGAGTCTAATGAAGCGAAGAAGACAGAGAAGGTTGAGCTGGACAAAGTGACACAGGATGTTCTGAAAGTGATCGATTCCTATGGGTTTAAGCAGGAAGGAGCATATAACCTTCGTCTGAACGGAATGGCAGTGTGCCACGGCGACAGCAGACACATTAATATAGTAAAGAAAGAAGATAAGCCGGGGATTGATATCTATATCAGCGGTGAGGCGAAGAACGAGCAGGTGCACATACCGGTCGTAATGTCACAGGAAGGCGTTGATATTGTATACAATGATTTCTATATCGAGGACGGCGCTGACGTCACGATCATTGCCGGCTGCGGGATCCATGGAGAGGGATGCAGTGAGACACGCCACGACGGAATCCATGCATTCCATGTAGGAAAGAATGCGAATGTAAAATATGTGGAAAATCACTATGCAGAAGGAAACGGGACAGGGCAGAAGGTACTCAATCCGGTGACAAAGATCTATGTCGGTGAGAATTCTGTGTTTACCCTTGAAACGACACAGATCAAGGGCGTTGATTCCACAGAGAGGGAAAACTACATTGAGCTTGCGGACAATGCGAAGCTTTTTGTGACGGAGAAGCTGATGATGGACGAGGGACAGACTGCGGTGTCCAATATGGATGTGGAATTGAATGGAGAGAACAGCTCCGCCAGGATCGTATCCAGATCGGTCGGCAAAGGTAATTCCAAGCAGGTGTTCCATCCGAAGGCAATCGGAAATAATCAGTGCCACGCGCATGTACAGTGCGATTCCATTATCATGGATCATGCGGAGATCAGTTCGATCCCGGAGATTGATGCAAGACATGTGGATGCACAGATCATTCATGAGGCTGCGATCGGAAGGATCAATGACGAACAGCTTGTGAAGCTGAGGACATTCGGAATGACAGAGGAAGAAGCGGAAACTGTTATTATTGAGAGCTTCCTGAAGTAAATAAGAAAATAAAAAGTTTATAAGTGTGAAACAGCTGCCGTCAGTTGATGATGAGCAGCTGTTTTGCAATGGAAGCGTCGGATACTGCTTTCGTTTTGCTCCACGGTTCTGTTTATCCTTTTTGTTATAGATAGATTTATGGAGAAGTTTTTGGATTGGAAGGTGAGAATGTTGCATCCTCTGGATGATGAGTTCTTTGAAGAATATAAAAGGTTAGATCGTATTTGTGCTGATATGTATTCTGCCCGTCGGGGAGTAAGCGAGTATATTGCAGATATGGAAAGTCGACCTATCAGAGAGACATACAGAATCATTACCTGGGATCATGATTATAAACAGTTGAAACATCTGCGCTGGATAAGAAATCGGATTGCCCATGAAAGTGATACTTGTCAGATATGTAGTATATCCGATATACAGGATATACAGAATTTTTACAACCGCATTCTATCAGGAAGGGATCCTATAGCGATGCTGGAAAGAACCAGTAAATCTAGTGCCGCAGAGAGCAATAGGCAGTCAGGGAATATCCGGATGCAGCCACAGGCTGAGACGTATAATACGGAAGAAAAGGAGGGCAATTCATATAGAAATAGAAGGAGAGGATGTTTGATTGCTGCGCTTATTCTGGTGATTATAACCGTGCCTGTTATGTTTTGGCTTTTTCTGTCCTATAATGCTCACTTTTATTCTTTTTGATTTTCAATAATAATATACGGAAATAAAAGAGGCTGTTCTGATATATGAGTTCAGAACAGCCTCTTTATTTACGTATACGTTTATATAAGATTACATTTCTTTACATACGTCAATCCATTCTTTCGAACCGGAAAATTGTTCCAGTTCATCGCATGTCAGTTCGACAGCAGAATTGGAGCTCCCAGCCGCCGGGAAGACCGTATCGAATCTTTTCATGGAGACGTCAAGGTATACTGTCGTATGCTCCGGGTTCCCGAACGGGCATACGCCGCCGATGGCATGACCGGTCAGGTGTTCCACATCCTCGGGAGCGAGCATCTTTGCCTTCATCCCGAAGAAATGTTTGAATTTACTGTTATCAATCTTCATATCTCCGGCTGTTACGATGAGGATCGCACCATCCTTTTCTTTTGTGTAAAAGGATAATGTCTTTGCGATCCTTGCGGGCTCTACGCCAACTGCCTGGGCGGCGAGCTCAACGGTAGCACTTGATATTGGAAACTCTAAAATTTTTTTATCAATATTATTATCTGCAAAATATTTTTTTACTATCTCGACTGACATTCTGATTCCTTCTTTCTCTTCTTCTGATTTTATCCTATGTGATTATAGCAGTTTACGGAGAAAAATACCATAATAATTCTGATACATTCAACCGCTGGTATGGTTACTCTTTTGCCTGGCTGTAGTAAACTGATTATAGAAATAAATTAGATCATGCAGCGGCGAGAGATAAAGACGGATTGAGGAGGATGATTATGGATCAAAAGCAGGTCGGGGAGTTTATTGCCCGGAGAAGAAAAGAATTGAAAATGACGCAGAAGGAGCTGGCTCAAAAGCTGGGGGTTACTGACAGGGCGGTCTCGAAGTGGGAGAACGGAAGATGCATGCCGGATCTGTCGCTGATCCAGCCGCTGAGCCGCAGCCTTAAGGTCGGAGTGAACGATCTGCTGAGCGGTGAGATCATACCGGAGAAGCAGTACAGGCGCAAGAGCGAGGAAAATATTATCAGCATGGCTGAACTAAAGTACCAGCTGAATTATATGAAAAGTTTCCGCTGCGGATTCTGGGGATTTTACGTGCTTGCTCTTTCCCTTCTCATTTACTGTATTGTGAAAGATCAGGAATCTTCAGGCATTCTTGCACTGATCCTGGCGTACAGTACGTTTACTTTCTATCACAGGTGCCGGACGATAAAAAGGGATTTTGTATCAGTGCTGATCACTGTATTCGGGGCGGCAGGAACGTTTATGAGTTTTATTGCTTTTATTGGCAGAACGTGGTAACATAGTTCCGGACAATTGAATAAGGGTTTTCCCGGGCGGGGAGCGCCGTCCGGGGTTTAACTGTACACCAGAGCAGATGCTTCTTTGGCTGAATTTAAGTCAGCTGTGTGGGAAGCTTGTTTTAGTACGAAAACATCATGCGAGGGAATCCGTGTTCCGGAGTGAGAGGATGCCAGTGAGCATCGACCGTCAGTGCAGCCGGGCTGTTTTAGTTGACTTGACAGCAGGCGCACGTGTACAGGAGGTTGAACTATGAAGAATGTCAACGTGAAAAAACTTGCCCTTGCGGGTATCCTGGTAGCAGTGGGAATCGTCTGTTCCCCGTTATCGATCCCTGTGGGAGCGTCAAAGTGTGCTCCGGTCCAGCATTTTATCAACATACTTGGTGGAGTATTCCTGGGACCGGGATATGCAGTCGGTATGGCATTTGTGACGAGCCTTCTCAGAAATCTGATGGGAACAGGAACACTTCTCGCGTTTCCGGGATCCATGTGCGGAGCTTTTTTGTGCGGAATGTTGTATAAGTATGGGAAGCATCTGCCGCTGGCTTATCTGGGAGAACTCTTCGGCACATCTGTGATCGGCGGTCTGTTAAGTTATCCGATCGCGACGCTCATTATGGGAAGCGAGAGCGCAGTGTTCGGCTTTGTACTTCCGTTTTTAGTATCGAGCTGCGGCGGAACGATCATAGCGGCTGTACTTGTTACCGCGATGAAGAAGATGAAAGTATTCGACATATATCTCGGTAATCTGGATACGGATATGCGAGAAGCATAAGAGTGAGTTAAGATACGGACAGGAAAGAAATTGAAGAATGTAGACAGGGGAGCTTGCGCGTGAAGCAGGCTGAGAGTAAGCTGTGTGCTTAGACCCATGACCTGATTTGGGTAATGCCAACGTAGGGAGAAGAGGATCATATGCGATCTGTGATATGCGCTGGCGTGCCCGAAGAAGGTGCCCGGCTTTTTTATTTCATAAGAAAATATTCTATATGAGAATCCTGGGGAACGTATTCATAGAATAAAAAGCCACGGGCAGGAGACGCGTGCCGCAGTTGATCGTCTTGCAGTACTGCGGCAGGGCTTCTCCTTTTTATAAAAATAAGGAGCTGGTGTGCCATGATGAGAGAATGTCTTGAAAATGTAAGAAATACTGTACCTCTGGTACATAATATAACAAACTATGTAACGGTCAATGATGTTGCGAACGTGCTGCTCGCCTGCGGCGGAAGTCCGATCATGTCGGATGAGGCGGAAGATGTGGAGGATATTACATCTGTGTGCGGCGGGCTGAATATCAATATCGGAACGCTGCATAAGACAAGCATCGAGGGAATGTTCCGGGCGGGACGGAAGGCGAACGAGCTGGGACATCCGATCCTTCTCGATCCGGTTGGTGCGGGAGCAAGCGCTCTGCGAACAAATACTGCGCTGGATCTGATGCGTGAGCTGAGACTTGCCGCGATCCGGGGAAATATTTCCGAGATCAAAACACTTGCCCTCGGAAACGGGACGACAAAGGGAGTGGATGCGGATGTGGCTGACGCAGTGACAGAGGAGACTCTTGATGACGCTGTGGCGTTTGTGAAAGGCTTTGCGGAAAGCGCAGGCTGCATTATTGCAGTCACTGGAGCTATCGATCTGGTATCCGACGGAAGAAAGTGCTATGTTATAAGAAACGGGCGCCCGGAGATGGGGAAGATCACAGGAACGGGCTGCCAGCTGTCAGGGATCATGACGGCATATCTGACTGCAAACCCGGACCATCCGCTGGAGGCGGCTGCGGCTGCGGTATGCGTGATGGGACTGGCCGGCGAGATCGGCTGGAGCCGGATGCAGGAAGGGGATGGCAATTCAACCTACAGAAATCGGATCATAGACGCCATTTACAATATGACAGGCGAAGATTTAGAGAAAGGAGCAATCTATGAATTGCGATAGAAAAGATTTAGTTCTATACGCTGTGACGGACCGCAGCTGGCTGGGTGATAAAACACTGTACAGCCAGGTGGAGAGCGCGCTGAAGGGAGGAGCTACTTTTGTCCAGCTCCGGGAGAAAGAGCTGGACGACGCAGATTTCCTTGAAGAGGCGAAGGAAATTCAGAAGCTCTGCAGAGAATATAAAGTTCCATTTGTGATCAATGACAATGTGGAGATTGCCGCTGAAATCGGCGCTGACGGTGTCCACGTGGGACAGAGCGATATGGAAGCAGGAGACGTCCGCAGAAAGCTGGGGCCGGAGAAGATCATCGGTGTGTCTGCCCAGACGGTGGAACAGGCGCTCAGAGCGCAGGAGCACGGGGCTGATTACCTCGGAGTAGGCGCTGTGTTCCCAACCGGATCGAAGGCCGACGCGGTGGAAGTGAGCCGTGAGACTCTGAAGGAGATCTGCAGGGCTGTGGACATCCCTGTTATTGCGATCGGCGGGATCAGCTGCGAGAATGTAATGGAGCTTAAAGGCAGCGGAATCTGCGGGATTGCCGTGATCAGCGCGATCTTTGCGCAGAAGGATATCGAAGCGGCGGCAGGAGGACTGAAAAAGCGGGTGGAAGAGATGCTGGCTTAGCGCGTGGCTGAAGCTGGGGACGCCCGGATATGAAAAGGGTGATGATCTATGATCAAAGGTGTTATTTTTGACGTGGACGGAGTTCTGTTAAACTCCATGCCGGTTTGGGAGAACCTGGGGGAACTGTATCTGAACAGCCTTGGGCTGGAGGCGGAAAAGGATCTGGGAGAGATCCTGTTTGCAATGAGTCTTGAGGAGGGTGCAGAATACCTGATCACACAGTACGGGATCGATAAGAGTGTTGAGGAGGTTGTAAGCGGACTGAACCGGGAAGTGCGGGACTTCTATGCGGAGAAAGTCCCTCTGAAAGAAGGAGTGCGCCAGTACCTGAGCGAGTTCAGAGAACGGGGGATACCAATGGTGATCGCTACATCGGGCGACAGAAAGAATACCGAGGCGGCTCTCAGAAGACTGAAAGTGCTTTCTTATTTTCAGGGAATCTACACTTGTTCAGAGATCGGGATCGGCAAAGATCAGCCGGATATCTATTTTGCCGCGGCGCTCCAGCTTGATACTGAACCGGGAGAGACCTGGGTGTTTGAGGATGCGTTTCACGCTCTGAGAACGGCGCATAACGCGGGATTTAAGACCGCAGCAGTATATGACAAGTCAAATGACAGAAATCTGGCGCAGATCTGGAATACGGCGGATATCTATCTGCCGGAGTTCAAGGAGTTTAATATATTCTGGAAGCGGGCGTCACATGGAGAATAGAAGAAAGGATGAGAGAGATGAAGACAGCACTTACCATCGCGGGGAGCGACTCCAGTGGAGGCGCAGGAATCCAGGCGGATATTAAAACGATGATGGCAAACGGAGTTTTTGCCATGAGCGCGGTGACAGCGCTCACTGCCCAGAATACGACAGGTGTGTTTGGAATCATGGAGGTCACTCCAGAGTTTCTGAAGAAACAGATAGACTGCGTGTTTACTGATATCCGTCCGGATGCGGTGAAGATTGGGATGGTGGCGTCGTCTGGTCTGATCGAGGCGATCGCTGAGAAACTGATAGAATATCATGCTGACAATATTGTTGTAGATCCCGTGATGGTGGCGACCAGCGGCTCAAAACTGATCAGTGATGATGCAGTCGAGATATTGAAGAAAAAGCTGTTCCCACTGGCGGATGTGCTTACACCCAATATCCCTGAGACGGAAGTCCTGGCGGAAATGTCGGTGAAGACAGAGGCAGATATGGTCAGGGCAGCGGAGAAGATCAGCGCTGCTTACGGCTGTGCCGTGCTGGTCAAGGGCGGACATCAGCTCAGTGACGCCAATGACCTTCTTTACAGAGAAGGAGCAGGAAAATGGTTCCGCGGAAAACGGATCGACAATCCCAATACCCATGGTACAGGATGTACACTTTCCAGCGCCATCGCGTCTAATCTTGCGAAAGGATTTCCTTTGGATGATTCCGTGGAGCGGGCAAAGAGGTTTATTTCCGGCGCTCTTGGCGCCATGCTCGATCTGGGGAAAGGCAGCGGTCCAATGAACCATGCGTTCGATATAAAAGGAGAGTTTATTCAAATTTGTGGGGACTGATCCCCTCCTTCGGCGTGGCTTCGATAAATTGTTTCGGAGTCATGCCGTATTTTTTCTTGAATTCACGATAAAAGTAAGAGAGATTCGGGAAGCCGGAAGAAAGTGAGGCGTCAAGGACCGGCGTTTCACCCTGGCTGAGAAGCTCTGCCGCTTTTTCAAGTCTTAAGTCCTTGATGTATTCCAGACAGGACATCCCCATATATTTTTTGAAAAAACGCATAAAATGGTACTCGCTGAAGAAACAGAGCTTTGCAAGCTGAGCGATGGATAGTTCTTCAGCGTAATGTTCGCTGATATATTCCAGGACAAGCTTAAGCTTGTCCATGTGTTCAGTCTGAAGCTGAGGGCGGGAACTCTCTTCCTTTCCGTAGGGGAGCAGGACCGCGATCGTCCGCAGAAGGAGTGATTTCAGGATCAGTTCATAGCCGGGAGCGGCGTTTTCATATACGCTGTTTATGGAATTGAAAATCTCCATCAGTTCTGGATGAGCCGGATGTCCTTTCCTGATATGACAGGGGAGCAGCAGGCTCTGAGCTGCTACCGGAGCCAGGTAGCGGACAGCGCAGATATCAGCAGTGTTTGCCCCGAGAAAACTCATATGAAATACATAGGTTTCCGATTCGTATCTCGATTTTGACGGAATCATCAGAGAGTGGAGAGCGGCCGGAGGTACAAACAGAAGGTCGCCCTGTTCAGCCTCGCAGGTCTCAAAACGGATCTGATAGGTGCAGCGTCCTCTCTTGATCAATGTCAGCTCTGCCTCGTCATGCCAGTGCGGTGTCACAGACGGGCAGAGATCTGACAGAACGGTAATATATTTCTGAAAGGGAAACAGGCAGCCCCCGTGCCGGGTCTGTTCTTTCTGCTCCGGTAAGAGTGTGGTGCGGTTTGTCATAATACACTCCTTTCATAACTCTTTTCCTGTTCAGTGAGCGGTTTTTCGCGTGAGAAGCTCATGCATGATGAACATGATGAGCAGGATCAGCAGCAGGTACAGCGGGAACAGCCCCACGGAGATATGGCTGGCAATGAGCCCGAAGATCGGCGGCATGATACAGGTGCCGATATAGGCGCTGGCCATCTGAACTCCGATGACTGCCTGGGATTTATCCGCACCGAAGTGTGCCGGTGTGGAATGGATGATACAGGGATACACAGGAGCGCATCCCAGTCCGATCAGGATCAGCCCGGCCAGTGATAGAAAAGCAGGTCCGGGCAGAAAAAGCGTGAGGATTCCCGCTGCGATGATCCCCTGACCGAGCCGGATCATCTGTACGTCGTTCAGCTTCATGGTGAGAAAACCGCTCAAAGCGCGTCCGACAGTGATCCCGATGTAAAACAGTCCGGCAAAGCGAGCGGCTGTTTCTGCAGGAATGGACTTGAACAGCGTGAGATAGCTGCTGGCCCACAATCCTGATGTCTGTTCCAGCGCGCAGTAGCAGAAGAAGCACAGCATGATCTCCCTGGCGCCCGGGATCCGGATGATCTCGCCGAGAGACAATGCTTTTCCGTCTGCTGCGGAGGTACTTTCTCCGCCGGCGGAACGTCCTTTCCACAGAGGGAGGCTGAAGACCAGGATGCCGGTGAGGATGATCTGAAGGACAGCAATATAAAAGTATCCGGAGTTCCATTTCTGTCCTTGGCTCAGAGCGAAGCCCATGATGTAAGGTCCCGCGGTGGCTCCGATACCCCACATGCAGTGGAGCCAGCTCATATGGCGGCTTTTATAGTGCAGTGCAACGTAGTTGTTCAGTGATGCGTCCACGCTGCCTGCACCCAGGCCGTAAGGCACAGCCCAGAGGCAGAGGAGCCAGAAAGAATGTGTAAAAGAAAAGCCCAGCAGTGCGGAGGCGGTGATGCCTACGCTGACAGCGGTCACCTTCCCGGTGCCGAATCTGCGGGTCAGCCGGTCGCTCTGAAGGCTGGAGATAATGGTTCCCAGCGCAATGATCATGGAAATGATACCGGCATAGGAGACAGGAACACCAAATTCGGTGTACATTGTAGGCCATGCGGAACCCAGAAGGGCGTCAGGCAGGCCGAGGCTGATAAAAGCGAGGTAAATGATCGCCAGCAATAAGTGAAACATAATGATATCTCCTTGGTGTGATAATTATAAAAAACAGAGCCTGCAGCTGCGGATCAGCAGTCACTGGCTCTGTTTTATCCTTTATGGCGCGGAAGTCTTACAGCAGATGGATGCCGTTTTCGCGGGCGCGGACAGTGACATCCTCCGGCCACAGGGAAGACTGTACTTCGCCGATGTGAGCCTTCCTTAAGTAGTACATACAGATGCGGGACTGTCCAATGCCGCCGCCTACGGTGTAAGGAAGCTCTCCGTTTAACAGAGATTTCTGGAACGGAAGCTCTGCACGTTCTTCGCATCCTGCAATCTTAAGCTGCCGGCGGAGAGATTCTTCATCCACACGGATTCCCATAGAAGAGAGCTCCAGGCCCATATCAAGGACAGGATAATATACGATGATATCTCCGTTTAATTCCCAGTCGTCGTAGTCCGGTGCGCGTCCGTCGTGCTTCTCGCCGGAAGCGAGAACCTTGCCGATCTGAGAGATGAAGACAGCGCCTTTGTCACGGGCGATGACGGTTTCCCTCTCCTTTGGCGTGAGATTCGGATACAGATACTCCAGTTCCTGGGAAGTGATGAAGAAAATGTC
>ERZ1643249.4438-NODE-4438-length-11743-cov-3.856348_pt1 | contig 11743 bp, 11 predicted proteins | sample MGYA00579263_ERZ1643249 | MGnify/ENA primary metagenome ERZ1643249 (study PRJEB29033, sample SAMEA4952264) | chicken gut metagenome | biome: Broiler Chicken; feature: Gastrointestinal Tract; material: Caecum | place: Ireland | collected 2018 | study: Broiler...
AAATGGTCCAAATTCTACTTGGACATCAATAGAACTTCTATCATACATATAAACTTTATATCCTAACCCTAAGCATTCTGTAGTAACTCCATCATCATATTTATGTTCTTCTGTCTTAATACAGAATTTAGGTTGTTCTCCTCTTGTTACCATATAACTTTCATATATAATTAAAAGAAGCCAACTAATAAATACAACCATAAAAATAATGGAAATTACTTTTCATACTACACCTCATTAATTATTTATCTTTTTTTACAATAATTGTTGATACATTTTTAAAATCAATTTTCTTAACTATTTCATTTAATTCTTCTATATTAAGTGAATTAATAATATCTATAATATTACCTTCAATATTATTATCAAAAATAATACTATCTATAATCATTTCATTGATTATTTCAATATTTTCAAAACTAAATATTTCGTTACTTACTAATACTTTTTTCTTTCTTTCTAAGTCTTCGGAAGAAATATTAATATTTTTTAATTCTTCTTTAATCATATCTAAAAGTTCATTATATTTAAATGTCTCATTAATTAATGATATTAAAATATGTGAATCACAGTTTAATATATTTGTGTAAATAGCATTAGTAATTATATTATCTTCTTTTGCTTTCTCATTAAATAAAGATGAATCATCAAATAATATACTAAATATTATATATAAATATAAATTAAGTTTTCTTTTTTCCATTTTAAATTTATTGTATGGAATTTTTATATTGTATGCAAGTTTAGGAATATTTGTATTCATCTTAATAATTTCTTCTTTTAAGACTACTTCATCAGGTTCTTTATATTCTTTTATCTTAATTTTTTCTTGTTTCTTAAATTCTTTATTATTTTGATTTTCTTTAATAGATTCTATCATCTCATCTACATCAAAGTTTCCTGTTACTACTAAAAACATATTTGATGGATGGTAAAAAGTCTCATAACAAGTATCTAATACTTTTTTATCAATACTATTTATATCATTTACTGTTCCAATAATACTATCTTTAAATGGATTATTATGTAGACTGTTTTTTCTAATATGTTCATATAATACATCGATTGGTCGATCGTCACACATATGTATTTCTTGAGTTATAATACCTTTTTCACTTTCAACGTTTTCATCAGTAAAATATGGCTCTTGTACAAAGTCTAATAAATATTTAACATTTTCTATTAAATTATCGGGACCTGTAAATAAATAGGTTGTATTTTTAAAAGTCGTATAAGCGTTAGTTAAAGCACCACTTTCTGCGAAAAAGTCTGATGGTTGAGGATCTTCTTTTTGGATAAATACTTTATGTTCTAAGAAATGCGCCACTCCTTTTGGTACTTTAGCCATCTTGTCTTTACCTATTGGAACAAATTCATTATAAATAGAACCAAACTTAGTTGTAAAAGTTACATAGTTATTATGAAAATTATCTTTACTAAATAAATATACATCCATGCCATTATCTAATTTTTCATAATATACTTCTTCACCAATTATATTAAATTTAATTTTCTTCATCTTGCTTTACCCCTTCCAAAGTATATGTTGAATATATATTTATTTTTTTACTTACATTAATAATATCTTCCATTGTAACTTTTTTAAAATTCTCTATTCTTTCTTCAAAATCATCTGTACCCACTAATATTTTAGCAAAATAATTATTTATAATCCCACTTGGACTATCTAAACTCGCCTTTATTCCTCCGACTAATGTTTCTTTAGCATTATTTAACATATCGTCAGTAAAATTACCTTTTTTTATATCTATTAAACATTTCTTTATTAATTTAAACACTTCATTCTTATTCCCTGGTTCAATACCTGAATATATAAGTAAAATATTGTCATAACTTTTTACATCAGCATTAACATAATAAGCATAAGAGTTTTTCTCTCTAACTGTATCAAATAAAATAGAATTAGAAGAACCTCCTAAAAGTTCACTATAAACTTTAATAACATATTTTCTTTCAAACTCAGTTAAATTATTAATACCACATAATATAGTAAATTGCGTTTGATTAACATTATCTTCTTCAGATTGTTCAATAATTTTTTTTATCATTGGTAACTCTTCTACTATTATATTAGTCTTTGTTCTATGATAAGTCCTAGCCTTAAAATACTTCTTAATTAATTCTTTTATTTCAATGCTATCAAAGTCACCCACTACAAATATATCAATAAAATCATTATTAATCATGTCCTTATAATAATCATATAGAACTTTACCATCTATTTTTTCTAAATCTTCTAAATATCCATAAGAATTATATGAATAAGGTTTATCCTCTACATTTTCTAATAATTTAAACAAAGTATATTTTAGTTTACTATCTTTAAGAGATTTAATACTTTTTTCTATTCTATTCTTACATTTATCAACTACTTCTTCATTAAAACTACCATTATCTATATTAGGATTAAAAATAATATCCATGAGAAAGGCAATACTCTCTTCGTTCATGTTCTTTTCTGTGTACTTTTCATCTAGAAATCTTGTTTTAAATGAAATATTAGTGTAATTTCCCATTCTCGCTGAAGATGCAACTAATTTTAAATCATATAAATTTTCTGATTCAATAATTAATTCTCTTTCTGTTCTATAGTTTTTATTTGAATTTAATAAAACTTCTTTTAAAACTGCTCTTTTAGTAATATCTTCTTTTTGTATTTCTCTTCGAAAATCAACTTCTACGGTAATCGTTTTAAAACGATTTGTTTTAACTAAATGCAAATTATATGCTCCCATGTTTATTAGTTCGTAGTTCATAAAACACTCCCTTTCATGTTTATTATTGTCTGTTTTTAAATTTTTAAACTACTTTCTAGGGCAATTATAATCATATTATCTAAATGCTGTTCTCTTTCCTTTGCACTTAATTCTTGATTATCATAAAATGTATTTGATACAGTAAGTAAACAACTTGCTTTTTTATTTAAAGCTCTTGCATTATTAAATAGAGCAAAAGATTCCATTTCTATACCCAATGCTTTAAATTGTTCATGTCGCCATTTACTATTATCTGTTTTTTCATAAAATACATCTGATGAAAAAATATTTCCTTTTACTAATTTTATTCCTAGCCCATTAGCAGTACTTTCAATAATGTTATTTAATTCTTGATTTGCCATAATATAGTTATATTCATAACCATCCATCACTTTTGCATAGTTGGAATCACTGCATGAATAAGTAACTAATACGGTGTCATTAAGTCCACATTCAGGTGTATATGAACCACAAGATCCTATTCTAATAATATTATCTACATCATAAAAATTAAACAATTCATAAGAATATATTCCCATACTAGGATTTCCCATCCCTGACGGAAAAATAGTTACCATTTTATCTTTATAATATCCTGTGTAAGCTGTCATTCCTCTTACTACATTTACAAGTTCTACTCTATCTAAAAATTTCTTAGCAATGTATTCAGCCCTTTTAGGATCTCCAGGCATTAAAACTGTTTTAGCAATATTTTCTTTAATTGCTCCTATATGTACTGTACTCATAAATTCTCTCCTTTTTATTCATTTATAAAATTAATACTCAAATATTTGATATTTTCATAACTAATAGAATTATCTAATGTCATATTAAACAATATATCAAAATTATTTTTATCAGTTGATGCACTATTATCAACTTCATTTGTCATAAGCAAATTATTGCTTGCATCATATAATTTCAATTCTATTTTTACATTATTACCACTATCTAATAAGTTTTGAACACTAGCCTTATAAGTTAATGCATTATTAGCTGAATCATAATTCAATAATGGATTAGATAATTTATATACATTATTGTTTATAATATATTCATTAATATTAATGTCAATCAAATCATTAGCTTTATATGTAGTAGGACCAACAAATAATTCTATTTTAACAGCAGTATTTACTCTCAAATACATTTCTGTATCAGATATTTTCTCATAAACTAATCCATCTACAGCATGGGAATTATTTAAAAATTCATCTACTGTTTCATTACATTGTCCTTCATTATAACCATTATTTTTACATGATATATTAACTAATTCTTTAAAAATACTATTTGCCATTTCAACATTATCTTTGTTAAATTTAATTGATAATATATATTCTACATAAGTTCCTTCAATAACGTCATTCTCTTGATCACTACTGTAAGTAACATTAAATCCTGTATTCGTCTTTTCCATGGCTACAGTAGTTCCTAAAGCATAGTAATCACTAACTAATTGTGAATTATTAAAACTTGCAATAATATTATCTAACGATAATAAAACTGGAGTATCAATTGTAGTGTTATTATTGATATTATTATCCTTTACATCATAAGTCATTTTTATATATGTTACAAAGCCTAAACACGCAAGTAGTATTACTAAAAATACACAAGCTATTATTATACTTTTTTTATCACTTTTTTCCATTTAAATCTCTCCTTTTTATTCTTCTTTGTTTTCTAATTTAACTAATACTTCTCTTGGTTTAGATCCGTTTGGAGGTCCTATAATACCTCTTTCTTCTAATAAATCAATTATTCTAGCGGCTCTATTATAACCTAAACGATATTTTCTTTGAATTAACGAAGCACTAATTTTACCTGCTTTAACTGCAAAATCAACAATTTCATTATAAAGTGGATCATCATATTCTTCTTCTGATTGATAATCGTCATTAACACTTGAACTAGAACTATTTCTATCAACTGTTAAGCTTTCATCATACTGAGCTTTTTGTTGACTTATTACATAATCTACTATTTTTTCAAGTTCTTCATCACTTACATAAGCACCTTGTATTCTAATTGGAGCATTTTCTCCCATTGGCAAGAATAGCATATCACCTTTACCGATAAGTTTTTCTGCTCCGGTTGCATCTAATATTGTTCTAGAGTCAATTGATGAAGATACTGCAAATGATATTCTTGATGGAATATTTGCTTTAACAACACCTGTAATTACATCTGTTGATGGCCTTTGTGTTGCTACTATTAAGTGTATTCCTGCGGCTCTTGCCATTTGCGTAATTCTCATGATAGAGTCTTCAACATCTTTAGCTGCTACTAACATTAAGTCAGCAAGTTCATCGATTATTACTACAATATAAGACATTTTTTGATATTCTGGATGGGTTTTACAAAATTCATTATATGATTTTATATTTTTATTTTTAGTTTGTTCAAAAATATCATATCTATGTTCCATTTCTGCAACTATATTTTTAAGAGCAATAGATGCTTTCTTAGGATCAGTTACAACTGGAGCAAGTAAATGTGGTATTCCGTTATACATTGTAAGTTCTACTTTTTTAGGATCCACCATAACAAGTTTTACTTCATCAGGTTTAGCACGCATTAATATTGATGCAATAATACAATTTATACATACTGATTTACCTGAGCCTGTAGCACCAGCAACTAACATATGTGGTGTTGAATTAATTTCAGCCCATTTTACTTTACCCATAATATCTTTACCAAGTCCAACTGCCAATAACGTTTTCTCGTTTACTTCTGGCAAATGGGCAAGTACTTCTTTAAACGAAACTGAAGATACTACTTTATTAGGTATTTCTATTCCAATAGTATTCTTTCCAGGAATTGGAGCTTGTATTCTAATATCTTTGGCAGCAAGAGCAAGTTCCATTTCCCTTTGAATACTTAATAATTTATTAACTTTAGTACCCGCTTTTAATTCAAGTTCATATTGAGTAACTGTAGGACCTATATGACATTCTACAATTTTACCAGGGACTTCAAAATCAGCAAGAACACGCTCTAATTTTTCAATATTAGATTTAACTCCATTTACATTTTCTTTATCATTATTATTTTTAACTGTTTTAAGTAGACTAAGTGGAGGCAATTTATAATTAAGATTAACTTTAGGAGCCTCTACAACATGTTCAGTACTATCTTCAACTGGTTTACTAGTACTTTTCATAATAGGAATATCATCGCTTTCTTCTTCGATATCCTTAATATGATTTAATTCTTCCATTGAAGAAATAATTATCTTCTTATCTTCTTCTACTGTTTCTTCCTCTTCTTCATCTTCAACTACTTTTTCTTTTTTCTTTTTCTTAATTGACATTAATTTATCTTTAACTTTCTTCAATTGTTCAAATATACTTACATTAAAGAATAAAATTATTCCTAGCATTGCCATAGTAATTACAACAATATAAGTTCCTTCACTAAAAGCACTAACAAAAGCAAAAGAAAAGATAGCCCCAATTATACCACCACCAGAATTACCAATCGCAGACTGTGACTTAAACGCTAACATTAAGTTATCAAACGTTTCTGTAATTATCTTTAATCCTTCGGTTTCGTTATTAAAAACATATTGTGTATGTAACAATACTAAAATTGATAAGATTATTATATATAAGCCAATTAATTTTAACGAAAAGAAATTAGGCATTTCTCTTTTAACAATTAAATAACATCCAGTAACAATCATTACTATAAGAACAAAAGGATACAATCCACCAGTTAAAAAAATAGCAAAACTACTAATAAAATGTCCAACTGGTCCATAATTTCCAATTCCTACTATACCTGCTAAAACTATAAGAATTCCTATTACTTCATTACTATATTCAAACTTTTTTTTATCCTTATCTTTCTTTTCCTTTTTCTTCGACACTTTATTCACCCTCTATACATTAAAATTATATCATTTTAAAATTTAAAAGTAAATAAAAAGAATATACTTATTTTGTATATTCAAACTCATAATCAAGAATCCTTACAATATCTCCTTCTTCTATTCCCATTTTTTCTAATTCTTCATCAATTCCCATTCTTCTTAATTTTTTAGCAAATATAACAAAGGCTTCATCTGTATTAAAATTAGTCATTTTAAATAATCTTTCTACTTCATCACCCTTTATTACAAATACTTTGTTATCTTTAACTATTGTAAATGGTTTTTCTTTCTTAAACTTATATAATACATGTTTTTCTTGAATGTTCTCATCATATAATACTTCATCTTTTATACTTAATACTAATTCTTGTAAATGATTAATAACAGTATCTAATCCTTTATTATTAATAGCTTCTATTTCAAATATTTCTATATTTGGGAGTTTTTCTTTAAATTTAATTAAGTTATCATGTGAAGATGGTATATCCATTTTATTTGCAATAATTATTTCTTTTTTGTTAAGTAGTTTTTCACTAAAAGCTTCTAATTCTTTTCTAACCAACAAATAATCTTCATATGGATCTCTTCCTTCAGATCCACTCATATCAATAATATGAGCAATTATTTTTGTTCTTTCTATATGTTTTAAGAATTTGTGTCCTAGTCCTATTCCTTCACTGGCTCCTTCAATAAGTCCTGGAAGATCTGCTACTACAAAAGAACCTGTTTGCGTTTTAACTACTCCTAAATTAGGAGATAAGGTTGTAAAATGATATGATGCAATTTTAGGGTTAGCATTAGATATCATAGAAAGTATAGTACTCTTACCAACACTAGGCATACCAACAAGTCCTACATCAGCAAGCATTCTAAGTTCTACTCTTATTGTTCTTACTTCTCCTGGTTCTCCTCTTTCAGCATATGATGGACAAGGATTGTTTCTTGTCGCAAGGGTAACATTACCTCTTCCTCCTCTTCCTCCATAAGCTACAGTTACTTCTTCACCATTTTTGGTTAAATCCGCAATAACAAATCCTGTATCTCTATCTTTAATAGTAGTACCTACTGGAACTTTAATTATTTTATCAGTTGCATTTTTACCATTTTTACTTTTTCCTTCACCATTTGCCCCTACATCTGATTTTATAACTCTTTGATATCTTAAATCAATTAATGTTTTAAGGCCTTCATCAGCGACAAATATAATGTCCCCACCTTTTCCACCATTACCACCAAATGGTCCACCCATTGGAACATATTTTTCGCGCCTAAATGCCATACATCCATCTCCACCACGACCAGCATTTAATTCTACTGTAACTTCATCAATAAACATTAGTATCACCTCAACACACATATTATACCCTAAAAAGAAAAAAAAGAAAAGAAAAATAATATTACTTCTTGGAAGCAAACATTGCGGCTCCTACAAGAATCAATATTATTACTACCATTCCTATTATAATTATATTAAAATTATTAGCATCGGCTGGATTATTCATTACAGCACCAGACTGAATAATAGCATTAAAATTGGTTAAAGAAGATAAATTATTATGAGTATCATTATATGAAATTGCACTAGCTTTTTGTGGCAAAACAGCAAATGTAATTAACAATACAAGACATTTAAATTTATTTCTCATATAAAAAACACCTCTTTCTAAAACAATATTAATGCTACATTTAATAAAGCGCCAATACATGGTATTAAATTATAAAACATGCGATACGAAATAGATACTACAATATTATCAGTATCATAATATATATAAGATAATATTCCATAGAAAACAATCGCAGGAATAATATTAATTAAATTAATCACTGAAGTATAACTTAACATTATTTCAAATGAACCATTAATAATTGCTGTTATCAATATAAATAACCATTTATTTTTAATAAATTCTTTAAATGTCCTTTTAAATACTAATTCTTCAACAATTGGATAATATATAACTGTGCTTAGTAATAACAAAAATGGTGATTTGTCGTATATATGTAAAAGATTATCAACACTTTCATTAAGTCCATTCGGCACCAATTCAACTACTAAAGAAGAAACTATTGTATATAATATTATACCAATTATAAATATTTTTCCACCTTTTAAATATAATTTTCCAAAATTGTTTTTAAGACTCTTTAAATCATTTTTTAAACTGTTAGAATAAATTAATATTATTAAGAACATTAATAAAAAATTAGCTATCAATCTAAGATACAAGGACATGTCGCCAGTAATACTTAACATTGATAATATAGCACTTATAAAATAAGGCCAAATAAAATATAATAGTACCACACAAATACTAACATATAATGCAGGAATACCTACTTTCTCTTTTTTCTCCATCTAAAACACCTACCTTAAATTAATTGTAGCAAAAAGACGAAAAAAAAACAATATTTTTTGTTATTTTTTTAAAATCTATAGATACAAAAGGCAATCAATTGATTGCCCATTTGATATTATCTCCATCCAAATACTCTCCAGAACCAGCTCATAATCTTACCTCCTTTCTTTTTTATATATTATACTACATAGTTTATGCTACCATACATACACTACATTTATAATATATCATATTTTTTAATTTTTTTCAATATACTTTTGAAAATTTATATCATCATAATTAACTTTATTTATATTTGAAAATGTATATTCAACTTTACAAGTTATTATTTCATCATTTTTTAATAAATTAGTATAATCAATCAATAATTTAACACTATCATCTACATTACTTATTTCAATGGTAATATATTCATTATTAGTGATATTTTGATTAATTTTATTTGTTTTGATTAAATATATATTTCCATCCTTTATTCCTTGTTTTAAATATTCTTTTATATTTAAAACATCCAAGTAAGTGATGCTTATTATATCATAAACTTCATCAGCACTTGTTAATAAGTAATTACCGTTATCATATATGTAATATTCGTCATCATTCATATAATAATTACTTATTTCACCATTCATTTCTTTACTAATTATCATATCATTTTTATATCTAATACCACCATAAGAAACAATTTTATTACCATCATTAGTCTCCATATCTATAGTAATATTATAGTTATAATTATCAACAATCGAATTAAAATTATTAACTGTATTATTAACGATATTACCTATTTCATTAATATTGTCATTATTTGTATCATCAGGAGTAAGTCTTATAAAAATCACTGCAAAAACTATAAATATTAAAAATAATATCAGTTGAATTTTAGCTTTTTCTCTAGGATCTCCCCATTTATCTTTTAACTCATCAAATTTCATAGTAACTCCTTTTTACATAAACTTTTTATTTATATATTCTTCTTTCTTAATACCATTTATAAAATTATGTACTTTACATCTTTTTTTACCTTCAAATTTTATATCTGTAATTCTAATAACTTTATCATTAGTAGTTACATATATTCCATTTTTATTTATATCAATAATAGTTCCTGGTTCTTTATTACTTACTTTATCAGTAATAAAACTTTCATATATTTTAACCCTTTTATTATCAAGCATTGCATAAGCTCCAGGAATTGAAGAAAGTCCCCTAATTCTATTATGAATATCAAAAGATGAATTATTAAAATCTATTTTTTCTTCTTCTTTTTTTATATTTAAACCAAAAGTAACTAAACTTTCATCCTGTTTTGTTCTTGTATTAGTTTTATTAAATATACTAGGTAAAGTATCCATAAGTAAATCCCTTCCAAGATAAGACATTTTATTATATATATAGTCTAAATTATCATTTTCTCCAATTTCTATACTTCTACTACTAATAATGTCTCCCGCATCCATTTTACTAGCCATATACATAATAGTCATACCGGTTACTTTATCTCCATTTATTATTGCGTGATGAATTGGAGCACCACCTCTTAATTTAGGCAGTAATGATCCATGAACATTAATGCATCCATATTCAGGATAATCTAATATTACATCAGGAATAATTTGCCCATAAGCACATGTAATAATGATATCAGGTTTATAATCTAATACTGTTTGATATTCTTCTCTTATTTTTAAAGGTTGATAAACAGGAATATTATTTTTAATTGCCACTTCTTTAGTAGGAGTCACAAGTAAATTTCCTTTTCTGTCCTTTTCCCTATCAGGTTGACTTACTACTAATACAACATTATAGTTTTCTATTAAAGACTCTAATATAGGGACTGCAAAAATAGGTGTTCCCATAAAAACAATTCTTTTATCTTTCATATCTTTCACCATCTCAATTATACAATATTTTTTTAAAAAAATCTACATAAAAAAAGGCTATCTTCCACGACGTCCTTTCTTTTCTTCCACTTCTTCTTCATAATTATTTACATAATAATTAACTAATTCTTTTTGATTTGATTTATATAATCCGATTCTAAGTTCATTAATAATTAATTCTATTTTCTTTAATGTCAAACTAGCATAAGTATTTCCAAGATATTTAACATAATTATTAATGATCATTAATTTTAATCTTTCAGCATCCATTAAAGTTTTCTTAATAATTCCTTCATCATTACCACCAGACTCAGATATTTCTTCTAATAACTTAAATAAATATGCCATTTTGTGTTCTATTTTTTTCTTAATTATTTTTTCACTTAATCTTGGAGATACAATTACTATTTTATTTACTTCTATAGCATCTTCTTTCTTTGTTTTAGGAGTTATTTTGTATCCTTTCATTTTATCATATTCAATATATACAGTTTCATTAGTTTGATTATTTTTTTCAATATAGAAGTTTTTATTACTCACTATTATCACATCCTAATAAGTCTTTTCTTCTTTCCTTAGTTATTCTAAGTTGTTTTTCTTTTCTATATTTTTCTATATTAGCGTGATGCCCACTTAAAAGCACTTCTGGAACTTTCATATCTCTAAAAACTTCAGGTCTTGTATATACTGGATAATCAAGTAAATTATCATTAAATGATTCACTATCTAATGATTCATTATTAATAACTCCTGGGATTAATCTTACAATAGTATCTGTAATTGCCATTGCAGGAATTTCCCCGCCAGTTAGTATATAGTCTCCAATAGATATCTCCATATCTA
>ERZ1643249.4439-NODE-4439-length-11742-cov-5.150167_pt1 | contig 11742 bp, 13 predicted proteins | sample MGYA00579263_ERZ1643249 | MGnify/ENA primary metagenome ERZ1643249 (study PRJEB29033, sample SAMEA4952264) | chicken gut metagenome | biome: Broiler Chicken; feature: Gastrointestinal Tract; material: Caecum | place: Ireland | collected 2018 | study: Broiler...
ATTTTTATCCCAGGGACAGTCATATCCGTCAAAATGCAGCATGACAGGACTTCCCTGAAGCAACTGGGCCCTGAGGATAGTCGCAATTTCCTGCGCGCATGTCACTTTTTGCTTTTCGATCACGATCCCTGCCCGCTCGTACTTTGATCGGTCATAGCCGGGAAAGACAAGCAGCTCTTCCAAAGTACTTTTCTCCGGATGAAACTCCGCCGCATAACATTCCGAAAAACATGCACGATAATCCAGTCCGTGATATGCGAGCAACAGCGCGAGCGTCATATCAAAACAGAGCGGGAACGGAAAAGGCCCCATCGGAAAATCGACCTTCGGGATTTTCAGCTTATACATACGACAGTACGACCTCCGATAAAGGCAGTCTTGGCGTCCTTTCCTGCGGCTTTTCCTTTGCATAGCCCAGCACAAGGAGTGCCATCAGCTGGTAGCGCTCTGCAAGAGAGCACATGCTTCTGACTTCCTCTGCATTGCGAAGGATCTCTCCGTTCCAGCACGCCCCGATGCCCAATTCCTCCGCCGCAAGCAGCATGTTTTGCATACACGCGCCGACTGCCTGTGCGTCCTTGATCTCGTGATAACTTTTTTCCCGATCCAAAAAGACAAGAATCAGACAATCCGCCTCCGAGACCCATGCGTGATACACTGTCTGCTCTGCAATGCGCCGCAGCAGGTCTTTCTCCCTTTGTACAACGAAAAATCTCCACGGCTGACCGTTCTTTCCGCTGGGAGCCAAGGTGCCTGCCTCCAGAATGGCATCGATTTTATTGCGTGCAATCTGAACTTTGGCAAACGATCTTACCGATTTGCGCTGCCCGATACCGTCCAACACATTCATTCTCTTTTCCTCCGTCTGAGTTTCCCGCTCTCCGTCCGCTCAAGCTCCGACAGCCTGTGGTATTCGCTCGGAACGAGGTATGCGGGCAGATGCATGATCGCATATGTCATCAGCTCCTCACGGCTGCAAGTGCCCGAATAATCCACGGCGACCCGTTCTCCGCAGATGGGATCCGGCTTACCGTAGGCGATACATTCCTCCACGCCTTCACATTGGCAGAGCAATCGCTCCACTTCCGAAGGATAGATGTTCATGCCGCTGCGGATGATCATGTCATCCTTCCGTCCCAAAATGTACAGCCGCCCTTGAACGATCCGCGCCGTATCGCCCGTTGCGATCCAGCCATGCAGCTTCTTCTGCTTTGTAAGTTCAGACCGGGCAAAATAACCCTTCATCCTGCCCGGTGTCTTTACAAACAGCTCTTCCCCCACGCAGTTCAGTTTGACCCCGCGCAGCGGCAGCCCGACGCTCCCCGCATACTGCGTAAACTCTTCCGGCGGCAACGCGCTGACGCGCGGCCCGCACTCCGTAAGCCCGTAAACACTGTAAAACCTGCAATGCGGCAATTTCTCTGCAAAGTAAAAGGTGTCATCACGCGTCAGGCGTTCTCCGCTCAGTATGATCTCTTTGAGCGGCGGCGCCTGCCGCATGCGCAAAAATGCCTTGAGAAGAGAAGGCGTCATCCCCGCAATCTCCGCGCCGGTTTCCTTCATCTGCGCAACGATCTGTGCGGGAAGGAATGCGCCATCCCAAAAGACAATATCCCAACCGTTTGCAAGCGCATACAGCAGCTCCCCCGTAAAGACGGCGCTGTGGATGAGCGGGCGGAAAATAAAGATCTTCCGTTTCCGCTCCCCCATATATCGTCTGATCGCCCGTATGTTCCATGCGAGCGCTCTTTGCGTGAGCATTACCCCCTTGGGCATGCCGCTCGTCCCGCTCGTAAACAGAATTGCCGCGACTCCCTTCGGCGGCTTTCCCGTTGAAAGCTGCGCCGCGATCGCACGGTTTCTCTCCTCGCCGTAATCATCGCACAGCGGCACAACTGTCTTTTTTGTAAGCAATGCCGCGGCAATCCGTACCGCTTGCTCGTATTTCGTCCGTTCCCGGACAAAAACAACGCTTCCCTCCCCCATTCCCTTCGCTGCTTCCTGCACATCCTGCAAAAACGCCTGCCCCGATCGTCCGCCGATCTGTGCATCTGCCATTTCACACTTCCCGGAGCCTCTCATACTTTCTTCTCCAATAACCGCATAAATGCGGACGTCGTTGCCAGGTTCTCTTCGGTAAGTTCCGACTGGTCAAAGGTGACACCAAACTCGATCTCCGTCTCCAGCACAAGTTCCACCATGGAAAGACTGTCGACCGCGAGATCGCGTTTGAAATCTTGCCCTTCCTGCACGGAAATTTTCCTTCCCGTGACCTTCGTTAAGACTTTTTCCAGCTTTTTCAACATATCTTGCATCACTCTTTCTCCAGAAATTTTTCTTCCTCTCTAACGAGATCCTCTCTCCACAGTAAAGGAAGCGATTTGTCATACGGATTTTTCTTTGCCGCCATGGCGCTTGCAAAAAAGAGGCGATCTGCATACGCAATCAGCTCATCCAATGCGGCACTCGGCATACAAGCTTTCCGTCGCCGCAGAGACACACGATATAACAGCAATGCATCCCGCATGACGGATATTGTCGGCATCGCTTCCGGAAGCTGCGTCTGCTGCCAGGCGAAAGGTACACGCACCTCATTCTCCACACGAAACCGATAGACGAGACAGTCTCCGTGCAGCCATTTCATATCTTGCCTATCCATTTCCCGCACTTCAAGCGGGTACGCGTTGACCAGATAAGATTGCCTGTCCGTCGCCGTCATCAGCCTGACATAGTGATCTTCCCGCCATGCCCGCTGCGTGCCCCGAAAGAAACTCGGATCGACGCGCAGAAGCCATAGTTCGTTTTCCTTTGGCGGTTCCTCGTTATATCTGCACTTTTCATGTGTCACAATACCATAGTGCTCTGCAATTTCGTGCACGCGCGCAATCCCCTGCGGCGACGCATAGGAGGAGCGCTGTATGATCTCCTCTGCCTGCGCATAGGAGACGATCGTCTCTGGGTACAATGCTTCCACGGCGGTAAACTCTCGAAGCCATGGAATGAAATAATATTCCACACAGGAGAGCGCCGGCGCATCTGCGATCGCTTTCAGAAAAGTATTACAGCCTTTTAAGATATCGTGCCTTGTCATAGACTCCCACCCGTTCATAGATCCCCTTTGTCCAGCGGTATGCCGTCTTGTGTTCCGCGTCCGTCACGTTGTCCCATTCCTCGACGCGCTGCGGACAGAGCGAACGCATCAGTCCGTCCGCTTCGCGGCTCGGAAACAGCTGATTACAATAGTACAACACATATGCCGTCTGCTCCTGCAGATCGTACCTGTTGACAAGCGCCCCAAACTTCTGCAGATCCACGATATCCCTGTTCAGCATCCGTGCGATATCGAGATACTTATACAGCTGCGAGTCCTTATGACGGCTCGCCATCCAATAGAGCGTCGCTTCCTTATACTGGTGCATGATGAGATGCAAGAGAAACTTCTCCTCTGTCAGCGACATGATCGTGCCGCCGTTGCAGAACGCATATTCCTTGCAATCGGAGAGCAGGTCTTTTACCAGTGCCGCGTCCCCGCTCGGAAGATAGCCGAGCGAATAGTTGACGTCCAATTCGATAAACGGTGTCTCCTCACTCTGCGTTGCCACAAGATAGGGCGCCGTCTCCCCGCGCGTCATGCGTCGGTATACGATCTCCCGTCTTTCGAACGGATGGATTTTGCCGTCTTTCCACTCCCCCTGCACGAAACCGAAGGGGCCAAGCACACGATCGAGCGCGCCGAGATCGTCCGGGGAAACGAGAAGATCGATATCATTGGACGATCGCTCGCCAAAGCGGTACAAGGATTGACCGTGAAACGGACAATAGGAGAGCACGCTTCCCTTCAAAAAGGCAAACCGGATGCCGGTGCTCATCAGTTCATAGGAAAGATCGGATATCCACTTCGCCATGACCCGGTTCCGGCGCACCTGCTGCCCTTCCAGTCCCTGCAAGATCCGGTTCACCTGCCGGGGAAGCAGCGTCTGCGTTTCACGCGCTGCATGGTAAAAGGATACGCCCACGCGATTGAGCAGCAGTAATCCTAACGCGTAGTGCCAGTCATACTCCGCGACGTTTCGCCGTTTTCCCTGTAAGACAGATAAAATTCCCTTGAGTTCGCGTTTCATCATTCCCCCCGATACAGCACGTCCAGCTGCTCCCGTACATCCGAGAACGCTTCGTCGGGCGTCCTGTCGGTATGCACGACGCGCATGCGATACCCGGCAGCATGGCGGAGAAAATACTCCGAAACCCGCCTGAGCAATGCTTCATCCAGATGACGGCGCGCCTCCTCGGGACGGGCCTTGATGCGCGCGATCGCCAATGCGGGATCCGCATATGCCAGAATGCACAGATCGGGCTGCAAGATGTGTTTTGCCGCCTCATAAAACCACCGCTCTCTCAAATAGCCGCGCGACTCCATGTTGGCAACGGATGTATAGATATATCTGTCGCAGATGACCGTCTTCCCCGCCATGAGTGCGGGCACGATCACCTCATGCTGATGCTGAATCCGATCGGAGAGCATCAACAGCTGTACCGCGCGGTAGTCGATCTCCTCGTGATTCCTGCAATACATCATCTTCTGAAACAGCCGCGTCTTTCTGGAGAGGTCGGTCGGCTGTTTGACGACAAGCACTTTGCCCCAGCCGATCGCTTCATGCAGATACCGCACCGTTTTGTCGATCAGGGTCGACTTTCCCGCGCCGTCCGTCCCTTCAAAGACGATGAGCCTGCCCGTATATGTATGGCGCTTGAGTTTAAGTTTCATCTTGTTTCTCCTCCCTCTGTTCCTTGGTATACGTCTGCGTTGCCGTACGGCTTTTACGGATCTCATACTCGTATTTCTCCGTTGCAGTACAGGCAATCTTTTCCACTTCTTCGTTATGCTGCGTTTCGCCGTGCAGTTCCGTCCAGATGCTCTCTGCCTGTTTGGAAACTTCTCCGATCTCCTCGCTGTCCAGATAGTCTTTCAAAAGTTCCTGCATCTCGGCATAGAAATCGCCGCTTGCACCGCTTTTGGACAATGTCAGCCTGTCGGCGATCGTTTCGGCGAGCGCCTTTAGCTCCGCCTGTTTTCCGCCGCTCAACTTATTGCACAGCAGGGTATAGATGCCCTGTTTGAGCAGATCGATAAAGTCCACGTTCCCGCTGTCCCGAAAATTGGCATAGATCGAATACAGCGCAATGCTCGATCCCGTTGCACACAGCCATAGTTCATAGAATTCATCCCCGAGTGTTCCGCTCTTCACCCACGTCACGAGCGCCGAAAGCACGCCGCCCAAAATGATCGGGATAAGCGGAATGAAGCGGGTGACTTTGGCGGGCAGCGCACGCTTTTGTGCCAACTTTTTTATGGGTATCTTAATGATCGATGTCAGGATCACGATCACCACTGCCAGCACGGTGCTCACGACCTCGCCCTTCGTAAAAAAATGAATCAGTTCCTCCATTCTTTTTTCCTTTCCTTGCTTTTTGATCGCCATATACGGCGACCATATTTTCAGAATATCACAAGGAAGGCAGCTTATTTTCTCGCTTTTTGGGCGTTTGTACGCTCAAACCGAAGCCTTAGAAATATGGGGCACAGATAGTTATCCCCCGTCGGGAGCACCAATGGGACGGTCGACTGCAAGACGATGCCGGGCGTAGCCTGCGCTCTTTCACAAAAAAGTCCGCGCAAATATGATGTGAGATCGATTTCAACGGACTCCTCCGTCACCGTTTCGGCTTCCAGCCATTCACGCGGCATTTCCCGCGTCTCCCATACCGTCGTATAGGTGCACCAAAAAAAGCGAAGCTCCCCGTAAAACACTTTGCCCAGCGCCCCGTTCAGATTGCGAAAAAACAGCTTTGCATCTTTCAGGTCACGGTCATACAGATCAGAAAACATGGCGCAATCCGGACGCAGCGCAAGCCATTGTCCGCCATCCTCCTCCCTGCCGAGATAGGCATTTTCCGCATACACGTGATTGCGCGACGGATTTCCGGCATCGAGCGGCGTATCAAAAAACCGCTTCGGCACATAAGCATTGAACGTCAGAATCATGCCCTGTCCACTCGCGGCAGTCACCTCGACGACGTGATCTGTCCCGTTGCTCTCCATATGAAATTTCGGTCTTGCTTGTGTCTGTTCCAGAATACAGTTGACCGAAAAAGCGATCCTGTCGTTGTGATCGAAAATCAGGCAATACTCATCCAGATTGTATAAATGCACTGGCTCGCTGGAAGAAAATTGAATTTTAACTTTCCCACGCGCCTCGACGGCAAACCCATTTGACGTCGGGTATAAAATGCCGCAATCGCTTTGCAGCACTCCGAAATATTCCTCATGCAGAAAGCCATCATACTGATCCAATTTTTGCAAAAATGAAAACGGAAAGTGTAAGGACACCTGTTCTCCGCATAGAGCGATCTCCGTTCCACTCTGCTTAAGACAAGCGTTACTCCCTTCGGAAAGCCTGTCCCCGCGCATGACAAAACCGTGTTTTTGCCCTTTCTCCGTCCCATGTTTCAACGGACAGCTGCTGATCCATACAATATCCTCTTGCTCGTTTTCCAGAAATACGCGATAGGGATCTCCCTCGAGCACTACTCCGCTTTTCAGGTCATCTTTCATTCGTATCGGAAGCATGTCATTCCCTCCCCTGTGATATGCCGTTATTTTACCGCATGGCTAGTACCCGTTTTTCCCGCTTTTTCGGATGGCCGATTTTGTCGGGAAATTTATAATAAACTAACAAGAAATTACTTATCAGATAAAATCCCCGCCCGTGACGTACGCCGTCACGAGCGGGGATAATTGTATCCGGATTTTCATTTACGTTTGTTGACTAAATTAAAATGTACCAAAGGTTGTTTGATTGGCACAAACATCTAGGTGGAAAAGTTTTTATACTCCTTTTCAAGGTGACGTCTCATTGTAGCAAAGAATTGCTTGCGACTTGATCACTTCCATAATTATATGTACCACAAAAGTTGGACAGGATTTGGGGCATCATTATTTGAAACGCTATTTATTCCTACAATAACTAGGAATTATTATAGGGGGAACATGGTTTATCCTTTTATAGATCAACTGCAGGAACAATTGCTTATAGATTCATTCTCCATTTTTTGTGGTGCGGGTGCGACTGCCGACCTGACCAAGCGAAAATGGGAAGATATTTTTCACGAAAAAACAAAGATGTTCTATAATGCCAATTTATCAAATGATATTTACTTACTTTCTGATCTAGAAAAGAATTATTATAATACAAATAATTTTTATAGCGACATAAAGAGCAAATTATCGTTTGATGGAATTTCTAGGCATATTGAGTGTATTATTAAACTCAATTTAAACCATATTTGGACGACAAATTTTGATGAAATTATAGAAAATGCAATCTTCAAAGAATATGGGGTTAAACCAGTTGTTCTGTCTACCTCAAAAGACCTTCTGTCAAAAAATTTGAATGTAGAGCATGTTGTTTATAAATTGAATGGTACTATTAACGATGAGAATTCTATGGTGCTGACAAAAACAGATTTTTTTGAATACTTTAAAAAACAACGCTTATTTTTTGAATTACTAAAAAGACAATTAGTTTTAGATAGTTTCTTATTTGTGGGATATAGTTTTCAAGATAATTTAGTATTAAATGCTTTACGAGAAATCAAAGATGTTTTTCCTGAAAATGGAAAAACACATTATCGATTTATTATACAGGAAATGAGCAAAAAAAACACTAAAGAAGAATTACTAAAAGAAGAATTTATAAAGTATGAACAACAATATTTTATGGATAAATATAATATCCAATCTATATTGTTGAACAAATTCACAGATATTGATGATTATTTATCTGAATTATATCGTAGATTCTGTAATCACAATATACTATTCTGTGGGTCATTTCGAAACATAGATAATGATTTGAGAATCCATATAGAACAAATTGTTGATACAGTAATTCATGAGTTATACCAAAACAGATTTAACATTTATTCTGGTAATGGACGCGGCTTGGGAGAGATAGTTGTAGCTCGAGCAAAGCTACACTCAAAAATGCCTTTTAACAGATTTATCAACCGTCCGTTAATTTTTACAGGCGACCCTATTGAAATAAAGCAGGAAAAAAATAAAAGAATAGAAAAGGACTGTAATACTATGCTGATACTTTGCGGGCAAGATGAAAGCTTATCAAGCAGTAAAAATGTACATGCTCAATTTGAAAGATTTATATCCGATAAAGATAATAACAAGTTGATAATACCGATACCTTCGACTGGTTATGCGGCAAAGGAAATCTTTGAATCGGAAAGTTACAAAAATTCATACTGCTACAAAATTATGCAATCTGAACTTAAATTACTTAACAGCATGAAAAAACCAAATGAAATTGCTAAATTAATAGTTAATTTAATTCTTAGGTATCGGAAAGAGCCGTAAACTTTCTAGAATAACAATATTTTCCATGATTTGCAGTTCACGCTTTTCTTCATAAGTGTAATCCATATAACAGTTGCTATAAAATAAATAATTCATAGTCTTTTTGTAGAAATATTCACATGATTGTTGAAATGTAATGGTTTTAAAAATATTAAACAAAACGCCAATTCTCATACTCATATTATTTTTATTTATATTTTCATAGTCGCGTAGTAACTCAAAAATTAATCTTTCTGGATCAGCGACATTTAAATATTCCTGTATAGTTTTTATGGATGACCCTTGAAGTTTATCTTCCGTTATTTTTGCTACAATATGTAGAGATAGGCGTAAAAAATCTTCTTCCGATTTGATTTCTTTATAAACTAGTTCTTTAAATAAAGAAAATCTATCTTCTATTTTTTGCGGTGCATTTCCAATAAACACAGGAAATAAATGAATTTCTTTACGCTTGTATCTTTCCACTAAAATATCATATTCATCAAGGCATATATTGCCGTTTTTAAAATTATCAGAATAAAATATTACGGCATAATCTACCGCATCGCTTTTCGCACCTTTTGTGATATTGACTTCATGACGTTTGTCACCTAAAAAGATATTTCGTCTATCGTACCAAGTTTCAATACCAAAATTACCTATAAACTGATTAAAATTATTAATTAAAGGCAATCTGTCCAATACGGAAAAACAAAGAAAAAGCATAATTAACCCCGTTTCCCTGTTAAAGTATGAATAACCGTATCTACGATTTTATTAATTTCTACTTCTTTTTCTAATACGGTTAAGTCAGTTAAGTTATTTTTTTTCAATTCATCAAATATATTTTTAGCTTCACCTCCGGTATAGGGGATTGGTATCAATTCTAGATTAAGTTTTTTTGCTAGTTTGTATTCTTCTCTTGTGCCGCTACCTCCTGAGATAAAAATGATGCTTTTATATTTAGATAATAACCTTATACGATGCTTTTCGATTTCCGACTTCTCTAGGGAATTGGGAATTGGATCAATGATTAATCTTTTACGTATTTGCTCATAGTTATTTTCTTCAAGATATTTTAGGACCGCTCCAAATATATAATTGCCTATATGACTACCAGCGGCGCTGACAAGAAAAAAGTCATTTGATAATAATTTATTACTTAATGTTTTACAGAGTGGCAAAATATTGATATTATCAGATACTTTTTTGATACTGCCCGAAATATAAACATAATGTTTTTTCACCTCGACCGTCAAAGCGTTAATAACAGCAAAAAATCTTTTTCATCTTGGACAGTAATGACATTAACATTATAATTTCTTTCTAAATCATTTATATAGTATTGAAATGTCTCAGTAGCTTCTTTAAATAAAATAGCGTAATGTTTTGTTGTATTTCCAATAATTGAATTGATACTTCTCAATTGATGTTTTAAAAGTCTATCTTTAAAACTATAGCCGATAAATAAAAAATTATTAATTATAAGTTCTCTTTTCAAAAAGGAAAGGAATGTTGTTCTTTTTATTTGATAATCTTCATAATCGGTTTTAGTTATAAACAAATTCTGATGAGATTCTATATCTCCTCCACATTTAAAAATATTGACTTTATTGTCTGATACTATTTTTAAATTATCATCATTGGTAATTACATTATACGATATCCGATTACTATCCAATGATCTTTCAATGGCCTTATCAAAATTTGTTGTCCAAATATTAGGAAAGTTCAATGATAAAAAATCAGATAAATTTTTGTTGGGTTCAATAGCTTTATTGAGTTGTTCGCCAATAAGCGTTTCTAACGTATTACGATCATGTTTCGTTTCATAGTATTGAGCTATTTGTAAGTAATCCATTCGATTTTCTGGGGATATACCTAAATCTTCCGCACATTTTGAAAATAGCTTATCCCAAGATGGCAAGTTTGAATTCACTGAAAATCCAGCACCTAAAAAAGGCTAGCCTTGTTTTTGATTATAATTTCAGCATAGATTTTGATAAATTCGTCTTTTCCCATCATTCCCCCTATAATAATTCCTAGTTATTGTAGTGATATTCTATCACACTTTGGTATAATTTGCAATAGTAAATCTTACATTGGAGCAAAAAAAAATGAATCACATTGACCAATTTATCAACTATTTGCAAGCAACCAAGAATCTGTCCGAAAAAACACTATCGGCATACAGAAGCGATTTAAAACTTTTCCTTGAATTTGAATCAGACGAGCTCAACCCGGATATTTGCGCCTATGTATCTCACCTTCATCTCGACTTAAAGCTCAAGGATACCTCCATCCGCCGCAAAATCATCACGCTTAAAAACTACTATAACTACCTTGCAGACATCAACATTATTCACTACTCTCCTTTCCTTAAGCTAAAATTTAGATTTAAGCAAGAGAGACGGCTTCCCAAAACCTTGTCTATAGCAGATGTATCAAAGATACTTGCATGCTTCGAAACTGACCCTGCACTTTTGTCACCTTTTGCTCAGAAAGCTCTGATTCGCGATTCCGCCCTCATCGACCTTTTGATAAGCACGGGTATAAGAATAGGCGAGGCCGCAGCACTTACTTTAAATGACATAATTGCTACTGAACGCACGTTGCTGATTCATGGCAAAGGACGCAAGCAGCGTTTGATTTACATATCATCTCCTGTAACATGGAGCAGACTATCCGCTTTAATAAAAGAACGCAAGAAATCAGACGACGGACACCTTTTTGTAAATCGTTACGGTAAACCGCTAACAATACACGGTATTGAGGATATCTACGCAAAGTATATTAAAAAAGCAAAGTTAACTACAAAATCGACCCCGCACTACCTCCGTCACACTTTTGCAACAAACCTGCTTGCCAACGGCGCCGATCTGCGTTCCGTACAAGAAATTTTAGGACATGCCAGCGTAGCTACTACTCAAATTTACACAGAAGTGACCACAAACCGCAAGAAACAGGTACTAAAGAAGTTTAATTATAGGAATAAATTATAAAAGGCGAGACAGAAAACAAAAGTATAAATAAATTGCAGCACTACATCATTCCTGAAAAAATGTTAGCCTTAGCCATGGAGAAGACGACAGACATACCAAACGCGACTGTTGGCAATCCAACGCCTACAAACAGTTCCTTGCTACGACGAGCATTACAGTCACCACGCATATCGTTCGACCACAAACATGCGCTGTGAAACGCACAAAAAAAAGGGAAACGGTCCATTGACCGTTTCCCTTTTTTGGCTGCCCCTGGCAGACTCGAACTGTCGACACTGCGGTTACTTCACTACATCGCTTTCACATTGTAGTCCGGACTTTGTCTTTACCATG
>ERZ1643249.4440-NODE-4440-length-11741-cov-5.833305_pt1 | contig 11741 bp, 12 predicted proteins | sample MGYA00579263_ERZ1643249 | MGnify/ENA primary metagenome ERZ1643249 (study PRJEB29033, sample SAMEA4952264) | chicken gut metagenome | biome: Broiler Chicken; feature: Gastrointestinal Tract; material: Caecum | place: Ireland | collected 2018 | study: Broiler...
GGTAAACTTTTCTTCTGCCGGAAAGGGAAAGGATGTCTGCCCCAAACAGGGAAACCGCCGCCTGCAGGCGATCTTTTACTTTCTGGCGATTCAGATGGTACAGGTATCGCCCGGCGGAGTACCGAGATATCCGGCGTTTCGGGAATATTTCCTGAAAAAGCTGAAAGAAGGAAAGAGCAAGCCCCAGGCATTAATTTGTATAGCCAGGAGGCTTGTGAATATCGTATACGGAATGTTAAAGAACCATACAGAGTACCGGGGGCTGGAGAGGGAAACAGGGAAAGAAACTGTTTGAAAGCAGCTGCCGGGAGATTTATAATGGAGAAAAGAACAGCAGAAAGAGAAAATCTTTTACACCTTTTCTGCTTTTAGGAATTGCTTCGCAGAAGGAAGGAACCACTGAGGCAGGCTGCCTTTCCCAGAAAAAGGATGAAGAAGGCGTAAAAAGCATGAGAGTGCAGAGTCAATGCCAAGGGGGAAAGAAGATGGCATTTGACTATAAGAAGGAATATAAGGAGTTCTATCTGCCGAAGAAGAAGCCGGGACTGGTCACGGTGCCTTCCATGAATTTTGTGGCAGTACGCGGCAAAGGAGATCCCAATGAGGAAGGCGGGGATTACAAGGAAGCCATGGGGCTTCTGTATGGGCTGGCATTTACGATCAAGATGAGCAAGCTTGGCTCTCATCAGATAGAAGGTTATTTTGATTATGTGGTGCCGCCGCTGGAAGGTCTCTGGTGGCAGGAAGGAACGGCGGGCATTGACTACAGCCGCAAGGATTTGTTCCAGTGGGTATCCATGATCCGCCTGCCTGACTTTGTGACAGAAGCCGACTTTGAATGGGCGCGCAGGGAAGCAGAGCAGAAAAAGAAGCAGGATTTTTCCCGGGCAGAGTTCCTGACCTGGGAGGAAGGGCTGTGCGTTCAGTGTATGCACATCGGGCCTTATGATGAGGAACCGGCGACTCTTGAGGTCATACACCGGTTTATGGAGGAAAATGGACTGATGCCTGATTTTTCAGAAACCAGGCGGCATCACGAGATTTATCTGAGCGATGTGAGAAGATGCAGGCCGGAGAAGCTGAAGACGGTGATCCGGGTGCCGGTGAAGAATACGGGAACATTGGTATTCCCACAGGAATAGACGGTTCAGATACAGAAGCAGCAGGCGGCGGTTCACTCGGAACCGCCGCCTGTCGTAGATATGGCGCATTGCGACGAGAAAAGGACAGCAGCGCGGCAGTGACTGCGGTGCGTCCGCGATACGGCTTCCGCATCAGTCTATTTTTGCCACCCTGTATTCTCCGCAGCTTTCCACAGCTTTTTTGAGAACATCGTCGGGTACGTCCTGTTCCAGAAAGACTTCTGTAAATTCCTCTTTGAAAACGACGTCTGTCACGTGTTCGACTGTTGTCAGAGCGGTCTTGATTTTGTCCCGGCATTTGTCGCAGCCGATTCCCTCGATATACAGAACTTTATAGTCCAGACGCTGGATTTTGAATATGACGGGGCGTGTTCCGTCTGAGCAGCAGGTGATCATGACGCGTTCGTCGTTCATCCAGTTGCGCATGATGGAACCGCCCTGAAGTCCGGTGTAGATATATCTTGCTATAGCGTCCCAGGCTTCGGAGCAGTGCGGAAGGGCGGGGCCGCCTGCGATGCCTGCCCTGCTTTCCGGGGAAAGGCTGGTCTGACAAAGGGTGTTCAGCCCCATATGCCAGAAATCGTCGGCGTTCCCGTAGCGTTCAAAGAGAAATTCGTCTCCCACGTTGTAGCAGGGACAGGCTCCCGCTTCCGGGTCTGCGCAGTACCGGGCCTGAAGCTCCGGGTACAGTTTTTTGTCGATGACGGTGACTTTTACTTTGTGCTGCATACTGAATAATCCTCTCTTTCTTTTGGATGTCCGCCGCGGGCGGCGGGGCGTTGTGAGTTTATAAAAGAACGCGGCAGCGGCGGCTGAAAGCGCTGGTGAAAACACGGATTGAAAAAACGGCTTTCAGACGGTACAATAAAAATATGGATGCAGAGAATGAGGTGATATCATGCTGACGCCGCGTTACTTTTTTGCCGGGGATTTCCGGCGGTTTTATGAGTATTTTCTATCCCGGCCCCACAGGAAAAGAAACTTTCACAAAGGAGAATATCTCTGGGAGCCGGGCAGCCCTTATGGAAATCTCTATTACATTGTCTCCGGCACTGCGGTCCACGGCGCGGAGCACGAAAGCGGACACCGGAAGATTATCAGCTTTCATGGACCGGGCACGGTGTTTCCGGGCTACCATCAGGCGGACTATAAAATAGAGCTTTCTCTGAGCATGGCCGCTCTGTCGGAACTGGAGACTCTGGAGTTTTCCAGAGAGCAGTTTCGGGCCATGTTCGAGTCCAATAAGGAACTGAGCGGGCAGGTGGTGAACTGGTATTCCATGTACGTGAACCGGCTTCTTTTTGAGACGGTTCATCAGGAATACAATACTTCTCTTGTGAAGATCTGCAATCTGCTCTACCTTCTCACTGCCGGACAGCCTGCCGGGGCGGGGCTGGAAGTGGAGACGACGCAGGGAGAGCTGGCGGAGCTTCTGGGACTGAGCCGCGTGCAGTTCACGCGCGGACTTTCAGAGCTTCGAAGCAGAAAGATTGTCTCCACCAGCCGGGGCAGAATCCAGGTCACCGATCTGGCCGCGCTGGCTGAATTATGTACTTCAGAGGTCCTGTAACACGGGCCTTGTCTCTGGCTGCCCGGGTGTCTGCCTGCTGGTATTCTATCCCGTCTGTCCGCCTGCTGTCAGCTTCAAATGATACATAAGGCGCAAGTTTTGAATTTCTTTTTTATGTCTCGCTTTGCACTCTTTTGAAAATAAATTTTCTAAAATACTTCAAAAAGAAATTTTTCTTACATTTAACAAAACCCCTGTCGATAACTTTACATAAGGAGTCTATGATAATTTTTGTCAATAAGATACGGCTTCGGACGTCACAAAGTGAAATATGCAGAAAGCAGGTACGGAGCAGACTTTGAGGAGGAAAATGAGATGACAGGAAAAAAGACGGCGACGCAGTCGCAGAAGCTGATGGTGTTTGTGCTGACCATGTCCCTGTATGGACTGGCGACTTTATTTACGGAACTGATTCCGAAATTTCAGGTAGGCATTGTGGAATTTTCGGTAGAGTATTTTCTTTTTATCCCGCTGACGCTGGCCATGCTTTTTGACCCCATGTCCGCGGCTCTGGGAGCAGCCACAGGTGAGCTTGTTTTCAGCGAGATTATGCTGGGACAGTTCGGAGGACTGGGCGAGCTGGAAAAGTTTATTACGGTGACCATCGGAGTGTATATTGCCGGAAGAATGGTAAAGAATCCCAAGAATGCGAAAATGGTCGGAATCGCGGCTATGACGGGTGTAATACTGCAGCTGCTCATGGGAACCGTGGTGGATATTCTGAAGGTACAGTTTGCGGTAACGGATTTTGAAGCGGTTCCCGGTCTTCCGGAAAGTGTGTTCGCCACGGAGGGATTCGCGTTTCTGAACGACGTGCTGTTCTCAGGCATTCTGTTCTGTCTGCTTCCGACGCTGTTTCTGGTGCCAAAGCTTTATGGAAAGATTGAGCCCCTGCTTGGCATGTGGCCGAGGACAGAGGAGACGGCTCTGGGCGGTGTGAACGGAAAGGTGATCGCAGGCTCACTGATTGGCTTTGCGGTGGCCGTCGGCGCCGAGATGATGGCGGAGAGCGGACTGTCTCTGATTGACTGGGAGGCTTCCTGGGCGGAGAGCGGTACGGCGCTGGCTGCAGGAATGGCGGCAGCGGCGGCGCTGGCTGTGATTACCCTTCTGGTTATCCGAAAGAGAGGAAGCGTCGAGGCATGATTGAAATCAGAAATCTGACCTTTACGTATCCCGGCGCGGAAAAGGCGACGCTCAGAGATGTGAATCTGGAAGTGGAGAAGGGGGATTTTCTGGCCATTGTGGGAAATAACGGCTGCGGAAAGTCCACGCTCTGCAAGGTAATCAACGGACTGATTCCCCATTTTATCATGGGAGAGATGACGGGCAGCGTGCGTGTAGACGGCGTCGATACGCTGGAAACGGATATCGGCGGCCTGGCGCAGAAGGCAGGGTATGTCTATCAGGACTTTGAAAATCAGATTGTCCGTCCCACGGTGCTGGACGACGCCTCCTATGCCTGTATGAATTATGCCATGAAAGACTATCTGGAACGGGGGAAAGAGGCTCTGGAGCAGTGCGGCCTGTCTGGACGGGAGCAGGATTATGTCTGGCAGCTTTCCGGAGGGCAGACCCATCTGCTGGCGCTGGCAGGAGCGGTATCTCTCCGGCCGGAGGTCCTGATTCTGGACGAACCCATCGCCCAGCTGGACCCGGCTCACGCGGATCGGATCTATCAGGTGCTCCGCGAGCTGAATGAAAAGCATGGAAAAACAATCATCGTGATTGAGCATCATACGGAATATATTGCGGAATACTGCAGGAATGTGCTGCTTTTGAAGGATGGTCATGTGGAATGGAAGCTTCCTGTGGGGGAAGCTCTTGCCAGAGTGGAGGAACTGCGCTCCTGCAATATCTATCCGCCTCAGATTACCATGGCGGCCTATGAGCTGCAGAGACGCGGCAGCCTGCCTTCTGCGGAACGTCTGCCTTCCACGCTGAAAGAAGGGCAGGCAGCCTTTGGGAGCTTGAGCTTCCGTCCGGGCCCTCCCTGGGGACACACGCGGATGAAAGGGGAGAGAATGGCGGCCTTTGAGGATGTGTCGGTCTCTTACCGGGCGGTCAAAGGAGAGCCGCGGAAAATCTTCGAGCATCTGAATCTGGAGATCCGGAAGGGGGAGAAGATTGCCATTGTAGGCTCCAATGGAGCAGGAAAATCTACGCTGATGAAACTGATGACCGGTCTTCTTAAGGCCCAGCGGGGCAGAGTTCTGCTGAAGGAGAAGGAAATCCGGGATACAAAACCGGAGGCCCTTTCCCGGACCGTGTCTCTGGTATATCAGAATCCGGAGGATATGTTTATCAAGGATTCGGTGGAAGCAGACATTGCCTTTGCCATGAAAGAGCGGCAGGTGCCGGACTGGGAGGAAAGAACCCGCCGGCTTCTGGAACGATTCCGCCTGACAGAGCTGAAAGACAGAGACGGACGGCTGCTCTCGGGAGGACAGATGCGCCGGGCAAGCCTGGCGGTGGGAATCGCGCTGAACCCGGAGATTCTGCTGCTGGACGAACCTACAGCCAATCTGGATATCGCGACCCGAAGGGAGATTATGCGGACGCTGAACGATATGAAGCATATTACGGAAACGGTGCTGATTGCCACCCATGATATGCAGCTTGTGTGCGAATGGGCGGAACGGATCGTGGTGCTGTGCGGCGGCCGTGTGATTGCAGACGGAAGCAGAAATCAGATTTTCGGCAATGAGATTGTGAGAAGACAGGCGGGCATCCGCCCTCCGGAAATTTTTACTATGGGACAGCTTCTGACGCCGGATGCCTTCTGCTATACGGTGGAAGAGTTCGCGGACTGCTTTGGAGAGAAAGAGAGGAACGGCCGGGCGGCTGTCTGAGAAGGGGAGAGAGATGGAAGGACTGAAACAAAAATTATCGGAAAATATACTGGATAAATTTTCGATGGATTTTCTGAGAAACCAGGTGCTGAAGAATGCCTATGGGAACGATGATACGGTGATTGCCAGACTAGATCCGCGGATTCTTCTGGTATGGTATCTGTTCTTTGCGGTTGTTCCCTGGTTTTCGGACAATCTGGTATTTCTGGCGGCCAGCTTTCTGCTGGTGGCGGTCACAACCATACTTGCGAGAGTGGCCGGGCTTGTGCTATTCTTATTTGGAATCGGAGTCTTCGCCCAGACGGGATATCTTTTCCTGGTGTCCCTGTTCTTTGGCGGAAATGCTCAGACGATTCTTCCGCTGCTGGTTCTGACCCTGAAAGTGGCGACGGTGTCGCTGGCTTCCATCACGGTCTTTTCCGGACTGGACCCGGACCGGCTTTCCAACGGACTGATGTGGTACGGCTGTCCGGAGAGGCTGTCCTTTTCGATTTCCTATGCCTACCGGATGCTTCCCATGCTGATGGAGGAATTTCAGAACGTGCTGCTGTCCTACCGGCTGCGGGGCTGCGCGCCGGACGCGTCTACGTTTATGGGAAAAATCCGGAACCTGATTTATCAGGTAAAGGTGATCATCCATTCCTTCTATCCGCTGATGCTGAATACGGCAAAGCGTTCCCGGACAACAGTGGAGGCTCTGGAGCTGAAAGGATACCGATATGCGGCGGTCAATAAGGAAGTAAAGCGGATGAAGCTGGCTTCCCTGCGGGTGACGAATGACGATCTGCTGTTCCTTGCCGTTTCCGTGCTCTGGATTGCCCTGGCTGTGCTTGTAAATACACTTTTGTAAGAGATGGGGAGGAAGAGCAGTGTATCTTGATTTTCACACGCATGGAAAGCTGGCAAAGAAGCTGCCGTTTTCCACTGCCTATACGGACTGGCTTTTTGGAGAAGCAAAAGGCGCGGGGCTTGACGCCCTGTGTCTGACGGAGCATTTCAATACGCTTCAGTTTGACGAGGTGTACGGATATCTTCTGTCCCGCTGTGAGCGGGAGGGGGACACGCTGGTGACAGAGGACGGCCTTCGGATTTTTGCCGGAATGGAGACGGATATCGCAGAAGGAGGCCACATCCTTTCTATCGGAACTCCTGAGGAGATACTGGAGCTGAACCGGAGACTGGAGCCCCACAAGGAGAAGGACAGGTTTCTGCCTTTTGGGGAGCTTATGGAGCTGTTTTCCGGGTATTCCGTGCTGGTGGGTGCCGGGCACCCGTTCCGGGAGGGCGGCCATATTCCGGAACTGCCGGAAGAACTTCTGCGCCGCTTTGATTTTCTGGACCTGAACGGCAAGGATATTGCCATGGACAGGGAAGAGACGGAGAGAAAGACTTACAGGCTGGGAAAGAGGCTTGGACTTCCTGTCGTCGCAGGCAGCGACACCCATCAGGCCGTGCAGTACGGATGTATCCGTACCTGTTTTGAAAAGGAATTCTGTACGGTGGCGGAGATGAAGGAAGAGATAAGAAAAGGAAGTTATGAGATAGTGGTTTCCGGTCATGCGGCGTTTCAGGTGAAGACAGCCGGTCTTCTCAAGCGGGCGCTGAAGGAGATTCACGCCCTGGGCGGAGACTATGTCAGCGTGCTGCTGCAGGGCGCGGAGTAGTCAGATATCCCGGCGCAGGCATGCGGAAATAAAGAAAGGAACAGAGCAGGAAAATGATACTGGCCGTTCGGGCGGAGAACGTAAGCTACACAAAGTCGGATCTCCGCATTATGGAATATATCGAAAATCATACAGATGAATTTCTTTTGATGAGCATCGGACAGCTTGCCGCAGAACTTCAAATGTCCGAGGCCACGGTTTCCCGGTTTGTCCGTCATATCGGATATGGGGATTTCAAGGAATTGAAGACAAGGGTGGCAAGGGAGAGCTCCGGACGCGGGGCGGCCCGCAAGCTGGCGGGGACTCTCCTGAAAAGCGAAGGCTTCCACCTCCAGGAATGGTTTGCGGCCCAGCAGGAATGCCTGGAGCGGACGTTTACTCATACGGATATAAAGGAGTTTGAACGGGCGGCGGAGGCCGTAAAGGATGCGGAGCGCATCTATATTCATGCTAAAAATGCTTCTGCCTCTGTGGGACAGCTGCTGTTTTTCCGGCTGCGCCGTCTGGGGCTTAATGTGTCACTGATTCCCAGCGGCGGCTCGGAGGTTCTGGAGGGAATTGCTCATGCAGGAAAGGGCGATCTGGTCATCACCTTCGGTTTCGGAAAGCTTTCCGAGGAAAGCCGCATGATTCTGAGCTGTGCGAAGACTGCCGGGTTTCGGACCATGGCATTTACCAGCCGCCTCTATGCGCCTGCCGGGCAGCAGGCAGATATCAGTCTTTATGTATACCGGGGCGGAGAGGAAGAGTATCATTCCATGACGGCTGCCGCTGCTGTGGCGGACGCTCTGGTGCTGGCTGTCTCCGAACAGCTGAAGGAGGCTTCGGCCAGAAGCCTGGTCCGGGTCCAGAAGCTGAAAGAGGCTTACCGGAAAAAGGAAATATAGGGAGCCGGGCAGCCCGGCTTTTTCCTGTTGAAGCAGCGGCAAATACGACTGTACAACTGTACGGGCGTCACTGGAAGTATTTTTGGCGGATAGCTTCTACCGGCATCTCTATGCCAGTCCAGTCCTGAAATGCCTTTGCCCCCTGGTGAAGGAGCATGTACATGCCGTTAAAGGTCCGGCAGCCGGCCTCACGGGCGGTTTTTAAGAGAAGAGTCTCCCTGGGATTGTAGATGACGTCCCCGACCATCAGCTCCGGGTGCAGCCAGGAGGGATCGGTGATGAGAGAGGCGTCCGTCCGGGGCGCCATTCCCACAGAGCTTGCGTTAATCAGAGCCTGGCTTTCCGCCAGGCTCTTTTTGAGCTGAGCGGAATCTGCCAGATCATACAGACTCAGACGGCAGGCGCATTTTCCGTGGATGCGCCTGATCTCTTCCTCAATAAGACGGGTGGACGCGCTTGCGCTTCTGGCAAAGACGTGGATGGCGCGGGCGCCGTCCAGGGCTGCCTGGGCTAGAATAGCAGCCGCGGCTCCGCCGGAACCCAGAAGGGTGATGTGGGAGTCCCGGGCTTCAAAGCCGGCGTCCGCCATGGACCGCATGAAACCGTAGCCGTCCGTATTATCACCCCAGAGGACGCCGTCCCGATTGACAATGGTATTTACAGCACCGCTTAAAAGAGCGGCGTCGGAAAGCTGATCGGCCCGCTCGTACATCAGCCGCTTCAGAGGCATGGTGCAGTTCCAGCCGGCCGCGCGCAGGCTCAGCAGGCCTTCTACAGCGCGTTCAAAGGTTTCCTCATTGACATCAAAGGCAAGGTATGCGTAATTCAGATTCAGGAGCCGGAAGGCCTCGTTGTGCATGGCCGGGGAAATGCTGTGGGACACAGGGCTTCCCAGCAGGCATACAAGCTGCGTTTTTCCGTTGATTTCAAAAGAATGATTCATGTCGGTTCTCCTTTAAAGATTAAGATCGATCAGATAAGATGAGAGTACAAAATATTTGCCTGAAAGTCAATGCTCCAGGTCCGCAGATTCCTACAGAGTGCAGGAAAAAAGGAAACCCGCAGAATATGTAAAAATAAGTAAGAACGGGGATAAAATGGAGGTTTGTGCAGATTGCAGAAAGATGCCGGACATGTACGAAAATAAAAACAATCCGGGCTCAGGAAACCTCTAAAATCGACTTGCCTAAATCCCCTATATGGGGTATAATTGAGATAAATTTGACAGGAATTTAACATAATATTTGAAAAATAGACAAGGAGGAAAAATCATGCATATTGTAGATGGAGAACATGGACATGCCCACGGCCACGCTCATGAGCATACCCATGATCACGATCATGCCCATGAGCACTGCGGCGGCTGTGAGAGCGGCTGCGCCGGGAAGAAGCCCGGAAGTGAGCAGGAAGCTCTGCTTTCCTATATGCTTGATCATAATAAGCATCATGCGGCAGAGCTGGCGGATGTGGCAAAGAAGTTCCGGGAGACCGGAAAGGAAGATGTGGCAGTACAGATAGAGAAGGCAATTGAGAACTTTGACAAGGGAAATCTTTATCTGAGTCTTGCGCTTTCTCTGGTAAAGTAAGGAGGCTTTTTTTATGTGTTTGGCGACAGTGTACAAGACAGTGAAGGACACAGAAGAAGTGGTTCTGAAAAATGTCAGCAAGATTTATGTGGAAGGCGGAAGCGTCCGGCTGGTAGACATCATGGGCGCTGAGGTGGTGCTGGAAGGAAGCATTTCTTTCGTGGATCTGGCAAACTCTGTAGTAAAGCTGAACTGTCCTGCCGCTTAAGCGGAGGCACAAAATAAGGAAGGACAGCCGGAATGATTCAGCTGGCTGAAATCAGGAAGCGCCTTCCAGGAAAGTAGGAGAGATGAGATGGCATATACAATTGCTGTAGCCGGGAAAGGCGGCGTCGGCAAGACGACGCTGACGGGACTTTTGATTGAATATCTGTGCAGCAAAAAAAACGGCCCGGTTCTTGCAGTAGACGCGGATGCGAATTCCAACCTGAATGAGGTGCTCGGCGTGGAAGCGCCTACAAGCCTTGGGGAGATTCGGGAGGAAGTAGCCCAGGCGGAAGTGTCGGGAAAGAACCCGATTCCGGCCGGAATGTCCAAGCAGGATTATATGGAGCTGAAATTCGGGGACGCGCTCTCTGAGCAGGATGATTACGACCTGCTTGTGATGGGGCATACCCAGGGAAAAGGCTGCTATTGTTTTGTGAATGGTCTTCTGACCACTCAGATTTCCAGATATGCTCAGAATTACAAGTATATTGTTGTGGACAATGAGGCAGGTATGGAGCATATCAGCCGCGGAATCCTTCCGTCGGTAGACACCATTATCCTGGTCAGCGACTGCTCGCGCAGAGGCGTGCAGGCTGTGGGCCGGATCGCGAAGCTGATTCCGGAATGCGGACTGAAACCGAAGACGGTAGGCCTGATTGTGAACCGGGCGCCGGGCGGAGTGCTGAATGAGGGAACAAAAGATGAGATTGAAAAGCAGGGTCTTACACTGCTTGGAGTTGTTCCCCAGGATGAGCAGGTGTTTGATTTTGACTGTGAAGGAAAACCGACCGTACAGCTTCCGGAGGATTCTCCGGTGCGGAAGGCCCTTTATCAGATCATTGATAAACTGGATCTTTCATGATAAAAGATATATAAAAAATCTAGGAGGTTTATAATGGGAGACTTTAAATTGACGACGGTGGAAGAGTTTGAAGCCGCAACAGCCAGACTTCTGGAGACGGGAGCAAAGGTGGGAGCAGATTCATGGCAGCTTCGTGTGAAGAATCAGACCCCGCACTGTAAATTTGGTGAGCAGGGTGTCTGCTGCCGTATCTGTTCTATGGGACCCTGCCGTATTACACCGAAGGCCCCGAGAGGTATCTGCGGCTGCGACGTGCACGGCATCGTAGGACGTAACTACCTGAAATTCACGGCGGGCGGAGCTGCGACGCACTCTGATCACGGCCGTGAGATCTGCCACACTCTGTATCATTCATCCGCAGATGGAAGCTACAAGGTGAAAGATCCTGAGAAGCTGACACGTATCGCGAAGGAATGGGGCATCGAGACTGAGGGCAAGGACATTTACGACCTGGCTCATGAGGTGGCTTACGAGGCCCTGATGGAGTATGGAAAGCCTTTCGGATATTCCCGCTGGATTGCCCGTGCTCCGAAGCACACCCAGGAGCTCTGGGAGAATGCAGAGATTGCTCCCCGCGCTATTGACCGCGAGGTATCCTGCTCTTTACATATGACGCATATGGGATGTTCTTCCAAGCCGGAAGCTCTGATTCGTCAGTCCTTACGCGCAGGTCTCTGCGACGGATGGGGCGGCTCTATGTGCGGAACCGAGTTCTCAGACGTACTGTTCGGAACGCCGAAGCCCGTTGAGACTGAGGCAAACCTGGGCGTTATGGTAGCAGAGAATGTAAATATCGTTGTACACGGACATGATCCGAGTCTTTCTGAGATGATCTGCGAGTATGCGGATGATCCGGAGATGATCGCGTACGCAAAGAGCTTCGGCGCAAAGGGAATCACGGTTTCCGGTGTCTGCTGTACCTCCAACGAGGTTGCGATGCGCCGCGGAATCCCCATGGCCGGCAACTTCCT
>ERZ1643249.4441-NODE-4441-length-11740-cov-15.399144_pt1 | contig 11740 bp, 12 predicted proteins | sample MGYA00579263_ERZ1643249 | MGnify/ENA primary metagenome ERZ1643249 (study PRJEB29033, sample SAMEA4952264) | chicken gut metagenome | biome: Broiler Chicken; feature: Gastrointestinal Tract; material: Caecum | place: Ireland | collected 2018 | study: Broiler...
TTAAGTAATATAGATAAGTTTTGGAAAGCATCTATAGTTACTTGTGTAAAGAATGGATCACTGCTTCCTTTTTGATCATACATCGCCATAAGAACATCCGCTACAATAGAAGCTGCTTTTGCAGGATCTGGAATAGCAAATGGATTAATACTAAGAGTTGTTTCAGGGCTAGCAGGATCTATAGATAATACATCTATATCAAAATTTTTGGCTACACCAATAAACTGAGATATAAAGTTTCCATCATTTTCTACTATAGTTATACCTAAATTTCTATATGTAATATTTCCAGTTGCATTATCTACATATTGTACTAAAGGTCTTACCTCATCTTCAAATTGTTCTTCCATTCCTGTCTTTGGTTTTAACATATTTAATGAAAAGTTTCTGTTTATATATCTGTTATCATATGGTCCATTCATATAAGCAATACCTTTTTTTAGCATAGAATATCCAATTTTTTTAGCATATTCTCTAAAGAAGAATTTCTTTTCAAGATCAAGTGCACTCATAGGTAGTAAAACAGTAGCTGTTTTACCAGTACCAGTAGCACCTTGAACTAAAGTTGCTTCATAACGCTTCTTCTCTGGTACAACAATAGGAACAGAAGTACCTTTTGCAGCACCTATTACAGTATCACAGTCAAATGCTCCGTTTTTCTTTCCACCAGAACTAACAGTAAGTCCCACAAATCCTGCAATAGATTTTAATAAATCTTCACTATTATATATAGATAAGATATAGTCTAAAATATATGTTATAGATATGAATGGAATAAATAATGTTAGTGCTTTAACAGCAGGTGGAATAAATTGTGGGTATGTAGATAATACTTCCTCATATTTTGGAAGTGCTTCTAATACATTCCAACAAATCCAATTTATTGTTCCACTGATAGCATATAAAACTGGAATTGCTAAAAGAATGAATGTAACAATAAACATTTTAACTTTATCATCATCATTTTTTGCTATTCCTGAGTTTACAAAATATGAAAATGCTAGTGCTGGAATAATAAATAGTAAAGAAATAATATAAGGTATTGGAGAATCAATAGATATATTATCACTCATATGTATATTTCCAGCAATCAAACTTAAGATTTGACCTAAACATATAAAGGCTACCACTATACTAATAGCATAAAGTATATATGTTAAAATCTTTTCTGGTTTAACCGAAATATGTAATTTTTTAAAAAGATTTTCTATCAAACGAAATCACCACTTTCAGTAATATAAATAGTTAATAAGACTTTAATTGACATATTAACTTAATTCATATATAATGATACTATAAAATACTTATTTTTTCAAGAGTTTTGAGTAAAGTATTAAGTAAAATAATATATATATAAATTAATAATATAGAAAAGAGAGTGAATAATGAATGAAAATTGTTGTAGGACTTGGAAATCCTGGTAAAGAATATGATAAAACTAGACATAATATCGGATGGATGGCAGTTGATTATTTAGCATTAGTATATAATGTTGAAATAACTAAAAGTAGTTGTAATTGTTTAGTGGGTCAAACTGTTATAAATGGTGAAAAAGTTATTTTTGCAAAACCGTTAACATATATGAATTTAAGTGGAAAAGCAGTAGTAGCACTTAAAAATTGGTATAAAGTTGAAAATAGTGATATACTTATAATTTTTGATGATGTAGATATTCCATTTGGTACAATAAGATTTAGAAAAAAGGGAAGTGGAGGAACTCATAATGGAATGAAAAATATTATACAAATGCTTTCAAGTGAAGAAATATCAAGAATTAGAATAGGACTTGGTGGACTTAAATATCCAAAACAAGATATGGTAGATTTTGTACTTGAAAAATTTAAAAATGACGAATTAAAAAAATTACAAGATGATGTTTTTATACAAGTAGACTCAAAATTAAAAGAATTCCTTGACAATTAATACTAAATATGTTAAAATACTTTCTGTATTCCGCACAGAAAAGGTTTAAAGCGTTAGCACCTCTATGGCGAGAGCAAGTTAGAATTAAGGAGGAACATTATGTACGCAATAGTTGAAATTAGTGGAAAACAGTACAAAGTTCAAGAAGGAGACATTGTTTTTGTTGACAGATTAGAAGAACTAGAGGAAGGAAAAACAACAACTTTTGATAAAGTTCTATTAGTATCTGATGGAGACAAGGTTACAGTAGGAACTGATACTGTTAAAGGAGCAAAAGTAAAAGCTACAGTTGTTGGACATGGTAAAGCTAAAAAAGTACTTGTTTACAAGTATAAAGCTAAGAAAAATCAAAGAAAAACAAGAGGACACAGACAACCTTATACTAAAATTCAAATCGAGAAAATAACAACTGGAACAAGAGCTAAAAAAGCTACTGAAGAAGCAGCAGAGTAATTAAAACGTAATGTGATTTAAAAAGGAGTGAGATAAATGGCACATAAAAAAGGCGGCGGATCTACTAAAAATGGTAGAGATAGTGAAGCTAAAAGACTTGGAGCTAAAAGAGCTGATGGTCAATTTGTATTAGCAGGAAATATTTTATATAGACAAAGAGGAACTAAAGTTCATCCAGGTACTAATGTTGGTATTGGTAGTGATGATACTTTATATTCAAAAGTTGACGGTATCGTTAAATTTGAAAGAAAAGGAAGAAGCGACAAAAAAGTTAGCGTATATCCTGTAGAAGAATAAGAAATACAGCCTTAGGGTTGTATTTTTTTTGACTTAAGCATAACTTAAAAAGAATAGTATAAATAAAGTGTATCACTTGCTAAATTTACATAAATATGGTACAATATAAAATGTAAAAAAATATCTTTGATTTAAAAATTAGTATTTTTAAAGAAATTATTAAAAAGGAGGAATATATATGATAAAAAAAGACAGTGTTTATGCTGTATATAGTGAAAGATCTAAAATACTAAAATTATTTAATGAAAATTCATACAAAGAAGAGGATAGATGTGTAAAGGGAAATGTATATATAAATCATGAAAATAAGGAAATTAGATTATATAATTTTAGAAAATCTGATCTTTTAAATGAGGAGAAAGTAGAAATAATTTCTGGTATACTTGAAGAATTGGTATTACTTCCAAAAAGTTTTATTTCCAAAGAAAATGAGATTGGAAATGTAGGAGAATATACTTTAATGGTAGGAGGATATCTTTTAAATGGAGAGTTTAAAGAGACATATAAAAAGTATCCATCTATTGTTACTGATTTGATAGATAATACAAAACATTATTCAGATGAATCTAAAAAAATAGAATTTTATAGAAATGTAATAAAAAAATTCTATGTAAAAAATAAAAGAAAACTTGGAAAGGAGACAGTTATTCTTAATATAGAAAACACAAGTATTATAAAAGGATATATTGAATATTTAAATGTTGCTAAATTGCTGTATATATACTTGAAAGATAAAAATATTAAATTTAAATTGGAATTACATAATAAATTTTTTGGAAATAAGAGAAAAATACTAATTTTGCCTATTTAAAAAGAGCTTTAAAAAAGCTCTTTTTCTTTTATTCTATGCCGCGGTAGTATATTCATATCTGGTGCATTAAATGTCTTTGCTATTCCATATGCATATATACGTATATAGTTTTTATTATCAAGAATTGCTACATCTTTTGGTGATATTTTATTAATTACTTCTCTTGCATAATTTTCTTTAACATCTGTATTTCCATGATTTATAATAACAGATTTTATATTATTAAATTTTTTTAAAAAGTCCAATAATTCTTCTTTTTTAGCATGTCCAGAAAATTCATTAGTTGAAAATATTTTAGCAACTCTCTTTACCATTAAACCATTTAAATTAAAAGTATCATATCTTTCTACTTGTTTTAGTTTTCCTCCTAGACTTTCTGGAGTAGTATATCCACAAAATATGATACTACATTTTGGTCTTGTAATATAATATGGTAAATAAGTTTGCGCAGGTCCATAATTTCCCATACCAGAAGTAGTAAGGATTATTTTACATGATCTATCGGCTAATAATTTTTCTCTTTCTAAATTATCACTAACATAATGAAAATTATGAGGAAGAAAATTTTGGACAATTTCATCTTTCTTTAAAAATTCTTTATGTTTTAAATAGAAATCTGTATAACTAAATGAAAGTTTACCATCAGCATATATTGGAATTGATGGGTTAAGTATACCTTCATCTTGCATCTTTTTTAGCTCATAAGGTATTTCTTGTGCTCTTCCTTGTGAAAAGACAGTTACTATACATGTTTCTTTATTCTTAATAGAAGATAATATATCATTTTTAAAAGTATGATTTATTGTATCTATGCTTGTTGTACCATAAGTTGATTCTTGAATGATATTTATTGGAAGATTATATATTTTATTATTTTCTTCAACATCAAACAGTCTGTTGTTTACTGCATAATCTCCTGTAAAATATAAATATATAGGCTCTTCACTTTTATATGTTATAGTAATAAGAATTGATGCTGCTCCAAGTAAGTGAGCATTGGGTATAAATGTTGCACTTATATGCTCTGTTATCTTAAAACTTTGATTATATTCTTTACCAATAACATTATTTAGCATTCCTTCTACATCTTTTGAATCGTACAACACATCATTGTTAAAAAAAACTGGTACAGATGCATCTTCTATTATTTTTTTATACTTGTTAGGATTTTTTTGAAATGAATAAGATAAAATTTCTGCAGTATTATATAGGGCAAGTGGCATAAGCATAGAAGTTATTTTACTTGCATAAATATTACCTGTAAATCCATCCTTATATAACTTAGGCAAACGTCCTACATGATCTATGTGGTTATGTGTAACAAGTACAAAATTTATTTCTTTTGGATCAAATGGAAAAGAAAAATTTTGTAATTGGTATTTTTCTTCTTGAAATAGTCCACAATCTACTAAAAAACGAATTTTTTCCTTATTAGGAAATCTGACTGTGCATATAATACACGATCCAGTAACTTCATTATGCAAAGATATAATATCTGCATACATTTTTGTTTTATTTTTTTTCATAAAACCTCCTCCTTTTTAATAATTTTATCTTAACAAAGTAAATTCGTTTTTGTGTTCAAAAATAATAGTAATTATTTTTCTTAAAGTTAAATTCTTCATTATTATATATTGCAAATAGTGATTAGTCAATTAAATTATATAAAATATAATAAATTTAGTTAAAAAGTAAACATAAAATGCTATAAAAAAGATATTTTTGCTAGATTTTTTACGCTATTTATTGTATAATACTAAAAGTAACGTGAGGTGAGAAAAATGGACAATGAAAAAATTATTTTAACAGGTATAAGACCTACAGGAAATTTACATTTAGGACATTATTTTGGAGCTGTAGGTAATTGGGTAAAGTTACAAGATGAATATAATACATTTATTGAAATTGCAGATGTTCAAGCTTTAACAGATAATTTCAATAATCCAGATAAAGTTAGAAAAAATGTAAGGGAATTAGCACTAGATCTTATTGCATGTGGAATAGATCCAAATAAAGCTACAATTTTTATACAATCAATGATACCAGAAATAGCAGAACTTACAGTTTATTATTCAAATTTGGTTACTATTGCAAGACTAGAGCGTAATCCTACAATAAAAACAGAAATTGCACAAAAAAAGGAAATATTTGGGCAAAGTGGAGAAGGAGTTACTTATGGATTTTTAGGATATCCAGTAAGTCAAACTGCAGATATTACAGCATTTGGTGGTACATTAGTGCCAGTTGGAGAAGATCAATTACCTTTACTAGAGCAAACAAGAGAAATTGTAAGAAAATTTAATTCTATTTATGGTGATACATTAAAAGAGCCAAATCATTTACTTTCAAAAATTCCTCGCCTTAAAGGACTTGATGGAAATGAAAAAATGGGTAAAAGTTTAGGAAATGCTATATTTTTAGTAGATGATGAAGAGACTATTACAAAAAAAGTTATGGATGCTGTTACAGATAAAAACAAAATACATAAAGATGATCCAGCAAATCCAGATGTTTGTATGGTATATTATTATCATAATCTAGTAAGTAAAGATAATTTAGCAACAATTTGTAATGAATGTAAAGAAGGTAAAAGAGGTTGTATACAGTGTAAAAAGGAACTTGCAAAAAACATGATTGAGTTTTTAAAACCTATTAAGGAAAGAAGAAAATATTATGAAGAAAATCCTGAAAAAATAGATTATATATTAAAAGAAGGTACTAAAAAAGCTAAATTTAAAGCAAGTCAAACAATGAAAAAAGTTAAAGAGGCTATAAAAATAGATTATTTTGATGAAGAATAGGAGAAGAAAATGGTTATAGATAATGTAAAAATATCCGTTAAAGCTGGAGACGGTGGAAATGGAGCTGTAAGTTTTAGAAGGGAAAAATATATAGCTGCTGGTGGACCTGATGGTGGAGACGGTGGAAGAGGTGGTAATGTATATTTTAAAGTAGATAATAATACAAGTACATTACTAGATTTTAAATATAGAAAAAAGTTTAAAGCAGAAGATGGAAAAAATGGTGAAGGAGCAAGAAAAATAGGAAAATCTGGTAAAGATTTATATATTTCTGTTCCTAAAGGTACTATTATAAAAGATATAGATAAAGATGTTATAGTTGCTGATCTTTCAGAAGATGGACAGGAGTTTTTAATAGCTAGAGGTGGAAAAGGTGGAAGAGGCAATACTCATTTTGCAACTTCAACAAGACAAGTACCAAATTTTGCAGAGCAAGGCAAAAAGGGAGCATTAAAAAATCTTGAATTAGAGCTTAAAATGCTTGCAGATGTTGGACTTGTTGGATTTCCAAATGTTGGAAAATCTACTTTAATTTCTATAGTATCTTCTGCAAGACCTAAAATAGCAAATTATCATTTTACAACATTAGATCCAGCTTTAGGTGTTGTAAGACCTAAAAATGGTGAACCTTTTGTTATGGCAGATATACCTGGTATAATTGAAGGAGCAAGTGAGGGGATAGGTCTTGGAATAGAATTTTTAAAGCATGTTGAAAGAACAAGACTTCTTTTACATGTAATAGATGTAGCAGGCTCAGAGGGAAGAGATCCTGTAGAAGATTTTAATAGAATAAATGAAGAACTAAAAAAATATAGTCAAAAACTTGCTTCAAAAGAGCAAATTGTTGTAGCAAATAAAATGGATATTGCAAATGATGAAGAATTAATAAAAAAACTAGAGGAAAAATGTAGAGAAGAAAATTTAAAATTATTTAAAATATCTGCTGCAACACGCCAAGGAATAGATGAACTAATTGAGTATGTTGCAAAAGAGCTTTCAAAGATACCAAAAGAAGAAATTGTACAAGTTGACGAGATGTATGATAAAGAAGAAGAAATAGTTGATCAAGAATGGAATGTTGAAGTAGAAAATAGAAAAGATGGTACATATTATATAATTACAGGTGCTCCTATTGATAGATTAATGAGTAAAGTTAATATATTTGATATTGAATCAAGACAATATTTACAAAGAATATTAAGACAACTTGGTGTAATGGATAAATTAAAAGAAATGGGAATAAAACAAGGAGATTTTATAGAAATTGATGGATATCAATTAGAGTATAGTGAATAAAGCATAATAGAATAATTCTATTATGCTTTTTTGTAATATTTTTGTAAATTTAAAGATATATAAAAAATATTAATTACAATTATTATAGATTTAATAACTATTTTAAGTTATAGACATGAATTTGTTGGTATTTACAAATATATTTTTTAATGTTAACTTTAAAATATAATTAATTTATGGGGTGAAGTATATGAAAAGTAAAATAACATTAATAGTTTTAATTGTTGTTATAGTTTTTTTTGTAGCATTGTCTTTTTTCTTTGGATATAAGTATTTAAATTCAGACGAAAAAATAAATGAGTTAACTGCACAAGTTGAGTCTTTAAGTAATGAAAAACAAGAGCTTGAAGTACAATTAGGTGATAAAGAAGAAACAGAAAATATTCAAAATGAAGTGCAAACTGTTGAAAAATTAACAATACCTAAAATAGATAATAATAAAATTGATGCAGCAAATAGTGGTCTTGAAATAGAAGAAGTGTTGGAAAGTGGTGTGATTAAAAATATAGATAATTCATTATCATATATTATTGGACCAACAACATCTTATTATAGTGGAGGAGAATCTAATTATGATTTTCAATTTAGGCTTAATGATAAAAAGTATAATTTTGATGGAAAGCAAATAGTAGATGTACAAACACAGTCTCATGGTACAGCTACATCAGCATATATAATAGTTTTATTAGATGATGGAACAATACAATATGCCTTAAAAAATTATGATACTACAGATTTACAGTTTAAAGAATATGATTTAAAAAATGTCGTAAGAATTATGCAAGTTGCAGTAAAAACAACAAGTGGAAGAGCTACTTCTCGTGTTGGTGCTATAACAAGTGATGGATACACACATATTTTACCGTATGATATGCCATAATAAAAGTATAAAAATAAAAAGGACTCAAAAGATTAAATAATCTATGAGTCTTATTTTTTATTCTTAGATTTTTTATATGTAATTTTTTTAGTTACAACAGGTTTTAATTTTAAAAAAGCTAGAATTGCTAAGAAATAAAGTAAAGCACATACTACTGCAAATAATAACCAATCATATCTATTAAAGAAAAATATTATTAAAAATAATGAACAAATTGCACCTAAAATCATACCACCATATACTTCATGCTTTAAGTGTCCAACTCGTTTTATGGCTTCATTGTCTATTGATTCAAATGTTGCATCTATATGTTCAATAACATTACTCTCTATACCTAGTTCTTGGATATAATCTTTTAAATTCTTTAAATTTTTATTAGTATTATCTTGTCTATGTCTTTGTCCCATAGCATCACGTATTACAATAGATGCAAATGTAATCATTATAAGAAAGTCTTTAGCACTGTTATATGACGCTATAGTTGTTGGGTCAGTAAGACTTAGAGTATAAGCATTTAAAAATAATATTAAAATAACAGAAGATGTTACAATTGCTGTATGTGTTGATGGAAAATCTCCATCATGAAAGAACATTTTAATAGAAAATTTTTTACCAATCCAACACTTTAATATTACTTTAAATGTTTGAGTAATAGTCCATGTAAAAATTATAGATATAACTATAAAAATTAATAAGTTATAATATAAATTATCTCCAAAAATGAGATTCATATATTTATACCTCCATTATAAAATTATACTAAATTTGAAAAATTTTGTCAAAAAGATATTTGTATATATTATGATATTAGAATGAATTTTACTAATAATATTAATAGGTGATATTGTGAAAGTTAAAATAAATTATCTAGAGGAAAATAAAAGTAGTAATTTAATACAGAATAAAAATTATATAGAGCTATATTTGTTTGGGATAAAAATAAAAAATATAAAACTTGAAAGAAAAATACATGCACCTAAAACTAATAATAAAGAAACTAATACTATATATATGATAGCAAAACAAATAAAAAAATCATTGAGTTATAATGAAATTTTAGATATAGTGACAGGAATATTAAAAACTGTAAAAATTCATAAATTAGATATGGATTTAGGTATTAATTTAAATGATCCAATATACAATGCATATATTATAGCTTTAGTTAATGCGCTAATTCCTTTATTTATTGTAAATAATAACAAAAATATTAATTTAGATAATATAAAATATAATACATTTATTTCTGAAAAAACATTATTTTTAAATATAAAATGTGAGTTATCATTATCTATAATACGAAATATATTTAGAATTTTCAAAATAATTATTGTATTAATAAAACAAAAAAATAAAGAGGTAAAGAATAAAAGTAAAGATAAAGCAAAAATAAATAGACAAATAAAAAAAGCATAGTTAAAGAGGCCTTTAATTTAAAGGACCTCTTTTATATCTACAGGAATATAGATTGTCTGTCCTGGTTGAAGGACATTTACATCAATATTCATAGCTTTGTTAATGTTTTTTATTACATTAACAACTTCTCTAGTGTCAACATTGATACCAGCATCTGCTATGATACTTTCTGCTATATCCCATAGACGTTCTCCATCGTTAATAATGTAAGATTTAACAGATAACTCTCCGCTATCTATTTTTTCTCTTATATTTTCTATTGTAGATACTTGTATTGTATCTACAAATTGTAGAGTTTTAGCACTAACAAAGCTAAAAGCTTGATTTAGTGCTACTATTAGAAGTAGACTTAAAAGCACTACTGCTATAATTCTCCTTCTAATAAATTTTCTTTCGTTTCTAAATTTAATTTTCATATGTATTACCTCCTAACAGGAAAACTTTAATAAATAAATCTAGAAACGATTACGATTTACTTATTAAAGTTTATCCATTAAAATATATTATGCTAAAAGCATATTATTAATTATATTATATCATGCTTTACATAAATAGTAAATATCTATATAACATTAAAATATTTTAAATTATGAGTATAATATATATTTTTATAGTTAAAAATATATTTAGTACAAAAAATAAGTTATTATTTAGAAAGGTGGTATGAAAATGGAGACTAAACATCCAATAGAGTCATTAATGATAACATCAATGACATCAATAGAAAATATGGTAGATGTAAATACTATAATAGGAGATAGTATAGTAACTGCAGATAATACAACAATTATTCCTTTATCTAAGGTATGCTTTGGTTTTGCAGCAGGTGGAAGTGAATTTAATACAAATAAGTTAAATAAATACACTGAAAATACAAAACTTCCATTTGGTGGAGGAGCAGGAGCTGGAGTAAAAATTTCGCCTGTTGGTTTTTTAGTAATAAAGGATGGAATACCTAAAGTATTAAATGTAGATGGAATAAATGTTGTAGATAGAGCAGTAGATATGATACCAGATATAATTAATAAAATAGATATGTTAATTAATAAGAAAATGGATAAATCAGATAATAAACAAGAAAATAAAAAAGTAAAAAAAGTTAAAGAGGTAGATATTGATATAGATGATGATGATATAAACGAAGAATATTATGAAGAAGATGGAGAATAAAAGAAACGGCATATTAAGCCGTTTCTAATTTTTTACTGTGTTTTGAAGAAGTTTTTTTGACATCTTTTTTGACGTCTTTTTTTGCTTTAGTTTTTTTAGAGCTTTTAGAAGTGTTATCTGAACTTTTAAATACAGTAACTATATTTTTTATTATTTCATAAGGCTTATAAAATACTATAAAAAATACTGTATAAAAAAGAACTTTTACATTCTTTATACAAAAGCTTATTGGTAATATTATTGCAAAAAATAATACTATAAGCATTATTGTTATTCTTAAAAATAAAGAATGTATCCTAGAGAATTTTATTACTAAAGGATTTGCATTAGTAGCGTATGCATCTCTCATATTGTAATATTCATTTTTTGCTTCATTTGCTTCTGCATCTTTTTGTTGCCTTTCTGCTGTTCCTTCAGCATAATCTCCTGCTATTTGACTAGCTTCTAGATATTTAAGCTCTCCAAAAGTTATTTCATATGCTGGTTTTATAAATATAAATCCAAAGTATATAGCAATTGCACAAAAAATCGCTATTATTATTAAAGATAAAGCTGTTTTTTCACTGCTTTTTACTTTTTCTTTGAATTTATCTATAAAACCTCCATTTTCTTTTTTTGTTTTTTTAACTTCTTCTTTCTTTCCTCTTGTTTCTTTTTTTGCAGTTTCTTTCATTCTTTTTGCCATTTTCATCA
>ERZ1643249.4442-NODE-4442-length-11734-cov-5.569398_pt1 | contig 11734 bp, 11 predicted proteins | sample MGYA00579263_ERZ1643249 | MGnify/ENA primary metagenome ERZ1643249 (study PRJEB29033, sample SAMEA4952264) | chicken gut metagenome | biome: Broiler Chicken; feature: Gastrointestinal Tract; material: Caecum | place: Ireland | collected 2018 | study: Broiler...
GAATTAGAAAATGTCGCTAGAGAAATCGCTGAATATGATTATTATAATTCATAATTATGAAGTAAAATTAGTTTATGAAAAAAACAATATATATCTAAGCTACTTTTTTGATAAATAAAATTTATATAAATGATAATATTGTGAGACTCGTAATCTTAATCGATTATTTCACCGTATAAATAGTGCTTATCAAGATGTAAAGTTCTTTTGAAAAATAAAAAATGTGCTATGTTTTAGAACGTTATTAGGTAGTGAAGAAGATTTAAATTTTTATTGCAAAATTGCTGTAGATGATTAGTAAGAATGATATTTACAAATTCGTGTATGATTGAATTATAGAGAAAATGGTCGAGAAGACAGGATTTGAACCTAATAAATCAAGTGAAATCTTTAAAGTTTTTGAAAATTTGCTTTAAAATACATTTTCCTTTATAATAGATTCATAGGAGTGATTACTATGAATCTTTTTATTTGTTATGCAAAATGTAGCACTTGTAAGAAAGCAAAATCTTTTTTAGATAAAGAAAATATATCTTATCAGGAAAGAGATATTAAAAGTGAAAATCCAACCTATGAAGAATTGAAGAGTTGGTACGAAAAAGGAGTTCCATTAAAAAAGATGTTTAATACAAGTGGAATGTTATACAAAGAAATGAAGTTAAAAGATAAACTTCCAAACATGTCTGTAGAAGAACAATTAAAATTACTAAGTTCAGATGGAATGTTGGTAAAACGCCCAATATTTATTACATCTAATCAAATTATCTTTGGATTTAAAGAAGAGGAATACAGGAAGTTAGTATGAAATATGTTTTGTTAACAGGAGCATCAAGCGGCCTAGGAATAGTTCTAGCAAAAAATCTTTTAGAAAAGAAATATTTTGTGATTTTACATTATAATCAAAATGCAAAAGAAGTAGTAACCCTACACGAACAATATCCAAACACTTCATTTGTAATACAAGCTGATTTAACAAAAGAAAATGACATTTTACGTATAAAAACATTTTTGGAAGAAAAAAAGATTTCTTTAGACATTTTAATTAATAATGCAGCCATTGATTTTAATAGTGAATTAGAAGAAAAAAATCCAGAAACATTTTTAAAAGTTTTTTCTTTAAATACACTCGCGCCTTTTCTGTTAATGAAAATGTTTGGAAAAGAAATCAATCAAAATTATGGTTCAATTATTAACATATCATCAGATAATACTTTGGGAAAAAATGATCCACGAACTATGGAGTATGATGTTTCAAAAGCCGGATTAAATATGCTAACAAAGGATTTTGCTTTAGAATTACCCCATGCTCATGTAAATGCAATTGCTTTTGGATGGTTAGATACGAAAATGAATGATATACCAGAGGATATCAAAAAATATATAAAATTTGTTCCTTTAGAAAAAGCAACAAAAGAAATTCTTACATTTTTAGAATCAAAAGAAACGGGAATAATCAAGGAGGTAAATGAATGAAAGAATATATAGAATTAGAACAAGAAACATGGGAATTATATGAAAAAGTTTTGCCAACTTTAAAAGAACAATTATCTAAAATAGATGAAATTTGTGAATCGAACACAGCTAAAGTGTTACATGCATTTTGGAAAAATCATGTAAGTGAATCTCATTTTGCCAGTACAACTGGATATGGATATGATGATTTAGGCAGGGATACAATAGAAAAAGTATATAGCACGGTTTTTGAAACAGAAGATGCTTTAGTAAGGAATCAATTTATTTCAGGCTCACATGCTCTAGCTAAAACACTTTTTGGACTGTTAAGACCAGGAGATTTACTTCTATCTATAAGTGGCAGGCCATATGATACTTTGCATGAAGTAATTGGCATTGAAGAAAATTCAAGTTCGTTAAAAAGTTTTGGAGTGAACTTTGCTGAAATCGATTTAAAAAATAATGATTTTGATGAAGAAAAAATTCTCGAATTTTTAAAACAACATCAAGTAAAAGTAGTGGAAATTCAGCGTAGTCGAGGCTATTCTAGCAGAAAAAGTTTATCTTTAGAAAAATGTGAGAAAATTATTAAAAAAATCAAAGAAATTAGTCCAAACACTATAGTCATGATTGATAATTGCTATTGTGAATTCGTGAGTACTAAAGAACCTACTCAAGTTGGAGCAGATATTGTCGTAGGTTCTTTAATCAAAAACTTAGGTGGAGGACTTGCTCCAAACGGTGGATATGTTGTCGGAAAAAAGGAACTCATTAAATTAGTTGCTGAAGCATTAACGTTGCCAGGTGAAGGAAAAGAAGTGGGACCGAGCCTAGGCGTTAATAGACAATTCTTACAAGGAATTTTTCTTGCCCCACAAGTAGTAAGTAGTGCTTTAAAAACAAGTATTTTAGCAAGTGCGTTATTAAAAGAGCTAGGATACACTGTTGACCCAGAACCCATAGAAGAAAGAGTAGATATTGTACAAACTATTGCTTTTGGTAATCCCACAGATTTAATTTCTTACTGTGAGGGAATTCAAAGTGGAAGTCCAATTGACTCTTATGTGAAACCTATTCCTATTGATATGCCTGGATATAAAGATGAAGTAATCATGGCTGCTGGAGCATTCATCCAAGGATCAAGTATTGAACTTTCCTGTGATGGACCACTTAGAGAACCTTATCTTGCCTATCAACAAGGTGGACTTACTTATGAATCAGGGATGATTGGAGTATTAAAGGCAGTTAACGAAGTAATAAAAAAGAGAAAGGATAAGTAATATGGAAGATACATTTTTTTTAGATACCAACGAGGGGAGTATTGAATGTCGAGTAATAACGAATTTATATTCTGAAAAACGAAAAAAGCATTATTTAGTTTATGAGTATGTTGATGAAAAAAATGATGATTTATATGTTTCTTCATATGATCCAGAAGATGAAACGAATACATTAAATGATGTAAGTGACTCTGATGAATTAAGAGAAGTAACTGAACTTTTTGAAAGTATGATGTGATATGTCTAGAGAAAAAGATTTTCAAACTATAAACGAATCTATTAAAAAACTTTTTCTTGCCGAATATCCAACAAGTAGAATAAAAGTAAATGCTCAAAATAAACTAATCATGATCGACGGTCAAATGTATCGATTTTCAATTACAACCAATTTAGATTATAGAAAAATAAATCTGAAAAAAATCCAAATGAAATCAAAAAAAGGAAAGTTACGTTCAAAAAATTCAAAAAGAATTTTAACTAAAATAGCAATGATGGCAACCGTTGCTGGAATTGGAGCTGCAGTTCATCTAACATCTTCTTTAAATGAAAAGGTTACCGTCTCTCAAGTTACAACAGAATATACATCAGCAGTACCAGAAAAACAAACAATTCCATATTCAATAGTAATCGAACAAGAAAAACCAAAAGAAAATGATTTAGAAGAGAATACAATTACTCTTTTCAAAGAAATAGTTTTTACAGATACCTTAGGTTATGAGAAAAAACAAGAAACAATTCAAGAATTTGGCAATTTTATTGAAGAATATTCGAAAAGATATGGATTAGATTACAATTTAAATATTGCCTTATTTACTCAAGAAAGATCAAATGATCGAAGCAATCCAAATTATAATAATGTTGGTCAAATAACAGAACTTTTATGTGGTGAAAAAATTACTGCTCCAGTATTTGAAGAAGAAAAATTTATTGGAATGGATAAAATCTACATTTTACCAAAGTGTTATGACAATTACCCTTTAGAAGCTTTAGAAACAATGGGAAACTTTTCAGAATTTTCGAATTTAGAACAAGAAAAAATTCAAGAAGCAATTGGATTAAAAAAAGAAGGGTATGAAATTTATAGATTAACAGACGTTAAAAATACAGTTTCTTTAAACATCAAAGTTTCCTGTGCATATCTTTCTTATTTAATTAATAAACAGCAAAATTTAGTAAAAGGCCTTGCTTCTTATAATATGGGATATACTAGAATTAATGAAAAAGTAAGTGAAGAAGAAATTTTAAGAGGACAAGTAACCGAAGCCGATGACCCAAATTATTTGAATAACATCTTTCGTTATTTAACAAAAGAAGAACTTGAAAAAGGTTTTACGATTCAATATGCAAGTGGGGAAGTCGTTCACTATCAAATAGAAGGCATGGATTATGAAAAAGAAACTGAACATTCTATACGAAGATAAAAATATCTTAATAATAAATAAACCTGCTAAAGTCTTAACTGTAGCGACTTCAAAAGAAAAAGAACATACTTTATATCAAGAAGTAAGTGCCTATGTAAAAAAGCAATATCCAAAAAATAAGATTTTCATTGTAAATAGGTTAGATAAAGATACTTCTGGAATAGTCGTTTTTGCTAAAAATGAAAAAACAAAACAAAATTTACAAAAAGACTGGAAAGAAAAAGCCAAAGTTCGAGAATACATAGCTGTTGTTGAAGGGAAGATGAAAGAAAGAGAAGGAACAAGAAAAAACTATTTATATGAAGATAAGACACTTTATGTTCATGAAACAGATAACCCCAAAAAGGGAGAACTTGCTATTACTCATTATCAAGTTTTGCAACAAAGTAACAAATATTCCTTAGTAAAAATTATAATTGAAACCGGCAAGAAAAATCAGATTCGAGTTCACTTAAAAGGACTAGGTTATCCCATAATTGGCGATAAAAAATACGGTGCCACGAAAAATCCTCTTGGACGATTAGGACTCCATGCAACTTATTTAGAATTAGAAATCTCCAAAGGAAATATTTTAAAAATAGAATGTCCTGCACCCAAAGAATTCTATCAAGTATTTGGTAGTGCAACAAATGAAAAAAAGAGTAATGATTGATAGTATGTTTGAAAGAATAAATAAATTAATAAAATAATTTAATGGAAAGGAGAATAGAAATGGAACGATTACAAAAAGTCATCGCAAATTCTGGATTCTGTTCAAGGAGAAAAGCAGAAGAATTAATAAGTCAGGGAAAAGTAAAAGTGAATAATCAAATTGTAACAGAACAAGGAACAAAAGTATCAAATGATGACAGAATAGAAATTAATGGTACTCTGCTTCCTTTAAAAGAAGAAAAAGAATATTATCTACTTTATAAACCAGAAAAAACGATATCGAGTGTCAAAGATGAAAAAGGAAGAAAAACAGTGACAGAGCTTATTCCATCTAGAGGAAGAATCTATCCAGTAGGACGGTTAGACTATGATACAACAGGAGTATTACTTTTAACAAATGATGGAGAGCTAACAAACATTTTAACTCATCCAAAAAATAAAATCGAAAAATTTTATCGAGCAAAAGTTACTGGAGTAGTAACGAGAGAAGAAATAATGAAAATCAAAAAAGGAATAGAAATTGAGGGAAGAAAAACTATTCCAACATATGTAAAAGTAAAAAAAGTAAATCAAGAAACACAAACAACCATAATCTATTTAGGAATAAATGAAGGAAGAAACCATATTGTAAAAAAAATCATGTCAGCTTTAGGGCATAAAGTTATAGAATTAAAAAGAGAAAGAGTAGCATTTTTAACTTTAGATGGTTTAAAAAAAGGCGACTATCGTCCTTTAACAATCAAAGAAGTAAAAAAATTATATTCTTTAAAATAAAAAAGGATATCTATGTCAACATTCTCATATGCAATTAAAATGGCGATTATTTTGTTCCCTATAGTCGCATTAATCTTTACGATTCCATATATCATTTATCAGTATCATAAATATGGTTCAATTAGTTCCTATCGTTCAATCATTGTTTATTCATTTTTATTATATCTAATGTCGGCTTACTTCTTAGTGATTTTACCTTTGCCAAGTATCGAAACAGTTTCACAAATGACCACACCGAGTTATAATCTAATTCCCTTTCATTTTATTTCTGAAATTTTATCCTTATCTTCATTTTCAGCAAGCGATTTTGCAACCTATTTTCCAACTCTACAAAATCCAACGGTTTATGAATCCTTATTCAATATTATTTTAACAGTTCCTTTTGGAATTTATTTACATTATTACTTTGAATTTGATTTTAAAAAAACAGTTTTTTACACTTTCTGTTTAACCCTATTTTTTGAAATAACACAGCTAAGTGGGCTATATTTTATTTATCCAAGAGGCTACCGAGTTTTTGATGTAGATGATTTAATATTAAATACTTTAGGTGGAATAATCGGTTACTTTCTCGCATTTATTCCAATAAAATTTCTCCCAACTAGAAAAGAAATTGATGAAGAATCAAAAGAAAAAGCGAAAAGTGTTAGTATTCTAAAAAGAAGTATGACTTTTTTAATAGATTTTCTTCTTTATAGTGTGTTTTTAATTGCAACTATATATTTAGTTCATAATTATATAAATGATTCATTATTATTAAAAATTGGAATAGGCATCATTTGGACAATTTTTTATTATCTTATCTTACCAAACATTCTTAAAGGAAGAACTCTGGGGATGAAATTTTTTCATTTAAGATTTTATTCAGACAAAAAAATTGCTTGGTATCGAATAGTAAATTATTATTTTTGGAAACTATTCATTTATGTGTTTATACCTATTTTTCTTTTATTTACTGGTTACATTCTATGGAGAAACAAGTATATATCTACAAATTTCTTTGAGTATTACGGAATTGTCGTAGCTGCTTTAACCTTAATGATGTTCTTAATCGCTTTACTAAAAAGAATTTTTGGAATGCCTTTATCCTACGAAAAAATTAGTTATGTCACGTTAATAAGTAATATGGAATATACTGAAAAATCACAAGAATAAATTTTCTACATTCTTGTCTTTTTTAATTTCTTTAATAAAACAAGATGGATTAAATTTAGGGACAAGGACATAAATAAGTGATTTTGTTCTAGTAAGACCTACATAAAATAGCCTTCGTTCTTCCTCAAAAGGATAGGGTTGTTGATTTTTAATATAAGAAAGAATTTTTTCATCTTTAAGTAGTGTAGGAAATCCATACAAAGTATTCTCTAAATTAAGCAAAATAACAACATCGCTTTCTAGCCCTTTTGCAGCATGAACCGTTAAAAAGCGGATTTTTCGATTAGGAAATTTAAAGAAAGTTATTTCATTATTTTCTTTCATAGAATAAGTTAAATTTTTAGTATATTTTTTTAAGTCAAAATGATTTCTACCTAAAATAAAAATTTCTTTATCTTCAGGAATCATTTCTAAAACTCTTTCTAAAACAGAATCTAGATTTTTATAGTAAATCAACTTTATAGGTTTTTCAATATGTTTAGAACTTTTAAGGTCCTTTTTTACTTGATTAGGATTTTTCTGAATAAATCGTCCAGCAGTTTTTACAAGTTCATCACTATTTCGATAAGTGGTTTCTAACTTATATGTTTTAACATTCGGAAAATAAGAAGCAAAATTCAAAAAAATCGTTAAATCACAACCAGAAAAATGATAGATAGATTGGTAATCATCTCCAACTACGCACAAAGAAGCGTCCGTTTGTTTTAAAATTTCCTGTACAAATTGAAACCGACATAAAGAAGTATCTTGAAATTCATCAATAATAAGAAGTTTATAAGGAAGAGTACAAGCATGTTCTTTTAAATAAAGGGTTGTTTTTAAAATAATATCATCAAAATCTAATGTTCCAGAACTTTCCTTATCGGTTTCATAAAGTAAATAAATAGCATAGATAACATAAAGCAAAGGCTCTTTTTTAGCTTTTCTTAAAATATCTTTTAAATTGTTTTCAAAATATCCATTAGCTTTAAATAAGTTAACAAAAGTAAGAATTTGCTTTTTGTATTCTGGAAATTTCGCTGACTCTAAAATTTTTTTCCATGAGAAAAAGAAAGGAATATCAAAAATTTTATAACATTTTTTTATCAAAAAAGTATTGCCAAAACATTTTGTTTCAAAAAACTCTTGAATAGTAAATTCTAATAAATCAGGTCGAGCAATTTTATAAGAAACATGTTCTTTTTTCAAAATATCCAAAGCTAATTTATGAAAAGTAAAAGTAGGAACTTCTACATGACAATTTTTTAAAATATTTTTCTTTAAATTATTCGTAGCTTCATTGGTAAAAGAAATCGTACAAATTTCTTCAGGCTTAATCAGTTGATTTTCTAACATATATTTAATTTTACCAATTAAAGTTAAAGTTTTCCCAGAACCAGCTCCAGCAATAATTAAAGAATATTTTGCATTTTCTAAAACTGGTTTTAATTGCTCTTCGTCAAGGTCATAATTATTTACAGTAATTTTGGTCATAAAAATATTATAAAAAACTTGTAGTCCGTTTGTCAATTTGCTAGATAAGCGAAGAAATCGTAGAAAAGTAAAAAGAGAAAATTAGAGAAAGACAATCTAATTTTTTTGTTTAGAATTGTCAAATTTTGGTGTTTACCTGTTAAGAAGAGCTCTTTTTTGCTATAATAAAAGACATATGAAGGTGATAACATGCAAAGAAAAACCTATGCAACTATAAATGGAGATATTCTTACTGAAAACGTAAAAGAAATAATTAACAAGTATCCAGACTATGAATACTATTTTGGTGTGGTTAAAAACAATGCCTACCATCATGGAACAAAAAGCGTTCTAGATTTAATTAAAGGAGGAGTAAACTATCTAGCAGTTTCCTCATTAGAAGAAGCAATAAAAGTTCGTAAATACACATCAGACACGCCAATTCTTTGTCTAGAGCCTATTCACTTAGATTACATAATGGATGCCATTAATAACAACATTACATTAACCATCGAATCTTTAGAATATACCAAAGAACTTCTTAAAATGGATTTATATGATACCTTAAAGATACACTTAGCAATTGATACTGGAATGCATCGGTTAGGCTTCTTTGATTCCAAAGAACTAAAAGAAGCATATGAACTTCTAAAAGAAAACTCTCATATTTTAATAGAAGGAGTTTTTAGTCATTTTGCTACATCAGGTGTAATGGACCCATATTTTGATAAACAAGTGAATACCTTCTTAGAAATTACCAAAAGTATTCCTTTAAAAGATATACCAATCGTTCATATGGGAAGAAGTTTAACTTTAGTAAATCATCCAAAACTTTCTTTTTGCAACGGCATTCGCTTAGGAATAATTCTTTATGGATTTTCTCAAAGTCGTAAAGATGGAAAATCTCTTCAAAGTAAACTTCGCAAACTAAAACGAAGCTGGCTTCAAAAAAAATATAAGTGTAGCAAAACCATTTTAGAAAACGACTTATCGTTAAAAACAGCAATGGAGCTGTATACAGAAGTGATGAGTGTAAGACCCGTGCATAAAAATGAAGTAGTTGGTTATAACACGCATAAAATAGAAGAAGACGGCTACATTCTAACCTTACCAATTGGTTATGCTGATGGAGTAAATAAAAATTTTAAATATGTGTATATTAATGGAGAATATCTAAAAATTGTTGGAGACTGCATGGACATGCTTTTAATATTTAGTCCGAAAAAAATTCCAGTTGGAACAAAAGTGGAAATTTTTGGTTCTCATATTCCAATTTCTAGTGTATGCAAAGTGTTAGGTATCAATGCATATCACTTATTTAATCAAATAAGTAATCGAGTTGTAAGAGTTCATATTCATGAAAATGAAGAGGAAGAAATTACATATTAAGGAGGTATAGAATGGATTTTAAAGTACTTATAATCGGAAGTGATGCAAATGCTTACTATATGGCTAGAGCCTGTTTTGAAGCTTATCATAAAAAAGCACACTTAATTGCCAAAGAAAAATTAGCTTTTACTAAATATTCCAATATTTTAACAATTGAATATCATCAAAATCTTTGGGATGAAGAATATTTTATAAAAATCATAAACGAATATGCCTCAAAAAATAAAGAACAAATTCTAATCATCAGTACTAATGAAACCTATTCACTTTTTTTAGCAAGAAATCATAGTAAACTAAGAAAAAATTTGATTTGCTTTGAACAAGATGAAAAAATTATTAAAAGTTTAATAAATAAAGAAGTTTTTTACAAAACATACAAAAATTCTTGCTTACCATTTCCTGAAACATACTATATTGATGTAGTAAAAGATACATTAATACCAACAATGAAATATCCAGTTATCCTAAAACCAGCAAATGTTGTTTTATATAACCATTTAGACTTTGCAGGAAAAAAGAAAATTTATAAAATTGTTTCTGAAGAAGAGCTAAAAGAAACTTTATATACAATCAAAGAGTCCGGATATAATGATCGAATGATTCTGCAAGAATTTATTCCTGGAAATGATTCATATTTATTCGATAGTGTTGTATACGTGGATACAAAAGGCAAAGTAAAAGTAATCAGCTTCGCCCAAATAGGAATTCAAGAAAGAAAAAAAAGCATGATTGGTAATGCCGCGGCTTTAATTAACGGTTTAAATACCTTTGATGGAGATGTAGAAAAAGCTAAAAAAAATATTATCGAATTTATGGAACAACTTGGTATGAACGGATTTTTTGAAATCGATATGAAATATGATGCGAGAGATAAAAAATTCAAAGTATTGGAAATCAATGCTCGTCAAGGAAGAAGCAGTTACTATTTAGTTCCCTTAGGAGCAAATTTAGTTCAAATTATGGTAGATGATTTACTTTATCATAAAGATTTACCTTTTAGAGATCTAAAAGAAAAAATTTTGTTATCTTTTATTCCAAAGAATGTTTTAAAAAAATTTACATCAAATGAAACTTTTAAAAAGGAAGCTATAAAACTTTGGAGAAAAAGAGTGAGTCCGATGGAATGTCCCTTGGATAAAAATGTGAAACGCTTTTTAATGATGAAAAAAAGACTATGGCATTATAAAAAAGAATACCAAAATAGTGATTGGGAGGAATAAATATGTGTGGAATTGTTGGTTTTGTAGACAAAAAAAAGAAAAAGGAAAAAGAAGCAATCATTAAAAATATGGCAGATCAAATTATTCACCGTGGCCCAGATGGAGAAGGATACTATACAGATGATTTAGTTGCTTTAGGGCATAGAAGACTTTCGATAATTGATGTTAAAGGCGGTGGACAACCAATATATAATGAAGATAAAACTTTAGCCATAATTTTTAATGGAGAAATTTACAATTATCAAGAACTTAAAGAAGAATTAGAAAGTAAAGGATATGTTTTTCAGACAAAAACGGATACAGAAGTAATTCTCCATGGGTATAGTGAATGGAAAGACGAATTGTATGAAAAACTAAGAGGAATGTTTGCCTTTGTGATTTATGATAAAAAAAATAAAGAAATAATAGGCGCTAGAGATCACTTTGGGATAAAGCCGTTTTATTACTATTATAAAGGTAATGAATTTATGTTTGGCTCTGAAATAAAATCTTTTTTAGTACATCCAGAATTTCAAAAAGAATTAAATACAGACGCTTTAAAAATGTATTTAATATTCCAATATTCAGTAAAAGAAGAAACATTTTTCAAAAATGTATTTAAATTAAAACCAGGACATTTCTTTCATTATAAAGATGGCAAGTTAAAAATAGACTCTTATTTTGAAGTGAGTTTTAACAAAAAAGATGAACCCTACGAAAAGTTGTATAATGACTTAGAAAAAGTTTTAGAAAGTTCTATTTATTATCATCAAACTACCAGCGATGTTGAAGTAGGAGCATACTTATCAGGAGGAGTAGATTCATCATATGTTGTGAGCGTAGGCAAACCTGAAAAAACTTTTTCAGTAGGCTTTTCTTATGAAGGATTTGATGAGACAGATTATGCACAGGATTTATCTAAGTTATTAGGAATTCAAAATACTAGAAAAAAAATTAGTGC
>ERZ1643249.4443-NODE-4443-length-11733-cov-18.263059_pt1 | contig 11733 bp, 11 predicted proteins | sample MGYA00579263_ERZ1643249 | MGnify/ENA primary metagenome ERZ1643249 (study PRJEB29033, sample SAMEA4952264) | chicken gut metagenome | biome: Broiler Chicken; feature: Gastrointestinal Tract; material: Caecum | place: Ireland | collected 2018 | study: Broiler...
GCAGAATTCCACGGAGTTCCCGGAGGCCATGAATTTAATTCTTTTATTATCGCTCTTTATAATGGGGCGGGCCCCGGCCAGTCCATGGGAGAGGATATCCGGCAGCGGATCCAGAAGATCACTGGGAAGACGAATCTGAAGATCGCAGTTTCCCTGTCCTGCACTATGTGTCCGGATGTGGTCATGGCGGCCCAGAAGATCGCACTGGAAAACCCGCTGGTCACAGCGGAAATGTTTGATCTGGTCCATTATCCGGATCTGAAAGAAAAATATCAGATCATGAGCGTTCCCTGCCTGATCATAAATGACAGCAGGATTTCTTTTGGGAAAAAGGGGATCAGACAGATCTTAGATCTGCTGGAAGAGATTTGAAAAGATAGAAAAACATCGTTAGAAAAGATACCCCTGGAGGGTTCTCATATAGGACAGAGTCCTGAGAACCCTCCAAGGGTATCTTATGCAGAAGGATCAGAGGTGTTTTCTTTTATAAGTCAGCAGCAGGCTGGAGTTAATGATCACCAGCACAGATCCTGCATTATGGACCAGAGCGCCTACCACCGGGTTCAGGATCCCGGTGATAGCCAGGATGATAGCGATAAAATTCAAAGTCATAGAAAAGGTCAGATTACATTTTATAGTAGTCATCATTCTTCTGGAGAGTGATACCAGGTGAGGCAGTTCTTTGATATCATCATTGACCAGAGCAATATCTGCCGCGTCCACGGCAATATCGCTTCCCACCCCGCCCATGGCAATGCTGACATGGGCTTTTTTCAGCGCAGGCGCATCGTTAATGCCGTCTCCGATCATGCAGACCATCTCCTTTTTCTCCTGGGAAGAGGCTATATAATTCAGCTTATCTTCCGGGAGACAGCCTGCGTGTACGTTGTCAATATTCAGCTGTCCGGCGATGGCCCTGGCAGCGTTTTCGTGATCTCCTGTCATAAGTACAGGGGTAAGCCCAAGCTGCTTTAACTGGGAAATCATTTCAGGGGCAGTTTCCCGGAGGGTATCCCACAGAGCTGCAAATCCGCCGAAGCTTTTTTCAATCCCCAGATAAATAAGGGTGCAGCCTTTCTGTATGTAAGAAGCCGCCCGCTTCATGGCTTTTACCGGTATGGAAATACCGTTCTCTTCCAGCAGGGAAGTATTGCCTGCTAAAATATGAGTCTGGCCGATGACAGCCTGAACCCCTTTTCCGGGAAGCATAGAGAAAGAATCCGGCATTTGAGGCGCGTTTTCCGGATAGGACTTTTTATACCCCTGGACAACTGCTTTACCCAGGGGATGTTCTGAACGAAGCTCTGTTTCAGCGGCAAGACGATACAGATTTTCTTCAGAGATATCCGGCGCAAAATTTTCTACGGCGGCTACCTGAGGCTTTCCATAGGTAAGGGTCCCTGTTTTGTCAAAGGCAACTTTTGAGACCTGGGCCAGACGTTCCAGGGCGTCTCCCTCCCTTACAAGAAAACCATGTTTAGTAGCATTTCCGATAGCTGCCATGATGGCAGTGGGAGTTGCAAGGACCAGGGCGCAGGGGCAGAAGACTACCAGTATAGTCACTGCCCGTATGATCTCTCCGGATATCAGCCAGGTCAGGGCAGCGGCAGTTAAGGCGATGACCACGATCCAGGTGGCCCACCGGTCTGCCAGCCTTACGATCTTGGCTTTCCCTGCGTCGGCAGACTGAACCAGACGGATCATCCTCTGGATAGAGCTGTCTTCTCCTACCCGGGAAGCTTTCATATCAAAAGAACCGAATTGATTCACAGTTCCGCTGGATACTTCATCTCCCGGGCCTTTGTCCACAGGGAGAGATTCCCCTGTCATAACCGCCTGATTTACAGAAGTCTCTCCGGAGAGGATCACGCCGTCTACAGGGATTGTCTCTCCCGGCAGTACCCGGAGCAGATCTCCTACGGCAACTTCCTTTGCCGGAATGATCTCCTCTTTTTCATTTTGGATCTTTCTGGCCGTCAGGGGGGTGAGATGGACCAGTTTTTCGATGCCGGCCCTGGCTTTGGCTACAGTAAGCTCTTCCAGCAGAGAACCGATCTGCATGATGAATGCCACTTCTCCCGCGGCGAAAATTTCTCCGATGACCACAGAAGCGATGAGAGCCAGGGATACCAGAACATCAGCTTTTATATCCAATCTGGTGACAAGTCCCTCCACAGCTTCTATGATAATGGGAATTCCGCAGAGTACAATGGCGATCCAGGCAGCGTCAAAGGCCGCGCTTTCCGGCTCCAGAAAACTGACCAGCAGGGAAATACCTGAGATAACCAGAAATAAAATACTTCTTTTTGTTTCATTGAGAAACAGGTCTTTAAAAAATGGGATCATAGTACGCCTTCTTTCTTTATAATATACATATAGGGGTATAAGTATAATATACCCATGGGGGTATATGAGTCAAGGAGTTTTTGGGAAATTTTTTATCAAGGAGATTAAGCTTCATGACTTAGAACAAAGATCAGACAATTGTAGAAAAACTGTATCAAGATTTGGGAAAACAGGGCGGCTTCAGTTCTGCGGAAAAAATATATTCTGAAAACTATGAAATAAAAAAAGTCTCTGGAAGAGAGTTTTGCAGACTCTTTTTGGAGACTTTTTCAGTACAGTTATAATAATTTTATCGGTATCTGATCAGGACATTCTGGAGAAATGTTCGATGGCTTTGGCGAATTCCGCGATAGTCTTATCCGCATCCCCATGTTCAATGCCGTCTCTCACACAGTGGTTTAAATGGCCTTCCAGAACAACCTGTCCTACTTTGTGCAGGGCACTTTTGGCGGCGTTTATCTGTATCAGGATATCTTCACAAGGAACGTCCTCATCGATCATTTTGTCTATTGCGTTTAACTGTCCCATAATTTTCTTCATGCGCCGGTGAAGATTGGGAGCGTCCATGCATTGTTTCATAGTCGATTACCTGCCTTTTCTGAAGTATAAGGGTATTATAGCACCTGAAAGAAAATATGGAAAGTGGTATAAAAATCCTTGACCTATACCTGGCTCCAGGTTGTATCCTTATACCAGAAGTATTAAGAGAAAGGATGAAGGACTATGACCATAGCAGAAGTCAGTAAAAAATATGATATTTCTCAGGACACACTCCGTTACTATGAAAGGATCGGACTGATCCCTCCGGTGCCCAGGACTAAAAGCGGGATCCGGAACTACGATGAAGCTTCCTGCGGCTGGGTGGAGCTGATGAAGTGCATGAGAAAAGCCGGCGTACAGATTGAGGCTCTTATTGAGTATGTGGATCTTTTCCAACAGGGGGATGCCACTTTGGAAGCCAGAAAAAATATTCTGGTGGATCAGAGAGATCAGCTGGTTGCCCGGATGGAAGAAATGCAGGAATCTCTGGACCGGCTGAATCAGAAAATTGAAAATTATGACCGTGATATGAGAAAGGCTGAAGAACATCTGAGAAACCTGGAAGAGAAGCGCCAGGAGGCATAAAGGAATAAAGCTAAGGAGAAATGTATGGAGAGCCTGAAAGAAATCTGCAGCCGTATCGAGCTGCAGAAGGAAGCAGAAAAAGCTATTTTAGCAATGGAAGAGAAGCAGGAGTTTTCTCAGGAAGATAAAGAGATTCTGAGACTCACAGAGGCAGAGAACTGGGAGAAGGCCAGAGAAAGTCTGAAAAAATCCATAGGGGAGGATCCTCAGGGAATGAAAATCCTCTGCTGTATGTTAAAAGCTGCTGCGATATCCCTGGAGAAATATAGGGAGCAGGAGATCGAAGATAGGGTTTTCGACGATACCATGAAATGTTTTACCAGGTTTGTGGAAGAACATAAGGCCAGCTACGGCATTTATGGTTTTGACCGGGACTTCTGGACCGGCAGGCAGCTTTCCCTCCAGCTTTTCCGTCTAGGAGAACTGGAATATGAAAAGAAGGGACACAAGGAGGGAGAAAGATATATTTCCATCCACATTCCCTCAGATGCGCTCCTGACTCCTGAGAAGATCAGGGAGTCTCTTTCCAGAGCCAAAGTCTTTTTTGAAAAGCAGGATCCTTCCTGGGAGAATGTTCCTTATAAGTGCTGTTCCTGGCTTCTCAGCCCGGCCTTAAAGAATCTGCTGGGAAAAGATTCCAGAATCTTGAAATTCCAGGAAATGTTTCAAATAGAAGAAGTTTACAAAGATTCAGATGAATTTATGGAATGGGTGTTTAAAAGAAAAGATATTCCCCTGGAAGAGCTGCCGGAAGACACCTCTCTCCAGAAAAATATGAAGGCCCACCTGCTCTCCGGCGGCTGGGTAGGAGAAGGAATGGGCCGCTTAAAACCAGAATAGGAACTGCTGCATTCTGGATCACTGCTGAAAATTTTTTAAGGCGGCAGCTACAGAACGGGACATTTCCAGAGAAAAATCTGCCTGATATTTTCTTTTGCAGAAGCGTTCCATCCAGGAATCAAAGTCTTCCCCTTTTAAATCTGCGATGTTTTGCCGGATTTCCTCCTGAGAGAACTGAGGGTAGGTATTTTCATGGACAATAAAATCAAGGGGGGCTCTCTTTGGCTTTTCTCTTTCCTTCTGCTGAACTGTGGGATAACCGAACACCAGCATAAGGGCAGGAAATACAAATTCAGGCAGACCGAGCAGCTCTTTGTGGATTTCATAGTTTTCCATAATGTCTCCGATATAGCAGGAGCCGATCCCAAGGCTTTCTGCAGCGGTGACAGCGTTTTGAGCGGCGATGGCTGCGTCTTCCACCGCAAGGAGAAAATCTCCCGGGCCGGGTCTTCTGGGAGAACATCCTGCCAGAGTAAAGGCCTGGTACCATTTTTGAAAATCAGCGCAGAAGATCAGGACTATTTTTCCTTTGGCGATGAAGGGCTGGTTGTCACAGGTCACTGCCAGGCGGTCTTTTAAGTCCTGGCTGGTAATATCCAGGATTGTATAGAGCTGCTGATTGCCGGCGGTAGGCGCTTCCATGGCGGCTCTGAGAATCAGTTCTTTGCAGTCTGGAGAAATCTCCTGATCTGTATAGGAGCGTATGGATTTTCTTTCTGTCAGGCATTTGATTATTTCATTCATAATGATTCCCTCCTTTTAGGCTTCATTTCTGAAGCGTTTCCTGTTTTGTATGTGAGTTCTGACGAAAGCCTCCCTAATTATAAGAAAAAAGGATTTTTTTGTCCACTGTCTTTGGGGTTTTCCTTGAAGGCGGGGGAAAAAATGATTATAATAGGAGATATAAGTGCGGAAGGGAGGATTTTTCTATGGAGGATAGTAATTGCGCATATTGTATGGGAGGGGAATTGCTGGATCAATTTGGCATTAAGATCTGCGATCTGGACGTGAGCCAGCTGATCTTATTTAAGGAGCAGAGCAAACCGGGAAGATGTATTGTGGCTTATAAAGATCATGTAAGTGAGATCGTAGATATCAGTGATGAGGAAAGAAACCGCTTTATGGCAGATGTGACAAGGGCGGCCAGAGCTCTTCACAAAGCATTTCACCCGGATAAAGTAAACTATGGCGCTTACGGAGACACTGGCTGTCATCTCCATATGCATCTGGTTCCAAAATATCAGGGGCAGGATGAATGGGGCGGCGTTTTTCAGATGAATCCGAATAAAAAATATCTCAGCCAGGCAGAATATGATGAGATGATCGAAAAGATCAAAGCCTGTCTTTAACTAAAGAAGAAACAGAAAAACAGCCGGGAGGATGAAAAAAAAATCTCATTCCCCGGCTGTTTTTCGCAGGCTTCGGTTATAGGGCCGCGTATATATCCGCCAGGATCTTCAGCAGAAATTCCTGATCAAAGCGGCTGGTATCTATGCACATCTGATAATTGTTCAGATCTTTCCATTTCTCATCAGTAAAAAATTCATAGTAGGATTTTCTGGTCTTATCCATTTTTTTCACTAATGCCCGGGCGCTTTTTTCTTCTCTGCCCAGACGTTCCATGATGGACTGAACCCGGTATTCAAAAGGTGCATAAACAAACAGGCTGAAGCACTTGTCCCCCAAAATATAATTTGCGCATCTTCCTACGATGATGCAGTCTTCTTTCTGCCCAAGTTCCCGGATGATCTGACTTTGGGTTTCAAACAGGACATCATTCATAGGATGAAAATGATACTGAGGCTGCATCTGCATTTGCTCTTTTACAGGAAGCCGCCACTGACTGGCTTTTTTTTCATCTACCTTTTCCAGTTCTTTATAAGGAATCTGATTTTTCTCACTGGCCATCTGGATCAGTTCTTTATCGTAAAAACCAATCCCCAGTTTTTCTGCCAGCGCTTTTCCCAACAGCCTTCCCCCGCTGCCGTACATCCGGTTAATTGTAATAATACGATGTGCCATAGAGATACCTCCTTTGCATTAACACGATGCTTTTCTTTTCTATAATTATAGCATAAACTATGGAAATACTCTATGAAAAGAAGAAGATAAAACAATAAAATATATGAATGTCTGAGAAGCCGGAAGTAAATGAAAATGGCGGTTGCAGTTGCTTTTTCTGGAATTTTATATTATATTAAAGAATGAAATGCCCAAAAAAGGGAAAAATAGAACCACTTCTAAATACGTGTTATTTGAAAAGTAGAAAAAGGAGAAGTAAAATGGCAAACAGAAACGGTGAAAAAACCGCGAAACAGGTAAAAAAGAAAAAAAAGCGGAATAACCGTGTTTTTCGCGCTGTAGGAAAATTCCTGGTGATCATACAGATACTTCTGACCCTGGTTTTCATAGGACTGACCTGGAGATTAGGTATGATTCCGGAGAAATATGTGGCAGGACTTGCCGGGATTCTTCTGATATTCGCAGTGTTTTTGTTTACTCTGCAGGTGATTTCCAGAGGAAAAGCGATTGTCAGCAAACTGTTCAGCGTTCTGATGTCCGCGGTTCTGATCTATGGTTCTGTATATCTGTACAGAACACATGATGCAGTCTGGGATATCAGCGGAGATACTCTGGGAACAGAGGTAGACAGTATGCTGGTAGCGGTAAGAAGTGATGACCCTGCCGAAACGGTAGCGGATACAGCGGACTATATATATGGGATCCAGCATGCGGAGGACGGCAGTGATATAGACAAGGCTATGGAAATGGTAAACAGAGATGCAGGAACAGAGGTAGCAACTGCCGAGTACAGTAATCTGAATGAGCAGGCGGGAGCTCTTCTGGACGGCAGAGTCCAGGCTATCGTTTATAATGAAGGCTACGGCGGTATCCTGGAAGAGGTTTATGATGATTTCCAGAGCCAGATAAAGATTATTGCTCAATATAGTATTGAAAGTGATACAGACAATGCTGTTCTGGACAGGGCGGAAGAAGTAAATGTGGAAGATGAGACTTTCAATATTTATATCAGCGGAATTGATGTCTATGGTCCGGTGAGTACGAAAAGCCGAAGCGATGTAAATATTATCGCTACGGTAAATCCCACCACAAAACAGATTCTTTTGACAAATACACCAAGAGATTATTATGTTGTCATACCTGGTGTAAGCGGCAGTACAAAGGATAAGCTGACCCATGCCGGTATCTACGGAGTCGAAAGTTCCATGGCAACCTTGGAAAATCTGTATGATATTGATATTCCGTTTTATGCAAGAGTCAATTTTACATCTTTGATCACGTTGGTAGATGCTATGGGTGGGGTAGATGTAAATTCTGAATTTGCTTTTACTACAAGCGGTGAAGGCGGAGCAGTCATGAATGTACAGAAAGGTCTGAACCATTTTGACGGCAAGCAGGCCCTGGCATTTTCAAGAGAACGTTATAACCTGGCAGGCGGGGATAACCAGAGAGGAAAGAACCAGATGGCGGTTATCCAGGCTATGATCAAGAAGATGCTGACTCCTGAAATGTTGTTGAAGGCACCGGATCTGATTTCACAGGTCAGCGACAGTGTAGAGACTAATATGGCTATGGACCAGATTCAGGAGCTGATCCAGACCCAGCTGAACACCGGCGGGGATTGGAATGTAAAGACCATAGCAGCTGAGGGAACCGGTGAAAGCAATTACTGTTACTCTATGCCGGGAACCGCCTTGTATGTTATGGAGCCGGATCAGGCAAGCGTTGACAATATTAAAAATGAAATGCAGGCTGTGGTTAATGGCGAGATCCTTACCCAGTAAATAAAAGAGAAAAATCCTCTGCGATGCGCGGGGGATTTTTCTATTACAAAGAGAAGAGATTTTGAGTTTAAAAGCAAAAACTTTAAGGACGCAGATAAGTTCTCATATTTTTTAGGGCGTGTTTTTCCAAACGGCTGACCTGAGCCTGGGAAATACCGATTTCCTGTGCAACTTCCATTTGTGTTTTTCCCTGATAAAAACGCATTTCAATGATATTCCGTTCTCTTTCATCCAATCGTTTCAGGGCCTCTTTCAGGGAAAGGTCTTCTACCCAATTTTCTTCTTTATTCTTTTTATCGCTGATCTGATCCATTACATACAAAGTATCGCCGCCCTCGGTATAGACCGGTTCATATAAGCTCACAGGACTCTGGATTGCATCCAGGGCATAGACGATTTCTTCCTTTTCAATTCCGATTTCTTTGGCAATTTCACTGATCGTAGGTTCCTTCAGATTCTGTTTTACATAATTTTCTTTTGCATAAATTGCCTTGTATGCAGTATCCCTTAGAGAGCGGCTGACCCGGATAGAATTATTATCTCTGAGATAACGGCGGATTTCTCCGATGATCATTGGAACAGCATAAGTAGAAAATTTTACATTTAAGGTAGTGTCAAAATTATCAATGGCTTTTATCAGGCCGATGCAGCCGATCTGAAATAAATCGTCAGGATTTTCGCTGCTGTTGGAGAAACGTTTGATAACGCTTAATACCAGGCGCAGATTTCCTTTAATGTACTGTTCTCTCGCTTCCATGTCACCTTGCTTAATACGTTTAAACAACACCTCTTTTTCTTCATTTGTAAGAACCGGAAGCCGTGAAGTGTTCACTCCGCAGATTTCAACTTTGTTCAGTGCCATAGCAAGAATCCTCCTATCAAGTAATGGGAAAACTGTAAAATCAGATGTTCTCTTTAAAATGATTCTCACCATGCAGTGACAATATACGATAAAGGGAAAAATTTAATAAAGTTTTAGTCCTTGACAAAAAATGAAAAAGAGAGAAGTTTTTTCATTGAATAATGGTCAGATTTCTTTTATACTAAAAAAGTAACATGTTACAAAAAACCGGATTTTGTTCGGAATAATGAAATCACAGTATTAAAAAAGAGAGGAGGCGGTTGCCTATTGTGAATGAAAAATTAAAGGAAAAAATCCAGGAATCTCTGTCCAGTGTTCTGCCTATTACAGTCATTGTGTTGATTTTGAGTATCAGTCTGGTGCCTATGGAAATCGGTACCCTTGCCCTTTTCCTTACGGGGGCGGTTCTCTTGATCGTAGGCATGGGATTTTTCCAGCTGGGAGCAGAGATGGCCATGACACCTTTGGGTCAGAGTGTGGGAGGACGCTTAATTAAAAGCAAGAAGATTATTCTTATCATTTTAGTGAGCTTTTTTATGGGGGCTATTATTACCATAGCAGAGCCGGACCTCCAGGTTCTGGCAAATCAGGTGGCTTCTGTGCCTAACCAGGTGTTGATCTGGACGGTGGCTGTGGGAGTCGGCATATTTCTTGTGGTGGCTGTGCTGCGTATCATCTTTCGGATCAGCCTTCCTATGATGTTGTTAGTATTTTATATTCTTTTGTTTCTGTTGTCTTTCTTTTCTCCGGATTCTTTTACAGCTGTAGCCTTTGACTCCGGAGGAGTGACTACCGGGCCTATGACAGTACCCTTTATTATGGCTCTCGGCGTGGGGTTTTCTGCTGCGAGAAGTGACAGAGAAGGTGCAAGCGACAGCTTTGGCCTTGTAGCGCTGTGCAGTATCGGACCTATTATGATGGTTCTTCTTCTTGGAATTTTTTATAATCCTGAGGAGGCTGTCTATACTGCAACGGAAATCGCAGATATCGCCACTACTCAGGATGTGGTAAAACAGTTCATTTTGGCTGTGCCGGAGTACAGTAAAGAAGTTGTTGTCAGTATCCTGCCTGTTGGAGGAGTATTCTTACTGTTTCAGGTATTTACCCGGATCTTCCATAAACGTCAGGTCCTGAGAATGGTGGTAGGTTTTGTCTATACCATCGTCGGTCTGATCTTATTTCTGACAGGCGTAAACGTAGGCTTTGCTCCTGTGGGAAGTCTTCTGGGAAGCGGTCTCGGAGAAAGTGTATTCAAGTGGTCTTTGATACCGATAGGGATCATTATCGGTTATTATATTGTAAAAGCTGAGCCAGCTGTACAGGTTCTTAATAAACAGGTAGAGGATCTGACAGGAGGAACTATTTCCCATAAGATGATGAACTCAGCTCTTTCATTGGGAGTAGCCTGTGCAGTTGCTTTATCTATGGTCAGGGTCTTGACAGGAATCAATATTTATTGGATTATTATTCCCGGATATATTATAGCGATCATCATGAGCCGTTTTGTCTCTCCGGTATTCGTGGGTATTGCCTTTGACTCCGGCGGTGTTGCCAGCGGCCCTATGACTTCTACATTTCTGCTGCCTTTGGCAATGGGTGCTTGTACGGCGGTAGGAGGAAATGTGGTTACAGATGCATTTGGGGTGGTGGCTTTGGTAGCCATGGCGCCATTGCTTGCCATTCAGATCATGGGTCTGATCTATATGCATAAATCAAAAGCTGTGTCTCAGGTTGCAGAAGAATTTTCTGAAGATACGGTTGTTGAGATTGAGGAGGATTTTGAATGAGTACGCTACAGGAAGAAAAGCCCGCCGCTCTGCGGTTGATTATTTTTATCATGAGGGAAGAGGATGAAAAAAAGTTAGAAGCAATGCTGGATTCCATGTGCGTTCCTATATGGTATCAGTGCAGAGGCCAGGGAACTGCTCCTTCAGAGATCATGGATATTTTTGGCCTGGGAGGAACGCTCCGTCTGCTCACGATTGGGCTGCTGCCTAAGACAGACGCTAATGAAGTGCTGAAGAAAATGGGGGAGAAGTTTTCTTTTCATCAAAAGGGCAGAGGAATCGCGCTTACGATCCCGATAACCGGGCTTCAGACGCCTATGCTTCAGATACTGCAGCAGGAAGTACGGAGAGATATTGACCAGCGTGAGATAAAAAGAAAGATTCAGGAAAGGATTAAAGGGGATATGGCTGAAATACATGAAAAATTGAAATATAATGTGATTTGGGTATCCGTAGCGGCAGGCTACAGTGATCAGGTTGTAGATACAGCCAGAGAAGCAGGAGCAAAGGGCGGAACTGTCATGAGGGGAAGACGCCGGAATTCCGAACATGTAAGCCAGCGTTTCGGTATTTCTCTTCAGGAGGAGCAGGAGTTTGTGATGATCATTGTGCCAAAAGAGAAGAAGGTGCAGGTAATGTCTGCAATCTGCAGTTCCTGCGGTCTGCACAGCCCGGCTCATGGGGTAGTAGTTTCTCTTCCGGTGGATGAAGTGATCGGATTGGAAAAATAATAAATTTTTTGAAAAAAAGTGTTGACATTTCTCTTGGATTCAGTATATAATAGCAAAGCAGTCAGCGATAACGCTGATTAAGAACGGGATCTTAGCTCAGCTGGGAGAGCATCTGCCTTACAAGCAGAGGGTCATAGGTTCGAGCCCTATAGGTCCCATTCTTTTGCGAAAATACAAAAGAGAATATGGCGAGATAGCTCAGTTGGCTAGAGCATACGGTTCATACCCGTAGTGTC
>ERZ1643249.4446-NODE-4446-length-11727-cov-7.457676_pt1 | contig 11727 bp, 16 predicted proteins | sample MGYA00579263_ERZ1643249 | MGnify/ENA primary metagenome ERZ1643249 (study PRJEB29033, sample SAMEA4952264) | chicken gut metagenome | biome: Broiler Chicken; feature: Gastrointestinal Tract; material: Caecum | place: Ireland | collected 2018 | study: Broiler...
GCAAAATGAAGTAGAAATGTTTTGGAAAGTACTTAATAAAAGCAAATATAAAAACGAGTGGAATTCACAATATATTTATAACTTGATAAATAATAAAGAAATTTTAGAAAAATTAATAAAAAGTCTAAAGCGACATTATAAATTAATAAGTATAAACAATACAGTATCTTCTGGTTTTAATGAGTTATTTCGAACTAAAGTTAAAGAATACGATATTTGTGATGATGCTCCAAAAGATTTATTTTCTTTATCATATATAGATTCTCTAAACAAATTAGAAACTTTATCATCATATGAAAGAAAAAATAGCTCGCTATATTTAAAATGTTTTCAAATCTTTATAAAAGAATTTTTGTCTAATTATAAAAATGAAATAACTAAAGAAGAAATAAATATATTAGAAGCTTTATTTCAAAGGATAATTAATCATAAGAATATTTTTGAGATATTAGCAATAAATAATAAAAAAACACTTTATCATTATTATAAAACAGGTAAATTTAATTTAAATATTAATATCCATTTTGAACTTATTAAAAATTATAATGCAAAGCAATATTTAGAATTAAATTCATTATACAATAAAAAACAAAGTCAAAAGACAAACGCAGTTGATTGTAATAATGACAACTTAACAATAATTGTATCGCTTAATATGTTAGGATATGATTTAACTAAAAAAATAATAAATAAAGATTTTGCACAATTATATTATGTTACTAATTTCTTAAGTAAGAAACCTACTGATTATATTGAAAAAATTAAACCTTTATTGCGAGATATTATTAATAGTGTAAGAACTAAAGAAGGATATACAATAGATGCATTTTTAACATGTTTTACTTTACTATATGAACAAAGTAATATTAAAATAACTTTCACACGAATAAAGAATATGGTAGATTCTATTTCTTATGCTTTACTTCCAAATAATTATAATATTGCAAACAATTTAGAGAAACTAAATTTTATTCATAAAGGAGTACCTTTAAACGAAAAAGTGGAGGGAATAAAACTATATGATAGTTATAGATTTAGATTATATTCATCTATTCCCGATATAAAAGGAAAAATAGATAATTGTGAATACCAAATGGTTGATATGCATAGTGAAGAAATAATATCTAATGGTATTGAAAAATACATCGTAAAAGACAAATTAATAAGTAGTTGTTTAACACCAGCAGGGAAAGCATCTAGTTGCCTAAGACATGGTGCAATTAATCCTAATGGTAGATTTTTTAAGGTAGTATATCAAGGTAAAATAGTTGCCTATAGTTGGGTTTGGCGCCAAGGAGAAGTACTATGTTTTGACAATATAGAAGTAACAGATAATTGTTATAAACTAGATAATCCTGAATATATAATTTATACTGCCTATAAAAGCACAGCAGATGCTATAAGAGAAATCACTAATGAAAAAGAAGACAAAGGGATTAAATTAGTAATAATAGGAAGAAACGATATTGATGTTTCCAATCCATTTATAGATAAATTAGAAAGAGTAAATGACTATACTGAAAACTTATTTAAACCTAATTCAAAAGATAATCTATATCTAGAAGATTCATCAAAAAAACAATTAATTTTATCTGGAAAATATAGTGATGATTTGAAAACATATGATATAGAACCTATATATAAATGTAGAAGAAAAGAAATTAAAAGATTTAGTGATTTTGATAAAGAGTATCTAAGAAAAGAACTAAATTCTATCTACTTTGATTATTGTCTTGAAAATAATAATAAATATGAAAAGATAACTACTAATTACATAGATGGTTACTTAAATGAAGATTGGTTTGTAGGATATAAAGAAAATAATACTTATGATTTTTATTATAGAGGAAATGATGATAGGTTATTTAAAGAAGCAAAAAAATATCTAAAAAATGAAGATTTAAAAATACCTTCTGTACCTAACATTATAAAGTCCCCTAAAGAAAATATAGATAGACTATTAAATATCAAAAACTATCAGTTTAATATAGAAAAAATATTTACTTATTTAAAAAATTCCAAAAGGAAACAATTTGCATTAAAAGAAAAATACTTTACTCATAGCCCTAGATCTTTAGAAATATTTAGCAAAATATTAGAAGATAATTCAATTACATCAGCAGAGTACGGTGGACATGATGGGGGCACTGGTTGTAATGGTAGAAACTTTATTTCTGTTGCAAGAGTAAATAGTGAAGTTTATAATAGTTATGCAGGCTCCAAAACGTTTATTTTAACAGACAATCTTTGTGTCTTTGGAAAACCAGAAATTGAGCAAGAAATAATTATAAAAAAATTTGTAAATTCAAAATATCCTCTTCGAAATCCAGAGTGTGATGGAGAATTACATGTATTAGATAAAATTAATTTAGATAAATCTATAGGAATATTTGTATCACAAAATAGAATTGATGAACTAGTACAGATAGTTTATTTACAAGAATTATTTCAAAACGAAATACCACTAATTAAATTTGAAGATAATACCTATATTGATAAAGAAGTAATTAAGAAATATTCCAAAGTGCTAAAATAAATTGACAAAGGTAAATAATAAGGTATTAACTACTAAAAAGAAGAATAAAAATATTGAATGAATTATAGTTAAAGAACAACAATAATCAAAAGCCTTGTGGAAAAACTAATAACCAGTATTTGGTTACTTTTTCTTTTAAATAGAACTAACGTATTATATAATATAGTAAAGAGGAGGAAAAACTATGCAAAGAATTATTTTTCATATCGATGTTAATAATGCCTTTTTATCTTGGACTGCTGTTTATCTATTAAATCATGGCTATAAACAAGATATTAGAAAGATTCCTAGTGTTATAGGTGGAGATGAAAAAGCAAGACGAGGTATTGTTCTTGCTAAAAGTCCTATCGCTAAGAAATATGGTATTGTAACAGCAGAAACATTATATAGTGCTAGAAATAAATGTAAAAACTTACAAGTATTTTCTCCTAACTATGCTTTTTATAAAGAACAATCTAAAAAGTTATATAATTATCTATCACAGTATACTCCTGTAATAGAACAATACTCTATTGATGAATGTTTTCTTGACCTTACAGGTACTACACTTCTTTACGGTAATGATTATGTATCTCTAGCTCACAAAATAAAAGATGAAATCAAAGAAAAGTTTGGTTTTACTGTCAATGTTGGAATCGGAGAAAACAAACTCTGTGCAAAAATGGCAAGTGACTTTGAAAAGCCAGATAAAGTACATACTCTTTATTTAAATGAAATTGAAACTAAAATGTGGCCTTTAAAAGTAAATGATTTATTTATGCTTGGTAAAAGTTCTGCTAAAAAGTTAAATGACTTAGGAATATATACTATTAAAGATTTAGCTGAGTCTAATATAAATTTACTAAGAAGACATTTTAAAAGCCAAGGCGACTATTTTAAAGAAGCAGCTTTAGGAATAGATTATAGTAAAGTAGAACCTAGAAATGCTAAAAATAAATGTATTAGTATTTCAAGAACCCTACCATATGATGTAACTAAAAAAGAAGACTTACTAAAAATATTATTTAGTGAAACAGAGGAAGTCTCATTTTCTTTAAGAGAGAAAAAACTTTATACAGGCACAATTGCTGTTACTTATAGAAATAACCTTTTTAAAAACTATTCTCATCAAATAACATTAGATAATCCTACTAATGTAACCGAAGAAATATATAAAGGTGTAAAAATGATTTTTGAAGCTAGTTGGAAAGAAGATCCTATTAGAAATATAGGAGTAAGATTAGGTGATTTAAAAGAAAAAGCCGTTAGTCAAATGTCTTTATTTGAAGAATCTGATGTTAAAGTCGAAGATAAGGTAGAGGAAGTAATGGATAGCATAATAAAAAAATATGGAAAAGGAAGTGTTATAAGAGCTAGTAAAAAAGAAGAAGATTATAACATAGAAAGAAAATAAAAAAAGTTTTTGCACAACTTTTGTGGAAAAACTTAATTTAAAAGATTATTAATAATAGTATCAATCTCTTTATCACTTAATTTAATCTCTTCGTTAATTAATCCTATATCAGGATGAACATTATCATATTTATGAAAGTCAGAACCTATTGTAATTATTAAATTATGAGTATTAGCAAAATTATTCCAATGAACACACTCATTAATCTTATTACCAGTTCTTTCTATATAAATATAATTAGCTTCAATACCATCAGGCTTCATTTCATTAACTAACTCTAATGTATCTTCATCAGTTAAGCCATCTTCATATTTATAACAGACAGGATGAGCAAGTACTACTTTACCACCAGCTTCTCTTATCAACATACTAGCTTCCTTAGGACTAATAGTTTCTTTTTCTACATAACAAGGACATTCTTCATTCATTAGTGTCTCAATAAATTCACCTTTACTAGGAATATGACCAAAAGTTTTTAATAACAAATCCTTATTATCATTATTTTCTATAATATTAAGAGAAATATGAGCTTTAGTAACTGCATCAATCTTATCTAAAGAATTAACATCAATGATATAGCCTAACTCTTTTAATTTACTAGAAACATCATATAAATAAATATGCCTAGCATTACGAATATAATATAACTTATCTTTTAACTTTTTATTGTTAATATCAAAATTATAACCTAACACGTGAATTCCTATACCTTTAAATTTAGTAGAAATCTCAACAGCGGGAATTATCTTTATATTTTTCTCTTCTGCATATTTAAATAAATCATCATTATAAGCAAGAGTTGTATCGTGATCAGCGATTGCTATAACATTAACCCCATTATTAACTGCTTTATCAATAATCTCTTTAGGAGAGAGTTCTCCATCAGATAAATTACTATGAATATGTAAGTCTATAAGTTTTTTCATTATATCACATACTTTCTTTATTTCTTTCTACCGTTTCGTATTTCTTTATCATTTACAAATTCTTTTCTAGCTTGATATAAAGGCATTCTAGAAAGGTGATAACAAGTTAGTCGCTGCTCTTCAATATATCCAAAATCATCCTTCAAAGATTTATCAATTACAAGCATTAAAGAAGTATCAATTATACTATCAGGAGTCTCTAACCAACAATGACCACCTTCTTTTTCAGCATTTAAAGTACCTTTTAAAATAGGCAGTATTCCCGAAACAATATCAGCATCATAATAAGAATAACTCAACTGTCTGATAGCACCAACACAATTTCCAATATTATAACCTAGAAGAAACATATCAACAAATTCCCTCATTTCCTTAATTGGTGATACAAAATTTTGAGAATATATTTTATCCCATTCAGTTTCATCAAAAAAACGAATCTTATTTTCTTTCATACCTTTATCCACAAGATTGTGGAAATCATCATCATTATTATATAAGTTCCAAAACAAACCATAAGCTTTAATATTAGTAACCATAAACATTTCACTTCCAATATTCATAAAGTTTTATTAAATTTGTATTATATATATCATAAACAACAACTAAATTCAAATATATATAATAAATTTATCCATAAAACCTATTTATAATATATAGACCGACTTATTCACGGTCTAATTAATTCATTGTCTATTTAAGTTTTTTACAAAAAACTTTCAAAAAATGCTTGTATTTCAACGATTTCTATGATAATATTAATTACGTGTGACTGCTTAGATGTGGGAGGTTGTCGATACGCCAGGTTAAGTTGTTAACTGGATATCGGGTTATTCACACGGAGCAAGTCTATACTAGATATAGGCGAAGGGAGGACGTAAACAATGTCAACACAAAAGATTCGTATTAAGTTAAAAGCATATGATCATAGAATTCTTGACAATGCTGTAACTAAAATTGTTGAAACAATCAAAAGAACTGGAGGAGATATAGTTGGACCTGTACCTCTACCAACAGAAATTGAAAAATTCACAATTTTAAGAGCTGTTCACAAATATAAAGATAGTCGTGAACAATTCGAAAGAAGAACACACAAGAGATTAATTGACATTAAAAGCCCAAGTAAAGAAACGATTGATGCATTAGCACATCTTGATTTACCAAGTGGTGTCGATATCAAAATCAAAACAATCTAAAATAGGAGGAAATGAAAATGAAAGGAATCTTAGGTACAAAAAAAGGAATGACTCAAGTATTTACTACTGATGGTAAACTTATTCCTGTAACTGTTGTAGAAGTTGAACCTAATGTTGTTACACAAATCAAAACTAATGAAACAGATGGTTATGAAGCAATCCAATTAGGTTATAAAACAGTTAGAGAAAAACTAAGTAATAAACCAAAGATGGGTCATACCACTAAAGCTAATACTGAACCTAAGCGCTTCTTAAGAGAAATAAAAGGCGTAAATGTAGCTGATTACACTTTAGGACAAGTATTAGATGCTAGCACGTTTGTTGCTGGCGAAATTGTAGACGTTAGTGGAGTTAGTAAAGGAAAAGGTTTCCAAGGTGTAATTAAACGTCACAACGGGAGTCGCGGACCTATGGGACACGGTTCACAATATCATCGTGGAGTTGGATCATTAGGAACAATGAGACCAATGCACGTATTAAAAGGTAAGAAATTACCAGGACAAATGGGTAACGTAAACTCTACTGTTCAAAACTTAGAAGTAGTAGCAGTAGACTTAGAAAATAATGTAATTTTAATTAAAGGTAATGTGCCTGGACCAAAAGAAGGGCTAGTAGTAATTAAAACAGCTGTTAAGAAACCAGGTAAGAAAAATACTGCTAAAGACTTAATCACTTATGAAGAGATGAAAGAAGCTGAAGTTACTACTGAAGTAGAAGAAAATACTAATACTGAAGAAGTAGTAGAAGCTGCAACTACTGAGTCAACAGAAACAACAAACGAATAATCATCACTACAGTTTAAATAAAATTATGTTATGTAGTGAAAGGAGGAAAAAGTATGAAAAAGATAGATCTTTTAAATCTTAAAGGTGAAAAAGTAAATGAATTAAAATTAAATGAAGAAATATTTTCTATTACCCCAAATGATAAAGTATTATATGATGCAATTATTTTAGCAAGAGCATCATTAAGACAAGGAACACACTCTACTAAAAACCGTTCAGAAGTTAGCGGTGGAGGACGTAAACCTTGGAGACAAAAAGGAACTGGACATGCACGTCAAGGTTCAATTAGAGCTGTACAATGGGTAGGTGGAGGAAGATATGGAACTCCAGTACCAAGAGATTACAGTAAAAAACAAAATCGTAAAGAAAGAAGATTAGCATTAAAGAGTGCATTAAGTCATAAATTTAATGATAATGAAGTAATTGTTATGGAAGAGTTAACATTTGCTACTCCAAAAACAAAAGAAATGACAACTTTATTAAATACATTAAAAATAGCTGATAAGAAAGTACTATTTGTAGTAGATGACTTTAAAGAAAATGTAATTCTAGCATCTAGAAACATTCCAAATGTAGCATTAATAGCAGCTAACGAAATAAATGTATTAGACTTAGTTAACTCTGATGTTGCAGTCTTTACAAGTGAAGCTATTAAAATGATAGAGGAGGCTCTTAAATAATGGATACTAAATACTTAGAAATAATAAAAGCTCCTGTTATCACTGAAAAAAGTGGTTTTCTAGGAGAAAAAAATCAATATGTATTTAAGGTTTCTTCTAAAGCTAATAAAACAGAAATTAAACAAGCTATTGAAAAAATCTTTAAAGTACATGTAAAACAAATTAGAACATTGAATGTAAAACCTAAAAAAAGAAGAGTTGGTCGCTATACTGGACTTACAAATAGATATAAGAAAGCTATTGTAACTCTAGCTGATGGTGAGCAAATTGATCTTGGTTAGAAGGAGGAAATAAAATATGGCAATTAGAAATTATAAACCTACTACACCAGGACGTAGAAAAATGAGTACTCTAACAAATGAAGAGATTACTAAATCTACTCCAGAGAAAAGCTTAACAGTAACACTTAAGAAAAACTCTGGTCGTAACAATCAAGGAAAAATAACAGTTCGTCATCAAGGTGGCGGTGCTAAGAGAAAATATCGTCTTATTGATTTCAAAAGAGATAAAAAAGATATTACTGGTGTTGTAGCAAGTATTGAATACGATCCAAATAGAACAGCAAACATTGCATTAATTAACTATTTAGATGGTGAAAAAAGATATATAATCGCTCCTAAAGGTTTAAATGTAGGAGATAAAATAGTAAGCAGTGAAAATGCTGATATTAAAGTAGGAAATGCTCTTCCTATTATGAATATCCCAGTAGGTACTGTTATTCACAATATTGAACTTCGCCCTGGAAAAGGTGCTGCTCTAGCAAGAAGCGCAGGAAGTAGTGCTCAAATCCTTGGTCGTGAAGGAAAATATGTAATGATTAGATTATCAAGCGGAGAACAAAGAAAAGTACTTGGAACTTGTATGGCTACAATTGGTGTTGTAGGAAATGAAGATGCAAGTCTAGTTAAACTTGGTAAAGCAGGACGTAAACGTCATATGGGTATTCGCCCAACAGTTCGTGGTTCTGTTATGAACCCTAATGACCATCCACACGGTGGTGGTGAAGGACGTGCTCCAGTTGGTAGAAAAGCACCTCTTACACCTTGGGGTAAACCTGCTCTTGGATATAAAACAAGAAATAATAAAAAGACTGACAAATTTATTGTACGTCGTCGTAATAGTAAATAGGAGGATAAAATATGGCTAGAAGTTTAAAGAAAGGACCTTATGTATTTCCAAGATTACTAAAAAAGGTTCAAGAACTAAATAAAACTGGAAAAAAAGAAGTAATTAAAACTTGGTCACGCCGTTCTACTATCTTTCCTGAATTTATTGGTCATACCTTTGCAGTACATAACGGTAAAGAATTTATCCCTGTTTATGTTACTGAAGATATGGTTGGACACAAATTAGGAGAATTTGCTTTAACTCGTAAAAATGGTGGACACGGTTCAGATAAAAAATAATAAAGACTAGGAGGATATGAAAATGGAAGCAAAAGCAATCGCTAAAATGCAAAGAATATCACCTATTAAAGCACGTTTAGTAATCGATACTATTCGTGGAAAAAAAGTAAGTGATGCCCTAGCAATTTTAGAAAATACAAATAAAAAAGCAGCTATCCTTACTAAGAAAGTCTTAAATTCAGCAGTAGCAAATGCTGTAAACAATAACGGTTTAAATGCCGAAGATTTATATGTAAAGGAAGCACGCGTTGATGCTGGTCCTGTAATGAAAAGAGTATTATTCGATTCACGTGGCCGCATTGGACATAATGATAAAAGAACAAGTCACATAATAATAACTGTGGCTGAAGCTACAAAATAATAAGGAGGAACTATAGATGGGACAAAAAGTTAATCCAAATGGACTAAGACTTGGCATTAACAAAACTTGGGAAGCTAAATGGTATGCTCCTAAAGGTGAAGTTTCTAAAGTATTAGCAAATGATATTAAAATTAGAAACTATATTGATGAAAACCTTAAAAATGCAGGAATTGCCAAAGTCGAAATAGAAAGAACTCCAAAAAACTGTGAAGTTACAATTCATACTTCACGTCCAGGTGTAATCATCGGTCGTGGTGGTGAAGAAATAACAAAACTAAAAGATAAGATATCAAAAGTTGTTGGAGAAAACGTACAAATATCAATAGTAGATATTAAGAAAGCTGACCTTAATGCACAGCTAGTTGCAGATTCAATTGCAAGTCAAATTACAAATAGAGCATCATTCAGAATGGCTCAAAAACGTGCTATTAGAAATGCTATGAAAGCAGGAGCTAAAGGTATTAAAACTAAAGTATCAGGACGTTTAGGTGGTGCTGATATGGCTCGTAGTGAAGGATACAAAGAAGGAGTTATTCCCCTACATACTCTAAGAGCAGATGTTGACTATGCTACAAGTGAAGCTGATACAACATTTGGAAAAATCGGTGTAAAAGTATGGATCTATAAAGGAGAAATACTATCAAACAAAAACCAAGAAACAAAAGATAATAACAAAGATAGAAAAGCAAGTAAAAATAGTAAAGAAAGAAAAGAAAGTAAAGCTAAAGGAGGTAATTAGAATGTTAATTCCATCAAGAACTAAATATCGTCGCGTTCATAGATTACCTTACGAAGGCAAATCAAAAGGTAACCGCGAATTACACTTTGGTGAGTACGGATTACAAGCTAAAGAAGGTGCTTGGATTACAGCAAATCAAATCGAAGCAGCTCGTGTAGCAATGACTCGTTATATGAAACGTGGTGGTAAAGTATGGATCAATATCTTTCCACATATGCCACTAACTAAAAAACCAATTGGTACTCGTCAAGGTAAAGGTAAAGGTAATGTTGAAGAGTGGGTAGCAGTTGTTAAAGAAGGAAAAATAATGTTTGAAGTAGCAGGAGTATCAGAAGCTGTTGCTCGTGAAGCATTAAGGCTAGCTAGTCATAAATTACCAATTACTTGCAAATTTGTAAAAAAAGAAGACGGAGGTGTTACTAATGAAGGTTAAAGAAATTAGAGAATTATCAAATGATGAAATTAAAGCCAAATTAAAAGAATCTAAAGAAGAACTATTCAACTTAAGATTTAGTGGGGCTATGGGAAACTTAGAAAAACCTTCTAGATTAAGAGAATTAAGACACCAAGTTGCAAGACTTAAAACCGTTTTAAAAGAACGTGAAAAAGAAGCAAAGGTTGATTAGGAGGGAAGTTTATGGAAAAGAAAATGACACACGAATTAGTCGGTAAAGTTGTAAGTGCTAAAAACAACAAAACAATTACAGTTTTAGTTGAAACACATAAAATGCACCCACTATATCATAAAAGAGTTAAATCATCAAAAAAATACAGTGTACACGATGAAACAAACAAAGCTAAAGTCGGAGATGTTGTTAGAATTGTTGAAACTAAACCAATTTCTAAAACTAAACATTTCTACTTAAAAGAAATCGTAAAAGAAGCAGTTATTCTATAACTCTCAAGGTAAAGGAGGATAATCTATGTTACAACAAGAAAGTAGATTAAAAGTTGCAGACAACTCAGGTGCTCGTGAATTATTAGTAATTAGAGTACTTGGAGGAAGTCACGTTAAGACTGGAAATATCGGAGATGTTGTTGTTGGAACCGTTAAAAATGCAATTCCAAACTCTGGAGTTCCAAAGGGAAAAGTTGTAAAAGCAGTTATTGTTAGAAGTAAACAAGGTGTAAGACGTGAAGACGGAAGTTACATTAAATTTGATGATAATGCTTGTGTACTTATCAAAGATGATAAGAGTCCAATTGGAACACGTGTTTTTGGACCAGTAGCACGCGAACTTCGTGATAAAGACTATATGAAGATAGTAAGTCTTGCGAAAGAAGTACTATAAGGAGGAAAGTTATGAAGTTAAAAGTAGGAGATAAAGTAGTTGTAAAAGCTGGTTCTGATAAAGGAAAAGAAGGAAAAATAATCAAAACATTAAGAGGAGAAAATAAAGTTATTGTAGAAGGAGTACATATTGTTAAAAAACATCAAAAACCTACAGGAAATAACTCTGGAGGAATTCTTGAAATAGAAGCTCCTATCGATGCATCTAATGTTATGATAATTGATCCAAAAACTGAAAAAGGAACAAGAATCGGACATACAACTGATAAAAATGGAAAAAAAGTAAGAATAAGTACTAAATCTAAAGAAGTACTAGATTAGTGGAAGGAGGTAACATAATGACATTAAAAGAAAAATATACAAAAGAAGTAGTTCCAGCTCTTATGAGTAAATATGGTTATAAATCTATAATGGAAG
>ERZ1643249.4447-NODE-4447-length-11726-cov-9.662497_pt1 | contig 11726 bp, 14 predicted proteins | sample MGYA00579263_ERZ1643249 | MGnify/ENA primary metagenome ERZ1643249 (study PRJEB29033, sample SAMEA4952264) | chicken gut metagenome | biome: Broiler Chicken; feature: Gastrointestinal Tract; material: Caecum | place: Ireland | collected 2018 | study: Broiler...
ATCTTGATCATAAAATGGTCGTATTTTAGATAAATATATTTCACGAATAATCATAGATATCCCTCTTTTCTTATTTTAGTATATCACTATTTCAAAATTTCGTCAACAATTTTGTTTACTGTACTAAACAAAATTGTTATTTTTTTAATTTTTGTTCAGTATGCTTTTCTGTTTGACAAATAATATAATCTCTAATTATATTATCTATATCTTAATAAAATATGTATAATTTTAGGCGATTGCTTTCTTCTTTTTTATTTTATGATTTTCAAACGTCAAATATATTTTTGACTCCTAGTGAAGTTGGTGTTAATTTAAAAGATGGATACAATGGTGATCTTTCTTCTAAAGATGCTGGTAAAATAGGTGGTAACATGGTTAGAAAAATGATACAACAAGCTGAACAACAAATGAAATAGTTGTTTTACACCTTTAATACACATTTCGTGTGTTAACTTCAGGCAGAAAGTTAAATTTTGCTTTTATATATTTTATTTTAAAATACATAAAGGCAGGATTTGATTTCCTGCCTTTTCTTTATTTCTATGCTTCTGGTTCTACTAAACCATAATTTTTTCCATCTTTCAATTTATGTATTACATTTACTTTTCCTGTTTCTACATTTATAAATGTTAAGAAGTTATGAGTTGGTTTTTCTTGTAATTTAAGTACAGCATCTTCTGGTAACATTGGTTTAATTTCATAATATGATGTTTTTATAATTTCATCTGTTATTTCAGATGGTTTATCATCAGAGATTTCCATTGTCTTTAAACTACCTTCTCTTAGCATTTTTTCTTTTTTTGTTTTTACTTTTCTTATTTGGCCTTCTAAAATATCTATATCTTTATCAATAGATGCATACATATCTTTATCTTCTGTTACTGCTCTATATTTTTCTCCTCCTGCTAATACACATATTTCTGCTATTTGTTCATTTTTTTCTGTTCTTAATGTTACATCTGCTTCTGCATTCTCAAAATATTTATCAATTCTGTCTAATTTTTTTTCAACATAATCATTAATTGCTTCTGTTATTTTTAATTCCTTTCCTATTATTTTTATTTTCATAAAAATCGCTCCCTTCCTATTTCATGTTTTTATTTTAAGTTATATTCCTATTATATACGTTATTTTCTTTTTTTTCAACCTTTTTAATTTAAAACTTCAAATCATAGTTACTATTAAAACAATTCTTCAAGCTTATACTCTTTTTCCATTTTCTCATTAAAATATATTCTAGTAATTAATTTAAACTCTTCCAATGATTCATTTTTCAAATTAAATGAAAATAATTTCTTAGCTGGAGCTGATATAGTATATTTTATCGCATTAAAAGTACTTTCAGACATAAATATAGAAGACTTGTCCTGTCTACTACAAGCTTCACATTTAACTCCATTATCTCTTATACTAAAATAATTTAAATTCTCTTTTTCTTTACAATTAACACATGAATATATCCTAGGAGTAAAACCTAATATGCTTAATAATCTTAATTTAAATATACTTATAACTAATTCTTTGTCTTTATCTGTTTCAGCTATTGTATATAATGCATTTAAATAAAGTTGAAGTATATTATAAGAATTTTGATTTTCATCTGTTACATCTTGTACAATTTTATTTAAATGTATTGCATATTTTAATTTCTCTAAATCTGTTCTTATTTTGTAAAACATCTCTATAGTTTCACAAGAATTTATATGATATGTACTAGTTCCTTTATACATTAAATATTCACAAAAGCAAAAAAGTTGGGTTCCTGCTAAAAGAGCACTTTTAGGTCTTCTAGCTCCTTTAGCAGAACATGATATTTTACCAAAATTTGGTGTTAATATTGTAAGCATTTTATCATAATCACCCATATTATTTTCAGCTAATACTATTCCTTTTATTTTTATTGTTGCCATATTTACCTCTAAAACTATTTTTTATAATTCTTCTTTTTTTTCAAAATTTTCTTTTTCTATATAAAAATCCTTTTTTTCTATTTTATCTTCTATGTCTTCTATTTGTTTTAATTCTAAATAAGTGTTTATATCTCCTGTATTTTTGAATGTCTCCCATGCGATCTTTTTTATCATAAGCTATCATCTCCATTTTTAGTTTTCACTATTATCTTTTGCATTTTTCATTTTATTATTCAAAATAACTATTGTAATTTGAATTTATTTACTATTGATGGATTATCTATCCAATCTTCTTTTACTTTAACCCATGTTTTTAAATTGATTTTTATTCCAAAATTTTCTTCCATATCAATTCTAGCAGCTCTTCCTATTCTTTTTAACATTTCTCCATTTTTTCCAATTATTATTCCTTTATGTGATTCTCTTAAACAATATATTGTTGCTTCTATGTCATAAATCTGTTCATTTTTTTTATTTTTTCTTAATTTCATTTTTTCAACTTCTACATATATTCCATGAGGTACCTCATCTTGTAACAATTTTAATGCTTTTTCCCTTATTGTTTCTTCTGCTAGTTGTCTCATTGTTTGGTCAGTATATTCTTCTATATCATAATATGCAGGTCCTTCTTTTATGTTCTTTTCTATTTCTTCTAATACAACTTCCTTATATTTTATATCTGTAGCTGATATAGGTATCACTGCTTCAAAATCATATTCTTTTCTATAAATATCTATTAACTTTAGTAAACTTTCTCTTTTTACTAAATCTATCTTATTTATAATTAATATTGTTTTTCGATTTGCTTTTTTTATTTCTTCTAATATTAATCTATCACCTTTTCCTATATCTTCACTTGTGGCTTCTATTAAAAATAATATAACATCAGCATCAGGTATACTTGCAAATGAAGTCTCATTCATTGTTTCATTTAATTTATGTTTTGGTTTATGAATACCTGGTGTGTCTGTAAATATAATTTGTGAATTTGGCCTATTTACAATTCCTTTTATCGCAGTTCTTGTTGTTTGAACTTTATTAGCTATTGCTGCTACCTTTTCTCCTACCAATAAATTTAAAAGAGTTGATTTTCCTACATTTGTTCTTCCTACTAGTGTTACAAATCCTGATTTAAATTCTGCCATTTTTGTTTAACTCCCTCCTAGTTCTTTCTTAACAACTTTTATTTCTATTTTTATTACAGTTATATTATACACCATTTTTTTGCTAAATTTGTAGAAATTATGAAATTTCTTTATATTTTTTTATTGGCAATTGGGGACGTGCCAAAATGGACATTTTTTGGTCAAAAGGGACAGACCTTGACCTCATATGACATTTTAAAGTCCTCACCAGTCCCTTTGTATAACTTATCTGTATTTTGCTTTGCTTCGCACAACTAAGAAATGTTCGTGCACCAATTTTACGTTAGTAAAATTGTGTGCAACCGTTGGAGCTAAGCGACTTTTTAAGTTATAGGAAATACAATTTCCTATAACTTAAAAAAAGCATGACATATATTATAATTTAATTTTATAAATATATGCCATGTTTTTTATTATATAGGTCTGTCCCTTTTGGACAAAAATTGTCCATTTTGGCACGTCCCCAATTAACCAATTAAGCATAAGCTTGACGTTTTCTAAAGTTAAGTAAATTAGTAATTTCATTTTCTTTTTTAATTGTCTTTTTAGTTTTCTTAGCTCTTTCTTGTTCAAGTTCTCTTTTTTGTTTCTCAGCCATTGATTGACAAATAGCTTTTTGATATGTAAAATGAGTATCCTGAGCTATCTTGCTCCAATTATATTCATTTCTTACTTTATTTTTTGCTTTTTTAGTTATATCTGCACATAATTTGTGATCATATAACAATTCTAAAATTGAATCAGCAATTGAGTTTGGATTTCCTGCATAACTCTTCATTCCATTTTCTCTATGCTGAACAATTTCATTTAAACCTCCAACATCTGAAACAACTATTGGATTTTCTGATAGCATAGCTTCTAAAGCTACTATTCCAAATGGTTCATAAGTACTTGGAAATACTGCTATATCAGCCGCTTTATACATTCTTTGTACATCTTTACCATTCATATATCCTGCAAAATATACTTTATTTCCTATTCCCATGCTATTAACTTGAGCTTTTAATTCGTCCAGCATTCCACCTTTTCCACATATGATTAATTTTGAATCATGATATCCATTTAATATCTTTGGCATAGCACTTATCAAATGCTGAACACCTTTCTCATATACTAATCTGCCCATAAATAATATTATTTTTTCATTATCCATTGCATATCTTCTTCTAAAATTATAATCTCTTTCTATTCCATTAAATAAATTTAAATTAACTCCATTTGGTACTACATTTATTTTTTCATATGGTAATCCAAAAAGTCTTTGTAATTCATTTTTCATATAATTGCTGTTTACTATTACCTCTGAAGCTTCATATGTTAACATCCATTCTGTATCATTTATGTATCTTTGTGTCTCATCATGTATTCCACTATTTCTTCCAGCTTCAGTTGCATGTATAGTTGCAACTATAGGAATATTATATGAATTTTTTAATGTTTTTGCTGCATATGCTACTAACCAGTCATGTGCATGTATAACATCAAAATTACCTTGTTCTGCTATTATTTCATTAGCTTTTGCAACTAAATTAAAGTTTAATTGCATTATCCAATCTATAAAATTATTAGGATTTATCATATAGTTGTCTACTCTATATACCTTTACTCCTTTATCATCTTCAAAGTATGGCATATCTCCATCTTTATATGTAACAACTGTTACATCATGACCATCTTTTAATAGAGTTCTTGATAAATCATATACAACTCTTGCTATACCTCCTACTACTCTTGGTGGATATTCCCATGTTAACATCAATATTTTCATTGATATACTCCCTTTCATTTTTGATTTTCTTTCGTTTCTGACAAATTAATATATTCTTAGTATATTTTATACAATTTTTTTCAAAATGTAAATGCTTTTTATAATATTTTTTTATTTTTATATTATTGATCACAATTCACAGCAAAAATTTATTTTTAAAGATGTTGATATATTAATATTGATTAAATTTTGAATGTAATTGGAGATGTTTTAAAATTTGTTATATGATTTATGGAGGGATGTTCACGGTACTCGATGGTACGAGAGGGTCTGAGTGAAAGAAGCTCAATAAATTATGTTACAAATTCTTAAATATCGTATTGAGCCGAAAAATTTATGAAATATTAATATATCAACATCTTTTATATCATTTTGAATTGTAACTATTCTAGATTATTATTCAGACCTTATATAATTAGTTCTTATTGGTTCTTCTCTTTCAGGTACCTCTATTCCAACTTTACTTCCTTGCTCTATACACTTTAATAACCATGACATATTATTTCCTAATGTTCTCATTGTTTGCATTCCCTCTTCATCTTTTACTACCTCTTCTGGAGTATTTCCGTGAACCATATTCCAATATTGTGATGATACTATTGGCATATTATTTATTGTAAAATATTTATTAATTTGGTCAAAAGTTGATGTTGCTCCTCCTCTTCTACAACTTACCACTCCCGCACCAAGCTTGTTTTGGAACACATTTTTTCCAGCATAAAACACTCTATCCATAAAAGATGTCAATGCTCCACTTGCTGAAGCAAAATGTACTGGTGTACCAAATACAAATCCATCAGCATCTTTTGCTTTTTCTATAAACTCATTTACTTTGTCATTCATAAAACATTTTCCTGTATTTTTACACTTACCACATCCTATACATCCTGCAATAGGCTTTACTCCAACCCAAAATATCTCTGTTTTAATATCATTTTTATTTAACTGTTTTTCAACTTCTTTTAATGCTGTATATGTGCACCCTTCTTTATGTGGTCCTCCATTTACTAAAATTACTTTCATTCTTTACCAGTCCTTTCATTTTTATATTATTGAGATTAATGTTCAAACCATTTTTATACATATTATATTAATATTTTTACAATTATTTCTGAACAATAACTCCTTATAAACTATTTTCTAATTAATTCTATTAGTTTCACATTTTTTTATTCCTCTTATTTTTATTTCATTTTTTAAAGTTTCTTATTTTTCCTTTTCCATTTTCTGAAGTTATTTCTAATATTTCTCCGTTTACCATAGCTACTTGTGGTGATACATGTCCTATGTCTGCATCACATATTACTGGTATGTTTAAATCTCCTAACACATCTTCTACTGTTTGATTAAAATCAATATCATAATCATTTCTAATAAATAAAGGTCTACCAAATATTATTCCTTTACAATTTTTAAAATATCCTGCCATCTTCATTTGCCATAATGTAAGATACAAAGTTGGTGTACTCATTTCAAAAACTTCTAGAAACCATACAATTCCATCTTTCTTATATTTTTCTATATAATTACTTACATTATCATATTTTGTTCCTATAAAAGGTTTTATACTATCTAGACAGCCTCCTATTGCTCTTCCTTTAAATTGTATTTTTTCCTCACCTTTTAAATTTATCCATTTTGTTTCTTGGGTTAAATCATAGCCCTTTTCTAGTTCTTCTTCTTCATTTTTTATTTCTTCTATAACTTCTTGATTTTCAAGTTCTTTTTCATCATCTTTTTCAATTCTAAAATCAATTATTTCTTCATGTTTTTCAAAAGATTTTTGTTCTATTTCTTTTCCTGACGCTATTTTTAATGCATCTGTTAAATTCCTATATAATGGTCTCATTGCATAATCTTTTATTGTTTGGCAATAAATAGATGGTATTTCTAACATTGTATTAAATATATAATTTATTCCTGTTATGTCAGAAAAACCTTGCATCCACTTTGGCTTTAATTTTTTTATCTTTTCAAAATCTAAATATTCTAACATTTCTACTAAGAAATCTCCACCTGTTGCAAATATAATAAATTTTACATCATCATTTTCTAATAACCCCATAAACTCTTTTGCCCTTTGCTCTCCTGATGCACTTCTTCCTCTTTCTTCTTTCCTTACACTTTCTGTCTCTATTACCTTATATCCCATTTCTTCTAATTGTCTTTCTGCCATTTCTAATCTTTTTATAGCAATTTCCTTTGTAATGCCTCCTGATGGCGCACAAATTCCTATTGTATCACCTTTTTTCAAATTTTCTGGATAATTCATAAAAATAATTCTCCTTTACTTATTTTTTACACTTATATATTATTATTTATTCAAAAACTCAAAAAATCTTTTCTCCTTTTCTTCGCTTCTTGATGAGTCTATAAATTTTACTTTTCCTTTTTCTGCTTTCTTGCTTATTAACTCATTTTCTTCTAATACATCTTTTAAATGAATAGCCAATCTATTTGCACCATTGAAAAATTTCACATTATTTCCTATCACTTGCATAATTTCTTTTTTGATTAGAGGATAGTGAGTACATCCTAAAACTATATTTTCAACATTATCTTTATATTGACCTATGTTTTCTTGTAGATACTTTTTTATTTTTTTAGTATTTCCTTCTTCAATTATATCTGCAAGTCCTACACATTCTAATAATTTTGTTTTGTGATTATTGTATTTATGAAACAATAAATTAAATTTTTCGCTTTTTATGGTTCCTTTAGTCGCCATTACTAAAGTATTTTTATTATATGCATAATCATATACCATCTTATATGCTGGCTCTATTGCAAATATTAGTATATCTTTATATTTTTCTCTTAACCTTTTTGAAGCTACTGCACTTGCTGTATTGCAAGCAATCACAATTGCTTTACAATTCTTTTCTACTAAAAACTTTGATATTTCTTCACATCTATCTATTATTTCTTCAGCTTTTTTATCACCATATGGATTATTTTTTGAATCACTATAATATATATAGTTTTCATTTGGCAGGATTTTTATTATTTCTCGAAGTACTGTTGCTCCACCAATTCCTGAATCAAATATCCCTATATTTTTTTCTTGCATTGTTTTCTCCTTATATTATAAATTTAGTTTTTATAGGTTATTCAACTTTTTCTTTATTTATTAATCTATGTTTCCACTTTATCACTTTTTACTATTTTTTTCAACATAATTTTTACTCTTCTCTGATTGTTAGGTAACTATAAGAAACATAAAGATTTGTCGACGCGAAAAATTGCTACGTAATTTTTCTGTGCATGCATCATTATATATTAGAAAATCAACAAGACTTTTTAATATATAACAATACAAAATCCGTTTACAACAATTAATTAAAAAATTGTTATAAACGGATTTTATATTTTTCTATATATTTTTAATATTTTTCTTTTTAAATATTACAAAAGTTGGCAATATCATTATTAAGAAATAGATTATACATATAATTGCAGAAAATATTGAAGTTAATCCTTCCATTATTGGCATTGCTCCAAATAAGTATTGCGAAAAATCCCAATTTAATGTTACAAAGTATTTTAAAAATCCAATATTATATTCTATTGCAAGTTGATTTATTACTGCTACTCCCATATATCCTAGTAAGGGAATAGATATAGCAACTGGTGCATTTGTAAATATTGTGCTTAATGCAAATGACAATGTTGCAAGTAATATTATAATTGGTAATTGTGTCACTAATTGTATTGCTGAATATGCAAATACATTAAATTCTTGTATCATATTTGTATCAAAATTATAAATTACTATTGGTATATTTAAGCTATCAAATCCATATACAATTCCACCAACTATTAATTCCATACCTATTATCATAATTGTTGAAAATACTATCATTATTAGTACTGTTATAAATTTTGCAAGTAATATTTTTTTTCTACTATATGGCTTTACTAATAGTAATTTTATTGTTCCTTTATTAAATTCTTCACTTACAATTGTTCCTGCTATCATTACAACTATTACTATTATAAATAATCCATATATATTAAAGAAATTTGACAAAACACCTCTTACATCATCTGATTTTTTTATGTCTACATGATTTTCTATTATATATTTACTTATTTCTTTTTCCTTAACACTTTCATTGTATTCTTTTTTCTCTTGATATGTTAATTCCTCTTTTGATGTATTCATTTGCTCTACTGCATAACTCTGTTCTTTGTAATTTTCTAATGCAGTATTCATATAATCATAACCATATTTTATATCTTCATCTACTCTATATTTTGCTACTTCTAAATCAATTTTTGCTGTTTTAATTTCTGTTTCCAACTCTTTTAATCTTTGCTTATCCTCTGTATTATTTTTTTCATCTTCAAGTGTCTTTACTTTTTCTTCTGCCGTTTTTAATTCTTCATCTGCAAAATATCTCCAATCGCCATTTTTTAGCATATTTGACAATTCTTGTATTTGTTCATTTATTTTATTTGCTTGTTCTTCATTTTTTTCTGCTCCATATAGATATGTATTTCTTTCAGTTATATATGCCTCCACTGTTGATGCAATTATTTGTATTTGCCAATCATTATCATCATATTCTTGCATCATATCATAAACATCTAATACTGTTTTATATTCTATATACATTTTAGTATCATTTGGTCTATTAGGATCTAATCCAGTTATTGCTTCTCTTGCATATTCTACATAGCCATCACTATAATATGAAAAACTTGAATCACCATAAAAATATTTATTTAAACAATTTGATAAAATTACAAATGCTAATGTGATAAATAATATTATATATATAGCTTTTTTCTTAAAAATTTTAATTAACTCATTCTTTATTAAATTACTCAATTACATTCCCCCCTGTCTTTTCAAAAAATGCATCTTCTAGTGTTTTCTCTTCTTGTTTTACTTCATATATTTTTACTTTATTTTCTACTAATTTATTTATAACATCTGGTACTTCATCTTTTGATATTTTTAATTCAAACTTGTTTTCATCTAAAATAACAATTTCTTTTAATACTTTTTTAGCAAGATTTATATCATCTACTTCAAATATTTTTAATTCTTGACTTGCTTCTTTTTTTATCTTAGAAATTTCACTAGTTTCTATTACCTCTCCGTTTTTTATAATACATACCTTATTGCAAAAATTATCTAATTCTGCTAAATTATGACTAGATATTAATATTGCCATTTTTTCTTTTGTTGCAAGATTTACTAATAATTCTCTCATTTCTTTTATCCCTTCTGGGTCCAATCCATTTGTAGGTTCATCTAATATTAATAAATTTGGCTTATGTAATATTGCTTGTGCAATTCCCAATCTTTGTCTCATTCCTAGTGAGTATTTTGATACTTTATCATTAATTCTTTTTTCTAACTTTACTAGCTTTACTACTTCATCAATTCTTCCTTTTGTTACTCCCTTATATAAATTTGCTACTAATTCTAAATTTTGATACCCTGATAAATACATATACATATCTGGATTTTCTACAATTGCGCCTACTTTTTTTATGGCATGTTTAAATTCTTTTTCAATATCATATCCATTAATATTTACCTTTCCACTTGTTATACTTTGTAAGCCTAAAATTAATTTAATTGTAGTAGTTTTTCCTGCCCCATTTGGTCCAATAAATCCTAAAATATCTCCTTGTTTAACTTCTAAAGATACATTCTTTAGTATTTCTTTTTTTCCAAATGTCTTGCATAACTTTTCACATTTTAAAATAGTTTCCATTTTCATCCTCCTTTTTTTGTTTTTTTCATATTAACATATATTTATTTATTTGCTATTTATTTTTTCTTAATATTTTATGAAGTATTTTTTACATTTCTTAATTTTTTCTTATGCAGAAAAAAGTTGCTAAATTTTTTTAACAACTTTTGCTTTCATTGAACTTTACTTTTTTATTTACAAATTCTTCTGAAAAAGTCTTGTTAGCATTCACAGCTACAAGGCTTTTTCATATAATACTATGAGGTGTTATTATGAATTCATGTGCTTTTGTTAACTTTATTTCTCTTCTTGCTTGTGAAATTGTCAAAGATAAATCACAAGAAGAAATTGAAATATTAGCTGCCTTTTTTACCCAGCTTGGAGATACTTTAGCAACTCTTTCAGCTTTAAACAATAATTAATTTATTTTTTAATATTTCAAAATCTGCTTTTGTTATTGATATTTTTACATACATTTTCTTCTAAAAAATAAAATTTTATATTAACTATGTGTTTTTATAGTTTTTAGCTTAGAATTTAATTTTGCATATATTGGTTTCATTTTTTCTTCATTAGTAAGTTTTGTGGCTTTATCTATTTCAACCCATTTTACAGCACTATTTTCATCTTCTTTTATTCTTAATTCATCTTCCTCATTAGCTTCGAATAAAAAACAACAATCTAAATGTAAATGTGACGATACAAATTTTCCCCTTTTAATATGACTATCTACTGTAAGTATTTGTAATCCATATATTCCATCACTTAGTAACTTTAAGTTATTAAGTCCTGTTTCTTCTTCTGCTTCTTTTATTGCAACATGTAACAAATCACTATCTCCATCGGCATGTCCTCCAGTCCACGCCCATGATTTATAAATATTATGATATATCATCAATACTTTGGTTCTATCTTTGTTTACTATCCAATTAGATGCTGTGAAATGACACATTTTATTTTTTCTTGTTAATACATCTTCAAATTTATCTATATATTCAAGCATCAGTTCTTTATCGCTTGCCTCTTGTTCATTATATGGTATATATTTTTCAATTTGCTCTTTTATTTTCAAAATTTTTCACCTAACTTTCTTTTTTACTACAATTATAACACAAAAATATTGAAATCTTATAAATTAAACATCAAATTATCGGCTTAACGCGTCAACGTTTGATTTTTTTGCAAAAAA
>ERZ1643249.4450-NODE-4450-length-11719-cov-4.283093_pt1 | contig 11719 bp, 10 predicted proteins | sample MGYA00579263_ERZ1643249 | MGnify/ENA primary metagenome ERZ1643249 (study PRJEB29033, sample SAMEA4952264) | chicken gut metagenome | biome: Broiler Chicken; feature: Gastrointestinal Tract; material: Caecum | place: Ireland | collected 2018 | study: Broiler...
TACAGTAAGCATAGAAAGTATCGCATTGATGCCATGTAATCCGAATATCGGAGGAAGTTCAAAAGGACATCTTGTACGAGAGATTGACGCTCTTGGCGGACAGATGGGCAGGGTGATCGACAAGACATTCATACAGTCAAAGATGCTTAATAAATCTAAAGGTCCTGCAGTACATTCGCTGCGCGCTCAGGCGGATAAATCGGATTATAGTCATGAAATGAGGAAGATACTGGAAAATCAGGAAAATCTTACGGTTAAGCAGGCAGAGATTGTGGATATATTAACGGAAAACGGACAGGTCAGCGGTGTTGTAACTCATACCGGAGGTATATATCCGTGCCGTGCTGTCGTTTTGGCCACAGGTACTTATTTAAAAGCAAGATGCTTATGTGGTGAGTCTATTACCTATACAGGGCCAAACGGCCTTCAGGCAGCTAATCAGTTGTCGGAGTCACTTAAAAAGCTGGGAATAGAGCTTGTAAGATTTAAAACAGGTACGCCGGCACGAATTGATAAAAGGACGATAGATTTTTCAAAAATGGAGGAGCAAAAGGGCGATGAGAGGATTGTCCCCTTTTCATTTACCACAGATCCGGAGACTATTCAAAAACCGCAGGTTTCATGCTGGCTGACTTACACAAACCCGTCGACCCATGAGATTATCAAAGAAAATCTGGATCGTTCTCCGCTTTATGCAGGTGTTATCGAAGGCACAGGTGCGAGATATTGTCCGTCAATCGAGGACAAAGTTGTAAAATTTTCCGATACAGACAGACATCAAGTATTTATTGAACCGGAGGGAAATTATACAAACGAAATGTACATTGGAGGTATGTCCAGTTCTCTTCCGGAGGATGTTCAGTACCGTATGTACCGTTCGGTTGCCGGGCTGGAGCATGCAAAAATTGTCAGAAATGCCTATGCGATAGAGTATGACTGTATTCCAGCTACTCAGCTGAAATCATCATTGGAATTTAAGAAAGTCAGCGGATTATTCAGCGGCGGACAGTTTAACGGAAGCTCAGGGTATGAAGAGGCAGCGGCTCAAGGATTGATTGCCGGTATTAATGCGGCGATGAAGCTGCTTGGCAGGGAACCGTTGGTTTTAAAACGTTCAGAGGCATATATCGGCGTGCTGATTGATGATCTGGTGACAAAAGAAACAAAAGAGCCATATCGAATGATGACTTCCCGAGCTGAATATCGTCTGCTTCTTCGTCAGGACAATGCAGATCTGCGCCTGACAAAAATCGGTTATGATATCGGACTGATTGATGAGGAAAGATATAAACATCTTTTGGAAAAAGAAGAGATGATAAATAAAGAAATCGAGCGTGTGCACAGTGTGCATATCGGCGGCAGCAGGCAGGTCCAGGAATTGCTGGAGAAGTATGGAAGTACACCGTTGAAAACGGCGGTTTCATTAGCAGAACTTATAAGACGACCTGAATTAAATTATCATATACTGGAACCGATAGATCAGGAAAGGGAGATGCTGCCGGAAGAAGTTATTGAACAGGTTGACATAAATATAAAGTATGAAGGATATATTGTTCGGCAGCTGAAGCAGGTGGAACAGTTTAAAAAACTTGAAAATAAAAAATTGTCTGAGAATATAGACTATATGTCTATCAGTGGCTTACGGACTGAGGCAAAGCAAAAATTAGATGCTATAAAACCATCATCAGTTGGGCAGGCGTCGCGAATTTCAGGTGTTTCTCCGGCGGATATTTCTGTACTTTTAATTTATTTGGAACAGATGAGACATCATAAAAATTGATCATTTTATAAGTGGAGCAGATAAATGAATAATAAAGAATATTTAATAGAACGTCTTAAAAAGGCGAAAATAGAAATCAGTGATCAACAGTGTTCTCAGCTTTTAAAATATTATGAGTTGCTCGTGGAACGTAATAAAGTTATGAATCTTACTGCAATTACGGAGTTTAAGGAAGTTGTAGATAAGCATTTTGTGGATAGTTTGGCTTTAATTGCTCTTTTTGGTGGACAAAATGAGACTAAAGAAGCAGTCATGGGGAAAACTTTAATTGATTTGGGTACAGGAGCAGGTTTTCCGGGAATACCTTTAAAAATTGTTTTTCCAGATTTAAATGTTGTGCTTTTGGATTCATTGAATAAGAGAATTGTATTTTTAAATGATGTTATTAGTGAACTTGAGTTGAAAAATATAGATGCGTTTCATGGAAGAGCAGAAGAGTTTGGACGCCAAAAGGCGTATAGGGAGCAATTTGATTTTTGTGTTTCCAGAGCGGTAGCAAATTTATCGACACTTTCAGAATACTGTCTGCCATTTGTTAAGGTTGGAGGAAGTTTCATTGCTTATAAGTCTGGAAAAATTGATCAGGAAGTAAACGAATCACAAAAAGCAGTCCGTGTAATGGGCGGCAATTTGATAGAAGTCAAATCTTTTGTACTTCCTCAGACTGATATTGAAAGAACTTTAGTGCATATAAACAAAGTAGAATTAACGCCTAAAGTTTATCCTAGAAAAGCAGGAAAGCCGGCAAAAGAACCTATAAAATGTTAATATAAAACAGGGAGAATGTTTCATGTGAAACATTCTCCCTGTTTCTCTATCCGATTGTGGATTCCAAAGATTCTAAAAGATCAATAATTCTTTCAAAGTCATCGATAGAATAATATTCTATTTCGATTTTTCCTTTATTGTTTGATTTAGATTTAATACTTACCTTGGTTCCCATAATTGATTTGATTTTTTCTTCAATATTTTTGTAAGCAAGTTGATGATCTATGGCTTGTTGAGTATTTTGATTTTCGGCTTTCTGAGAAGTCAGTGTTTTAACAAGTCGTTCTGTGTCGCGAACACTCATAGAATTGTCAAATATTTTCATAGCAATTTCATATTGCAGATCTTTGTCAGGAAGTCCTAACAAAGTTCGGCCATGACCGCTGGAAATCATACCGTCGATAATCATCTGTTGAACACGTTCATCGAGTTTTAGAAGACGCAATGAATTAGTAATTGCAGTACGACTTTTTGCAACTTTCTCAGCTGCTTCATCTTGCTTTAGGCCAAATTCTTGTATTAATCTTTGAAAGGCCTGAGCTTCTTCTATTGGATTTAAATCCTCGCGCTGTATATTTTCAATAAGAGCAATTTCAATGACTTCAATAGGAGTATATTCTTTAATAATCGCTGGGATTTCAGTCAATCCTGCAATCCGCGCGGCTCTCCATCGTCTTTCTCCTGCGATAATCCGATAATATGAATTTTCCTTTTGAAGAATTAAAGGCTGTATTACACCAACCTGTTTAATTGATTCGGCCAATTCGTGCAAAGCATCTTCGTTGAAATTTTTACGCGGCTGCATCTGGTTAGGTTCAATCTCATCAACTTTTACCATAACTTCTGCGGACTTTTCCACGACTTTTTCGACAACCTTTTCAACCGGAACTTCCACTATTTTTTCCACGACTTTTTCGACCGGAACTTCTACTATTTTTTCAACAACTTTTTCATGCATATTTGTGTTTTCGTTAGTGTCTGGCTTATGACTCGGAATTAATGAATCTAATCCTTTGCCAAGCCCGCCTTTTCTCTTTACAGCCATTCTCCTTCAGTCTCCCTTTCTATGACTTCCTCAGCTAAAAATCTATATGATTCTGCACCAGTAGATTTAGCATCATACATAATAATTGGCATACCATAGCTTGGAGCTTCGGCAAGCCGCACATTTCTAGGAATAATTGTTTTATATATACGTCTATCAAGGTTTTCTTTGACATTTTCTACGACTTGAGTAGACAGATTTGTTCTGGCATCATACATTGTAAATACTATACCTTCTATTTCAAGTTTTGGATTTAAACGATCTTTAATTAAATCAATAGTATGTATTAATTGAGTTAATCCTTCCAATGCGTAATATTCACATTGAATTGGCACTAATACAGTATCCGACGCAGTCATTGCGTTCACGGTCAATAAATTCAATGACGGAGGGCAATCTATAATGATGAAATCATAACGATTCCTCAATGGATCAAGAATATTTTTTAATAAATATTCTTTATTTTCAATAGATATTAATTCAATCTCAGCACCGGAGAGATTTATATTTGAAGGTAGTACATCTAAATTCTCAACTACGCTGGAAGTAATACAATCATCAAGATTACATTCACCTAATAAAAGCTCATAAATTGTATTTTCAAGATTGTCTTTATCAAGTCCAAGCCCGCTGCTTGAGTTTCCCTGAGGATCAATGTCTACAACAAGGACTTTTTTATTTTTTTCGGCAAGACAGGCGGATAAATTAATTGTTGTTGTGGTCTTGCCCACGCCGCCTTTTTGATTAGCTATAGAAATTATTCTGCTCATAGTATACCTCTTTTCTGTATCTGATAAGTATTATAACATCTTTTGTTTTATATATCTATCTATAAAACAAAAATGGACGTAAATGTTTCACATGAAACATTAAATAAAATTGGTGATAGTTAATAAAATAAAATGCGAGTACATTCGATTAGTTAGAGTTGTTGAAAAAATGAGAGAAGTGGGAGAAAATTAATGATAATACTCTAAAATATAAAAAATAGATGTGAAATGATAAAAAATATATGATATTAAAGTGGAAAAATCTGAATTAGATTTGGTAATGATAAATGTTTCACATGAAACATTTATCATTACCAGTTAGAAACAATTAAATTACATCTGTTCAGGGCAGGAAATACCAAGAAGACTTAAAGCATCTTTAAGAATTTCTTTTGTAATGTAAACGATATTTGCTCTTGTATATTTGAGTGTTTCGTCGTCAACGTTAATCTGGCAATCATGATAAAACTTATTAAAAGCCTGAGCAACTGCGATGGCGTAACGAGAGATGATAAATGGCTCATATTTTTCAGCTGCATCTTTGACAACATCGGCATATCTTGAGATTTCCTTCAAAAGAGCAATTGAGGCTTCATCGGTTAATAATTTATAGTCGATAACTTTAGGAATATCACCAATTTTTCTCAGAACACTGGCAGCACGCGCGTACGTATATTGAACATAAGGACCGGTTTCACCATCAAAATTTAAAATCTTGTCCCAATCAAAAACGACGTCTTTAATTCGTTGATTATAAAGATCGTTGAAAATGATAGCACCAATACCAACTTGCTGCGCCACGGTCTCTTTATCAGGAAGATCAGGATTCTTTTCAGAAATAATATTTCTGATCTTTTGAATGGATTCCTTTAAAATATCTTCCGCATAAATAATATTTCCTTTTCGTGTAGATAATTTTCCGCCTTTTAAGCTGACAAGACCATATGGGACATGTACAAGATCTTTATTCCAATCATAGCCCATCATGCCGATCACTGTAAACCACTGAGCAAAATGGAGTTTTTGTTCAAGGCCTGTAACATAAAGACATTTTGAAAAATTATAAGTATTTTTACGGTACAGAGCAGCAGTAATATCTCTCGTAGCATATAAAGAACTTCCATCCTTTTTTGTGATCAAACATGGAGGCATATTATATTCATCAAGATTGACAATTTGGGCACCATCGCTGACGGTAATCAAATTTTTTTCCTTCAGTTCTTCAATAACCGCAGCCATTTTATCGTTGTAGAAGCTTTCGCCCGCATAGGAGTCAAATTCAATGTGGAGCATATCGTAAACACGAAGAAATTCTTTTAAACTGATTTCTCTGAACCATTTCCAGATACTTAAAGCTTCTTCATCGCCATGCTCCATTTTAGTAAACCATGCGCGGGCTTCATCGTTTAAGGTGTCATCTTTTTCGGCTTCTTCGTGGAATTTTACATAAATACTCATTAATTCGGAAATACCATTTTTTTCCACAGCTTCTTTGCTGCCCCATTTTTTATAGGCAACAATTAATTTACCAAACTGAGTACCCCAATCTCCCAAATGATTAATTCTAACGACATGATATCCCAGCTTTGCAAATATTTTATATAAAGAATTACCAATAATGGTTGTTCTTAAATGTCCAACGTGAAAATTTTTGGCAACGTTAGGTGATGAATAATCAATGCATATTGTTTTGCCATCACCTTCATTAGAACCGCCGTAATTTGCAGAATTAAAATAGTTATCAACAATTTGCTTTGCAAACGAAGATTTGTCCACAAAAAAATTGAGATATCCACCTTGAACTTCGATTCTATTCAAGAAATCAGGTGTTTGAATACGTTCTTTTAACTCCTGAGCAATCAGAGGCGGAGCCTTTCTGAATGTTTTGGCAAGACGGAAACAAGGAAAAGCAAAATCGCCCATTTCCGATTTTGGAGGAATTTCAATAATAGAATCAATTTCCTGTGGTGTCAGTTCGTTAATATACTGTGAAAGCAGATTAATGACTTTTTGCTTCATAAACTATAGACATCCTTTCATAAAAAATGTAGAAGAAATTACATAAAAAGTATACATAATAAATATACATAAATGTTTTGCGCATGGATAAGGCAATTAGTATCTCTTTATTCTACTACATTTTAAAAAAAATAGCTATCAAAAAATATTTGTATAATCATAAATATTATCATATAATAAAATCATATCCATATTAGAAATAAAATGACAGGGGGATTGATTTATGAAAAAGAAAAAAATTGTCAAGACGACATTAGTTTCTCTGGCAGCAATCGGGATGACATGGATTTTAAATAAAGCAATCTTTTTTTATTCTACAGTTAAACAAGTATTGAATTCGGAAAACGGGCATTTTTATAAATGGCGTTTTGGAAATATATATTATATGAAAAAAGGAGAGGGAACACCGCTGCTTCTGGTTCATGATTTGAATTGTGCATCCTCAAATTACGAATGGAAATACGTTGTTGATGATTTGTCAAAAAGACATACAGTTTATGCTATCGATCTTTTGGGCTGCGGCCATTCGGACAAGCCAAAGATGACATACACTAATTATTTATATGTACAGCTTCTCAACGATTTTGTAAAAGATGTTATTAAAGGCAAGACAGATATTATGACGAGCAACAAGGCATCTTCTTTGGCGATTATGGCTTGTCATATGGATACTTCATTATATCATAAACTTCTGTTTATTAATCCGGCGTCGGTGCGAGCGTCGTATAAGACACCGGATACAGGAAGCAAAGCACTGAAATTTGCGATGTCTATGCCTGTAATTGGTACATTGGCATATAATATCATTTTTTCATCTTTAGCTGTCAGCAGAAAGTTTGAATATGAATATATATATGATAAAGACCATATACGGAAGTCAGATATTGATGCTTATCACGAGTCAGCGCATTTAGGCGGCGCTTCATCAAGATTTTTATATGCCAGCATTCGGAGCTATTTTACAGAGGCAGGGATCGAGAGAGCGTTGAGAGCATGTGATCACAGTATTTTTATTATCAGCGGTGCGCAGAGTTTTCATGCGGAGGAAATTGCCGAAGCATATGTGACTATTAATCCGGCAATCGAAGTGTCAGTGATTGAGCATACACGGGCGCTGCCTCATGTGGAAAAGCCTGATAAAGTTGTGGAAAACTGCAGAATTTATTTGTGATATGGTTGAAAAAGGATTATATCTGTTATATAATGTAACGCGACTAATGTTTTGAAGTAAGGAGGAAACTATGCACGATTATTTGCGGGCGATAGGTTTTAGCGGAATAGATAAGGCTGAACTGAAGAAGATTTTAAAATCAGTAGCCGATGAACCAAAGTATGAATATGTGACAGATAACGGCGTAGATTCCGCCGTCGGAGAAAAATCTAAAGACTTTGCTGAACGTGTAGGTATTACACTTCGGGGAGAGTATGATGAGCATGGGGAGTTTTCATGCGAGTATTATTTTCCTTATATTAAGGGTGATGAAGTTTCTGTCATTGAGGAAATTTCAGTAGAAAAGCATGCAGACAGAACGTCCTATGTGGGCATCAGTGACAATGTAAATTTGGGTGTTTCTTTAGCGTTTTATTTATTAAATATGGTAGATTATGTCGATCATGTGCACAAAGTGAGGCATGATCATGCTATAAAACCGGTGATTTTATCTGCTTTATCATTGTCAGGAAAAATTCTTCTTCCTATATATAAGGATGAAGAAGATGTACGGCGTCGCAATTCAGATCAAAAGACCAGAAACAGTCTGATTAATGCGGCAAAGCAGGGAGATCAGGAGGCGATAGAGAATCTGACATTGGAAGATTTGGATTTGTTTTCTGCGGTTTCTAAACGGGCGCGTAAGGAAGATGTTCTTAGTATTGTAGAATCCTATTTTATGCCATTTGGTATTGCCTGTGATGAATATTCCGTGTTGGGGACAATTATTGATTTTGAAGATACGGTCAACAGTTACACCGGTGAGGAACTTTGCCTGCTGAAATTGGAGTGCAATGATCTTATTTTTGATGTTTGTATCAATAAAAAAGATTTGTTTGGTGAACCGGCAATCGGACGCCGGTTTAAAGGAAACATATGGATGCAGGGCTGTGTAGAATTTATGACTGTGTAGAAACTACTTGACTTTTTTTTAGGTTTATTATAAGATAGGAGCGATAAAAGGGAGTAGTTGGCATCTTAGTTATGCGATATAATCGTCAGGACGTTGGCAGCAACCGGTTGTATATGAAATAACGAGACTTTTATTTCTGATATTCAGATTAAAGTCTCTTTTTTTATACCGTGAGTCCGGAATACGGAGGTGACTCTGAGGGCAGCGGCAGGCATTTCCGGAAATATTGCAATTCTTCAGCGGATAACAGCTTCTTTTTATTATATCGGGATTATTATTCCCGGATGGAGAATCAAAAAACATAATTAGAGAAAGAGGAGTGGTTTTTATTGGATTCGATTCCCCAACAAATATTGTTACAGGTTATATTAATTCTTGTAAACGCATTTTTTGCATCGGCTGAGATTGCCGTCATTTCACTGAATGTTCCTATGCTGCGCAAACAGGCGGAAGAAGGCAATAAAACAGCAAAAAGCTTATTAAAAATGGCGGAAGAGCCGTCAGGATTTTTGTCAACGATTCAGATCGGTATTACATTGGCAGGATTTTTGGGAAGTGCCTTTGCTGCTGAGAACTTCGCGGATTATCTTGTAAACTGGATCTATTACGGTATTGGTTTTACAGGGCTGAGTTTGGCAGCGCTGCATACAATTTCCGTTGTTATCGTAACGATTATCCTTTCTTATTTTACACTGATTTTCGGTGAACTTGTACCAAAACGTATTGCAATGCAGAAATCTTATCAGGTAGCTAAACTGGCATGCGGTACCATTCGCACAATTGCATTCATTATGAAACCGGTCATTGCATTCTTGTCATTATCGACCAATCTGATGCTTCGTCTGTTGCATTTAAAAACAGAAGCACAGGAAGAAGAGGTAACGGAAGATGAAATTCGTCTGCTGGTCGATCTTGGAGAAGAGAAAGGTATATTAGACGAGAGCGAAAAGCAGTGGATTCAAAATGTATTCAGACTCGATGATATGTCAGTGAAAAATATTATGACACACAGCACAGAATGTATATGTATCAGTGTACATTCGGAATTGGGTGAAGTAGAAAAAGTCATAGAAGAAAGCGGTCGTTCCAGATTTCCGGTCTATGATAAAAATAAGAATGATATTATCGGCATGCTGCATGCAAAGGATTTCTTTATTAATCTGAGAAAATATCCACAGATCAAGTTGTCTGACATGGTAAGACCGGCATATTTTGTTCCGGAAAATGTATCGGCGGATGTTGTATTAAAGGATATGCAGAAGAATAAAATTCATTTTGCAGTCGTCATCGATGAATTTGGAGAGTTCAGCGGCATTGTAACATTGGAAGACCTTCTGGAAGTCATTGTGGGCAACATTTATGATGAATATGATACCCATGAGGAACAGGTTATTACAGAAGATGGGGAAAACCGATGGATTATCCATGGCAATGTAGATCTGTATGAGTTAAAAGATGAGACAGGTATTCCAATCAATCTTGATGATAATTATGATACATTAAATGGTTTTATTTATTCTTATATTAACAGGATACCTAAGGATGGAGAGACATTTGATATAGATGTTGAGAACTATAAAATTTTTGTCCGGAAAGTATCCAACAAAAGTATTGATGAAGTGTTGATTGTCAAAGAAGAAAAAGAACAAGTATCAGACAGTGAAGAGGACAATGAACAGGAAAAATCGTAAATAAAAAATGCGTGTCAGTGAGGCACGCATTTTTTATTTCTGTTTCACGTGAAACGATGGTGTAGAGATTTTATTTTCCCACACCATCGTCAATTCTTTTTCATTGGTGTCGGTGTCAATATTTTCAGACTGAATAATAAAATGTTCCCGCTGATAAAAAGCAATGGCGCGGGTATTTTTTTGATAAACATTCAAACTCAGAGCAGGTTTGATATTTTTGACATAGTTTAATAACTGTGTTCCGATGCCTTTGGATCGGGCTTCTTTTTTTACAAATATGCCTGCGATGTAGTGATTCATCAGACCGATGAAACCGTTGATCAGATGGGCATCATCTTCATGAACATATAATTGGGCCTGAGGCAGCATGGTTTTAACCATGTCGTAATGACTGATCCAATATTCTTTTGGAATAAAACTGTGCGCTTCCATGTTGGCATTCAGCCATATTTGCATCAAATCATTCAGATCCTTTTTTTGATAAATCCGTATCATAGTATATCCTTCAAAAGTTTACATAACATATATTTATGATCTGCTGTATAAACAGCCGTCTCCGCCCATAAGCGCGGTCATTTCTTCAATGCGTTCCAATGGAAACGGCGGCTGTGACAGCGGCTTCATGGCAATAGACATTAATTTCATAGGATTATCATCTGCTGCAGTTCTGTTTGAACTTAAATGACCGCATCTTCGGCAGCGATGGATAATTGCCCATTCACCGTTTTTTCGTACCCATACGCCGACAGGATCCATAATACCGCCGCAGTCTGCTTCTCTGTCGCCCGGTTCAATGTCCAGATGCAGACTGGAGAGGCAGTTGGGGCAGTGATTGCGATGTCCGCTGCCGGCTCCGGCAGACACGACCGGCCGTCCGCATACTTTACAAGTAAAGCTGTCTTGGCAGCTATGAGTTTTATAATATCCTTTCTCATATTGTTTTCTTTTATTTTCTCTGTTCATCTTAGTTCTCTCCTTAATCGATGGAACGAACTATTGAATCATTGATAAATACTTTTTTAAGGCATCACGATATTTCTGCGTAAGCATTAAATATTGATGCTGTTCATCGTCTGTCCATTCGTTCCAGATTTTATTTTCAATTTCAAATAGCGGGTAAATTTTTTCTGCGGCAAAAGACTTGCCTTTTTCTGTTAAACAAACAACCGTATTTCTTCCTTTTCCCGGTTTAAGATATATGATTTCATCTTTTTCCAGTTTACGGATTGCAGAATTAATTGTCTGGCGGCTGATGCCGGTTAATTTACTGATATCACTTTGCAGACACTGATCCCCTTTTTCGCAGATCACATATAAAATATTTTGAACGCTGTCTGAAATACCCATTTTGACAGCAGCATCATGATATAGTGCGTTGATTTCGCCAGCCAGATAAGTATAGTGCTCAGCTTTTAAATAGTGCATGAATTCATCCCCTTTTTTGTCTGATTTCATACATTTATTATATCCGATTTCATACATATGTCAAGAGCATTTTTGATAATTTATATGATTTTACTTGT